>Ga0137409_10002075_pt2 | contig 17233 bp, 10 predicted proteins | sample CZODoug1_16funga_FD_122059 | JGI IMG/M metagenome (GOLD analysis project Ga0137409, IMG submission 122059) | Vadose zone soil fungal communities from Angelo Coast Range Reserve, California, USA - CZODoug1_16fungal (Hybrid Assembly) | ecosystem: Environmental > Terrestrial > Soil > Vadose zone... | reverse complement strand
CAAGGACATCAAGACCGACGGCCGGCACGCGGTCGTGGAGTTCGGGGTGTCCTTGATGGACGACCTCGCGCGACGGGACTTCACCATCAACGCCATCGCGTATCACCCGATCCGGCACGAGTGGCGCGATCCGTTCCACGGCGCCGAGGACCTCGACCACAGGCTGATCCGCTCGGTGGGGGACGCCAACTGGCGGTTCCAGGAGGACTACCTGCGGATCCTGCGGGCGCTGCGCTTCAGCGCGCGGTTCGAATTCCGGATCTATCCGCGGACCCTGGAAGCCGCGAAGGCGAACGTGCAGGGATTGGCCCAGCTCTCGGCCGAGCGGGTGAGAGACGAGTGGTTCAAGGGGATCGCGACGGCCAAGCGGGTCTCGAGGCTGCTCACGCTGTGGGTCGACGTGGGCGCGGCGCGGATTTGGCTGCCGGAGATCCGAAAGGCGGGAAACGGGAAAGGGGAAACGGGAAGCGTGGACAAATTGCCTCGTGATCCTGTCCTCGTCACCGCATACTTGGCATCTGATCCCGCCTCGCTGCTCACGCGTCTGAAAAGCTCCAACAAGGACATCGAGCGTGGGAGGGCCATCGGGCAGTGGCGGGACAAGTATCCGGATCCGACGCATGTTGCCGAGGTGCGGCGCTGGTTATCTCAGGTGGGCGAGTACGCCGACGACCTGCTGGTCCTGCTCCCCGCTCCCCGCTCCCCGCTCCCCAAGGTCGTGGCGGCGATCCGCGCCGCGAAGGACCCCCTGACCGTAAAGGATCTCGCGGTGAAAGGCGACGATCTCCTGGCCGCGGGCGTGCGGCCCGGGCCCGACGTGGGAGAGACTCTCGGCCGGCTGCTCGCGGAAGTACTCGAGGACCCGACCCGCAATACCCGCGATTATCTCCTCTCCCGTGTCTAACGCCCTCGGTTACGCCCTCATCGCCGCGCTCGGCAACGTCGTCGGCGCGCTCGCGGTCACGCGGCACGCGGCGCGCGAGCTCGCCCTGATCGAGCACTTCGTCGCGTTCGGCGCGGGTTTCATGCTGGCGGTGGCTCTGGTGGAGGTGTTGCCCGAGGCGTTCGCCCGCTCGGGCACCGCCGCGCCGGCGCTGGTCCTGGCGGGGTACCTCGCGGTGCACTTCACCCAGCACACCCTCACGCCGCACTTCCATTTCGGCGAGGAGACCCACGCCGTCAACCGAGTCGCGGGCACTTCGGCGCTCGTGGGGCTGCTGCTGCACACCTTTTTCGACGGCGTCGCCATCGCCAGCGCGTTTCTCGTGCGCCCGGCGCTGGGCCTGATGGTGTTCGTCGCCATCTTCCTCCACAAGCTGCCGGAGGGCGTGACGGTGTCGAGCCTCATGATGGCAGGCGGGCGGTCGGGCGGGCAGGCGATCGGCGCCGCGGCCATGCTCGGGGCCGCTACGCTCGCGGGCGTGGTGCTCACGGACCAGATCTCGTTCCTGGTCCATCATGGGCTGGCGCTGTCCGCGGGGGTCACGATTTATGTGGCCGCGTCAAACCTGGTGCCGGAATTCCAAGGGAAGCGCGGGTGGAAGCTGCCGGCGGCGTTTTTTGCGGGAGCGGCGGTGTTCTATGTGACCAAGGTTGTGCTCGAGCGGGTATCGTGAGGTCCGTGAATGTCTGACCCGACTCTATTCTCCCGCTCCGCGGAGCCGCTCGCGGCCCGGATGCGTCCGACCACACTGGAGGAGTTCCTCGGTCAAGAGCACCTGCTCGGGCCCGACAAGGCCCTGGGCGAGCTGATCCGCCGCGGCGACGTGGGGTCGTGCATCTTCTGGGGGCCGCCCGGCTCCGGCAAGACCACCCTCGCCCGCCTCGTCGCCAACTACACCGACCGTCAGTTCGAGCCGTTTTCCGCGGTGACCGAGGGCGTGGCGCGGGTGCGGGAAATCATCAAGCAAGCCGAAGAGCGACTCAAGTACGAGGGCCGCGGCACGATTCTCTTCTGCGACGAAATCCATCGCTTCAACCGGGCGCAGCAGGACGCGTTCCTGCCCTGGGTCGAGAACGGGATCATCACCCTGATCGGCGCCACGACCGAGAACCCGAGCTTCGAGCTGACGGCGCCGCTGCTCTCGCGCTGTCGCGTGTTTGTGTTCGAGCCGCTCACCGATGCCCACATGCGGGTCGTGATCGAACGGGCGTTGCGCGAGGTGGGAACAGGGAATGGAGAAAGGGGAAAGGTCGAGGTGGCAGAGGAGGCCTTGGACCTGCTCGTGCGGCATGCGCAGGGAGACGCGCGGCGGGCGCTCAACACGCTGGAGGCCGTGCTCAAGCATGCGTCCACCCTTTCCCCTTTCCCCATTCCCCTCTCCCCCGAGCTCGTGCAGGCCGTGCTCGAGAAGCCCCTTCCCGCATACGACAAATCCGGCGAGCAGCACTTCAACCTCATCTCCGCCCTGCACAAGGCCGTGCGCGGGTCGGACGTGGAGGGCTCGCTGTACTGGCTGGCGCGCATGCTTGCGGGCGGTGAGGATCCGCTCTACGTCGCGCGCCGCCTGGTCCGCATCGCCGCGGAGGACGTGGGACTGGCCGACCCCCGGGCGCTGGCCCTCGCGCTCGCTGCGAAAGACGCCTACCACTTCCTGGGATCGCCGGAGGGTGAGCTGGCGCTCGCCCAGGCCACGGTGTACCTCGCGACGGCGCCCAAATCGAACCGCGTCTACACGGCGTTCGCGCAGGCGATGGAGGCCGCCGCGGAGCATCCGGCCGAAGCCGTGCCGCTCCACATTCGGAACGCGCCCACCAAACTCATGGAGCAGCTGGGGTACGGTGCGGGGTACAAGTACGCGCACGCGTTCGAGCACGCCTACGTGCCGCAGGAATACCTGCCGGAAGCGTTGCGGGGGGCGAGCTGGTATGAGCCGACGGAGCTCGGATTCGAAAAGGACATCAAGAAGCGTATGGAGTGGTGGGCGGAGCTCAAGAAGAAGGCGACCGGGGGCACGACGACCGACGAACCGGCGGCTGACGGGGAGGCGACACGATGAGGTACGCATTGCTTGCCATGGCCCTGCTGGCCGGCTGCGCGACGCTGCGTGGGTTGACGTTTCAGGAACCCCAGCTCTCGCTGCAGGAGATCGACATCACGGGGATCGGCCTCACCGGCGGCACCTTCGACCTGGTATTCGACGTCTACAACCCGAACGACTACCGCATCCGCTCGACTCGGCTGGAGGTCGGAGTCGATCTCGAGCGGACGCACTTCGGCGACGCGCTGCTGGACCGGCCGCTCGACCTGTCGCCGACGAATCACAGCCGGGTCGTCGTGCCCGTCCGGTTCGAGTGGGCCGGCCTCGGGGCAGGGGCGAGAGCGCTGGTGACCCGGCAGGCCGTAGCCTACGGGATCACGGGGCGCGTGTTCGTCGACACCCCACTCGGGGACAAGACCGTGGTGCTTCAGGGGACGGGCAACGTGCCTTTGAGGAAGCTGATTCGCTAACTTGAGAACCAGACCTGTGGTACCCGGGGAGGTTCAGGCATCCGACAGCTAATCGACATCCAGCCACCCGCCGAGCGCGCCTTCCTCGTCGGCGCCCCGCGTAAGGGCTCGGCGGACGCGGTGCAAGTGGAGGACCACCTGGAGGAGCTCTACCGGCTGGCGGACACGGCGGGCGCCCAGGTGGTCGGGCGGACCTACCAGCGGGTCGAAGCGCCCAGCCCGAACTTCTATCTCGGTCAGGGCAAGGTCGAGGAGCTGAAGGGCGTGCTGCAGCAGGCTCGCTCCACGCTCGTGCTGTTCGACGAGCCGCTGTCACCGGTGCAGGGACAGAACCTCGAGGAAGCGCTTTCGCTGCGGGTGATGGATCGCACGGAGCTGATCCTCGACATCTTCGCGACGCGCGCCCGCTCGGCCGAGGCCCGGATGCAGGTCGAGCTGGCGCAGCTCGAGTACCTGTTGCCTCGGCTCACCCGGATGTGGACGCACCTGTCGCGCATCCGCGGCGGCATCGGTCTGCGGGGACCCGGCGAGACGCAGCTCGAGACCGACCGGCGGGCGATTCGCAAGAAGATCGCAACGCTGCGGCGCCGACTCGAGGACGTGGCCGATCATCGCGCCAATCAACGCCAGGGGCGACGCCCCCTCCCCACGGCGGCGCTGGTCGGCTACACCAACGCGGGCAAGTCGAGCATCCTCCGCGCCCTGTCGGGCGACGATGTCTTCGTGGAAGATCGGCTGTTTGCGACCCTCGACACGCTCACGCGCGAGGTGGAGGTGGGCGGTGGGTATCGCTTCCGCCTCACCGACACGGTGGGATTCATCCGAAAGCTGCCCCACCACCTCGTTGCCTCGTTCCGTGCGACGCTGGAGGAAGCCCGCGACGCGGACATCCTGCTCCACGTCATCGACGCGGCGCACCCCGCGTGGGAAGGGCAGGCGCAGGTGGTCGAGGCCGTGCTCGAAGACATGGGATTGTACGAGGGGGGAGCGCCGGGTCCGGAGCGGAAACGTGTCGTGTACGTCTTCAACAAAGCGGACTTGTTGCCCGAGCCCGCCGAGTTCCTCGCTCAGGTACGCGAGCGCTACCCGCACGCCGTGCTGGCGTCGTGCGTCGCGCCATCCGCCGACCGCAGCACGGAGTCGGTTGGGGTGGAGGGATTGCGGAGCGTGCTCCGCACGTCCGCGCAAGCGCTGCGGCCGATCGCTCGGATCCGCGTCCCCCTCGGCAACGGCAAGCTGCTCGCCACCCTGCATCGCGATGCGGAAGTCATGGCCGAGGCGCAGGTGGACGGCGTGATCGAGGTGACGGCCCGAGTCGAGGCCTGGCTCCTCGGGAAGCTGCGGCGCTACGGCGTGGGGGTCGAGATCGGGTCGTAGAGCGCCGGCCGGCCCGCCCCGACCGTCAGCCCTTGGCCGTAGCGGCGCTCGGCCCGCGCGAGCGCCCAAGGAAATACGTAGCGGAACCGCCGCTCCCGCTTCCCGATCCGGATCAGCCCATCGGCGACGGCGCGCACCCGCGACCAGCGGCGCGGCGTGACGCTCGCGACCGTCCCGACCAAGCGGCCACACAGCTGCAGCAGCGCGTCGCCCGGGCGTGAGGCCGGACCACGCGGATCGCCCGTATGCTCGGCCAGCCAGCCGGTGTAGTCGGCGAGCGATCCCGGGCTCAAGAACTCCTCGTCGAACAGCAGGACCGAGGCGGCTCGCTTCCCGATGCCGAAGAGGTGACGAGGAAGACCGGCCTCCTCGACGATGCGGCGGCAAATGGGTCGGCTGTTGCCGCGTGGCCAGTCCCAGCGTGCCATCTCGGGAGACCGGCTGATGGCGTTGATGTCCGTCAGCTGCCGGATGCCGAGGAAGGGGACCGGGCAATGGATGAAGCCGACCCAGAGGCGGTACTCGGACAGCGAAAGGCCCGATTGGTCCTTCCGGACGATCTCGGCATTCAACGGACGCGGCGCCTTGGACCATGCGGTGTCACCATGGAAGCCGGTGAGCAGCACCCTTCCGACGAGTCGCTCTTCCGCGCCTTTGAAGTAGACATCCTCGCCCTTGGCGTCGGACGCGATGAAGGGGATTTCCGCGAGGGGTAACCTCCGCCACCCGTCCCGCTCGACGACCTGGGTCGGCAGGCCAAGCCGCGCCGCGATCTCCTCGCCGCTGTCCGATGCTCCGCCGCGGGAGCGGTCCATTGTGATCGCGGCCGACAACCCCGCTTCGCGGGCCAGCACCGCGACCGTGGGGGAGTCGTAGCCCGTGGAGATCGTGCCCAGGAACTGGTACGGCCGCCGCCGCTTCTGGGCGCCCATGTTGTCGGCCAACCCGCGTAACGCCTGCCCCAGGAAGGCGCGGTACTTGGCGAAGCTGCCGAAGTCGCGCACCGGAGCCGGCTTGGTCACCTGGTGGAGGCGACCGCCGTCCCATTCGAGGTTGCCGTAATAGGTCAAGCGAACCGCGCCGCGTGAGCTCGCGAGCGACGGGCGGTACCGCAGCAGGCCCTCCCGGATGGTCCGGAAGTCCTCGAAGTAGCGCGGATAAAGCGGATCGACGGTGGCTCGAGCCGCGGCGAGCAGGCAGGCCAGCGAGTTGGACACCCAGGTACCGTCGGGCGCCTCCAGCGTCTGCAGCCGGTCCACCGTGGACGCGGAGGATACGAAGGTCGCGCGGGCGCCGCGTCTTCGGCATCCGGACCCGAACACGACGTCGGTTCGGTCGAAGTCACCGGCGTCGTAGGGCCCCATCCAGATCGCCTCGCAAAACCAATCCGGCGTGACGTCCACGAGGCCGCCATGGAACACCTCGATTACGGGCTCGAACGGAACGCACCTGGCGAGCCAGGCGAGCGGGGGCCAGTCAGCGATCTGCGTGTACCGGAATTGCACGAGAGGGTGGTGCCTCGGGGGCTACGTGAAGGCGCCGCTAGCGGGAGAGGGCCAGGGACGTGTGGTCCGGCCGCTTGCCAAGGCCGAGGACATGGTGGGCCACGCCCCGCAAGAACCCGAAGCCGTAGCTCGCATGGATCATCAGGAAGGTGAGCGGCAGCGCGAGGGCGCACGCCAGGCCTTGCTTGCGCGCCACGCCGAGGCCGCAGCCGAGCGCGAGGGCGGAGTAGGCACCGACCATGGCTCCGAACGCCAGCCGGGCCACGGTGAGCCAGGGGCTCAGCGCCGCGGTGGCCGCGAGGGCGACCAGGAAGCACGCGGGCACGAGCTGCCGCACGTTCATCACCCGCCCGACTTTCTTCGCCACGAGCGGCTTGAAGTAGCCGTACTGGTACCACATGCGGGCGACTTGTCGGACCGAGCCGCGGGCGTAGTAATAGGCGACCACGCCGGGCTCGAGCAACACCCGCCCGCCGTGCTTGGCGAGGCGGAAGTTGAACTCGTCGTCTTGATTGCGAGGCAACTCCTCGTCGAACATGCCGACGCGGTCGAAGATGCCGACGCGGAAGCACCCGAACGCCACGGTATCGACCCAGCGGCGCTCGCGGCTGCCGATGCGGAAGCGGGAGTTTCCGACACCGAACGGATGAGACAGCGCCACCGCGATGGCGCGCGCGATCGCGGTCGCGTCCGCCGGGCGCGTCACAATCACGGGGCCGACGTTGTCGGCGCCCGTCTGTTCGAGCGCGGCGACCGAGCGCGGGATGTAGTCCGGCGGATAGACGACGTGGGCGTCCATGCGGACGATGACCTCGCCCCGCGCCGCCCGGATGCCGACGTTGAGCGCCGCCGGCGTGATGTGTTTCGGGTTGTCGATGAGCCGGACGGCGGGGTAGCGCTCGGCGTACTCCGCAACCAGCAGCCGGGTCCGGTCTCCGCTCATCCCGTCCACGACCAGCACTTCCAGCAGATCGTGTGGATAGGTGCTCGCGAGGATCGAATCGAGGCAGGCGGCGATGTACCGCTCCTCGTTCAGGCAGGGCACGACGACGGAAACGAAGGGGGTGGACGCGGCGGTCATGGCGTCCCCGCGACATGGCTCACGACGGCGCGCACTTTCCCGCCTGGTGCGCGGGGCATCTCCGTTACGGGCTCGAGCACCACCTCAAGGTCGCCGACGCGCTCGCGGAGGCGCGTGATGACGGTCCGGCCCGCGGCCTCCGTGAAGTCGGGAGCGGGGACGAAGCGGACGCGGACGCGCTGCCGCGTCTCCTGCACGATCTGGCTCTGGCGGACCGGCAGGCCGTAGAACACGGGATTCAACCAAAAGACGCGACGCCCGTCCAGAGTGATGAGCAAGTCGCTGGTGCGCCCTTCGAGGCCGGCGATGACGGGGAGCGTCCGGCCGCACCCGCAGGTCTCGGTCTCCGGGGCCAGGCGGCCGCGGTCGCCCACGCGATATCGGATCAGGGGCATCACGTCGTTGAGCAGCCCGGTGCAGATGAACTCCTCGTCCTGCAGCTCGATGAGGCCGACCTCGGGCCACTGGTGCAGGCGGCCGGCTTCGCACTCGCTTGCCGCCGCGACGTTCTCGGTCATGCCGTACGTCTCCCGGACGGGGCCGCCGAACGCGGCGGCAATGACCGCCCGGTGATTGGCCGCCAGCGGCTCCGCACTGGTCACGACGACCTTCATCCGCAGGTCGGTCCGGCCGGCGCGCAAGACTCCCTGGGCCAGCGCGCAGAGGGACGAGGTGTAACCGGCGAGCGCCACGATGCGGTGGCGCGCCAGCGCATCAAGGTAGTGCGGGATGAGCTCGGGTGCGAGGTGAAACGTAGACATGTAGAGCTCGTTGCCCGCGGCGTTCCAGACCCAGAACGGAGGCCGCCGTTGCGCCAGCGGCGCGACGAGCCGGCCGCCGAGCCGAGCCGAGCGGTCTTCCGGGGCGACGCCGTACCAGCGCCGTCCCCGCGCGGCCGCCAGCGCGTACAAGCCGCGCAGGGTATGGCGACTCTTGGCGATGGAGAGGGGCATGCCCGTGGTGCCGCTCGTCGGCTCGTGCACCACGTCGCGGTCCCGGCAGTCGCTTGCCAGAAAGGCCCGGGGGTTGTCGCGCAACGTTTGCTTTTCGAGAATCGGCCAATTGGCGAGCAGCTCCCAGGAGGCGCGATCGCCCACGCGGCGCCGCGCCTGCCAGGCGTCCCGATAATAGGGTACGAGGGTCGCCGCCCGCTCGAGCTGGGCGACCAGCCGCTCGTCTCGCCAGGCGCGCCAGCGCTCGGGGGTCCAGTGCTCGCGGGCGAGCGCCTCCTCGATCAGCCGCTCGGTATCGGCGCCATGGCGCCACAAGCGAAGGTGAAATCCCCACAACGTCGCGGCGGCCGACCGTGCGGGAGCCGGCAGCCGGTGGTACAGGCGAAGCAGGAGGTCGCTCACGGTACCGGCGCTCCCGCGAGGTGGCTCGCCGGGTGTGGCTCCGCGTCGGCGACCCCGCGCCTGTCGCGCATGAGCCGCCCGAGGCGCGTGCCCAGCATCGCGACCGGCCACAGGCTGAGCCGAAGCACGGCGTCCCAGTCCCGAGCGCCCAGGGCCCGTGCGAGCTGTCGCCCGTGGAGGCGGGACGTCACACGCCACGCCCGAAACCGGAAGGCCGCTTCACGGAGCCGGGCGTGACCCCATCCATGCAGCCGGAGCGCGCGCCGGGGCTCGGCCGGGAGCAACTCCCGCCCGACGAGACGCGCGTGGGCCTCATCCACAAAATGGAGGTAGCAGCTCAGTCCGTCCAAGCCGCCGTGCGCCCGAGCCGTCGCGAGGACGTAATCCCAGTCGACGTGGGTCTCCCGGAGAATCACGATCGTCTGGAGCACGTCGCAGAGATGGAAGGACCGACGCCCTGCCACCTTCTCCAGGCCCTGCAGCACCAGCTGGTCCTCGGGCGACGGAACCGAGAATTGCCTCCCGTTGACCACCGCGGGGCGTCCGTTCCGAGCGAGGGCGCGCGCGAACGTGGCGTGCTGCCCGGCACTGCCCACGCGACCGTGATGGATGTCCAGTACGAGGTCGGGCCCGGCGCCCCCGGCCACGGTGTAGAGGCGGCTGCCCGCCACGCGGTCGACCAGGGTAGGCCGCTCGCCGGTGACGGAGAGGCCCTCGAGCATCACCCGATCGAGCGCGGGGTTCGGCGCAAAGACCAACAGATCGAGATCGTCGCCGACGTCGGGCAAGCGCTGCAGCGCCTTCGGCACCATCCACGGGATGCCGTGCTGCTCGCACGCCGCCTGGACATGTCGCAGCACTTCGAGCGCCCGGCGCGCCCGCTGGCGCTCACCCTCGGCGGCCGCGACGAAGGGACGCGGCAGCGGGACGCCCAAAACGGCGAGCCGATCCGCGACGCGGGCGAGCACGCCGTGCCGCTGTCCGAGTCGGGCCAGGAGGCTCCAGTTCGCGGTCTCGAGCGCCGCCCATGCCGGCTGCCCGATCAGGAGCTCCAGGATGAACTGCGCGTGGCGCTCCTCGCGGGTCAACTGCGTCATGGAGGCGTGGGGCGCGCTCATCCGGGAAGCCTCGAGAGCGCGGGGGCTGCGCGGGCCGGCACCGCCCGGGGGCTGGGCGCCGTCGCCGAGAGGAGCTCCGCAAGGCGAGCTCCGTTGCGCCACATGTCGAACTGCTGCTCGGTGCGGCGTCGCGCCCGCTCGGCGAACGTGCGGCGCAGCGCGGCGTCGCCCAGCAGCGTCGCAATGGCGTCCGCGAGCGCGCCGACATCCCTCGGGGGGACCAGGATTCCGCAACGACCGTCATCGAGGGCTTCGGGAATGCCGGCGACGCGCGAGGCGATGACCGGCGTCCCGAGCGCCATCGCCTCGCGCAGCACGTTGGGCAACCCGTCCCCCAATCCGTCCGAAGGATGTACCAGCACGGTCGCTTCACCCATCGCGGTGCGGGCGTCGTCGAACTTGAGCCAGCCGCGGAACGTCACGCGGTCGGCGATGCCGAGCGTGCCCGCGAGCCGTTGCAGGGTGCCGCGCTCCTTACCATCGCCTACGATTTCGACATCTACCGCCAGGCCCCTGCTCGCGAGCGCCCGCACCGCCTGCAACAGGTACGCAAACCCCTTGTCGCGGGCGAGGCGACCGACGGCGATCACCTTGCGGAGCGGCCGATTCTCGGGGCGGAAGGGGAAGCCCGGCAGATCCAACCCGTGGTAGGACACGTGGATCTTGGGCGCGAGGCGATCCGCGACCTGGGGGTACCGCCCCAGGATGAAGCTGCGGTTGAAGGCACAGCAGGTGATGATGTTGTCCGCGTACTCGAGCTTTTGCCGCAAGTACGCGGGCCGGAAGTACAGATCGGTTCCGGCGTGCACCCAGATCGAGAACGGGACCCGCCGCCGCTGCAACCGATGGAAGAGGTAGGCGCACGTGCCCGCGTAGTTGCCCCAATAGGCCAAAACGTGATCGTACCGATCCGCGAAGCGGTCGGCGGCCGCCCACGCCTTCGGCAGCACGTACGCCGTTTTCGCCAGCGACACGGGCCCGTGGCGCAGCGCGGCGGCGCTCACCGCGGCGGCGTCGGGCAGGAAACGACCGAGTTTGCGCAGTGAAGGCCGGGCGAGCCTGCCGAGGCTGTGGAGGAACCCGAGGTGGTGCACCCGGTCGCGCGGCAGGACGTCGGCGCTCAGGATGGGCTGCGCGTAGCGCCACATGCTCTCATCGAGCGGGTAGATCGGAAACACATCGATCTCCACGCCTGCCTCGACCAAGGCTCGCATGTCGCGCTCGAAGAACGTGGCGACGCGTGCCGGATACTTGCTCGTAAAGACGGCCAATCTCACTCGGTTGCCCTCGCGGGATGGAGGCCAGCAAGGCCGGTACGGGGAGGCATTGGGCCAATGCCGAGCAGAACCCGTGCGGGCGGGTCGTGCCGGCTAATCATATAGGGTGTATATGCTTGCGGTCTGTTGCCGGCGGGGTCGGTACCCCCGATGTAGCACCGGCGTTACAGCTGCGCGGGCGTCCCGATACGGGCTCAGGGATGGGTGGTCAGTCGGGCCTTGGTTCGGGACATTTTCGGCCCCTTTTTGCAACCGACGCCACGGGATGTTGATGCGCGTCACCGATTAGACCGAGAGCTCGTTTCAAATTGACCGCACGCACGCTGCTCAGAGCAAAGCCGTCGAAAGGCGGTGACGCAGAGCCACGGGGCTACCGCGGATTACTCCGCCACGCTCGCCGGGCCGCCAGCGATCCAAACACGGGTCGACCTAGGTGGCCCGGTACGTTTTTACCCCGTCAGAGGGCGTGCCATGACGTTCACGTACAAGCTGGCGCGGCGGCTGGCCCGACTGAAACACCGGACCGCCATTGGGGCGACGATCGCCGTCGCCCTGGTCGTCAGTTGCGAGCTCCCCGTTCGCAGCACCGACCCCGGATCCACCATCGCCCAGCTCGTTATCGCCCCTAAGAACGTCACGCTACAGCCCAGCCAAGTCTACGACTTCGTGGCCGTCGGCTTCACCGCGACCGGTGACAGCGCGGACATGTCCGTGTCGTGGAGCGCCTCGAACGGCAGCGTTACGTCGACCAACAGCGGCAAGCGGCATTACGGCCACTACCACAACGCCAACTGCGGCGTGTCCAAGGTGGTGGCCACCAGCAATCCCGGGAACCTCTCGGACACCGCCACCGTCACGGTCGCCGGCTGCACGGTGCCGGTGGCCTCGGTGAGCATGAGCCCGGCGTCCGCCACGGTGCTGGCGGGACAGGCGGTCCAGCTCACGGCCACGCCGAAGGACGCGAACGGCAACCCGCTCTCGGGGCGGACGGTCACCTGGTCGAGCAGCAACACCGCGGTCGCGATCGCGGACGTGAACGGGAATGTGACGGGCATCGCCCCCGGATCGGCGACGATCACCGCGACGAGCGAAGGGCAGAGCGGGACCGCGGCGATCACGGTGACGAACGTACCCGTGGCGTCGGTGACGGTCAGCCCGGCCTCGGCGAGCATCCAGCAGGGCCAGACGGTGCAGCTCACCGCCACGCCGAAGGATGCCAACGGCACGGCGCTGACGGGGCGGGTGGTGACGTGGTCGAGCAGCAACACCTCGGTCGCGAGCGTGAACGCGGGCGGCCTCGTGACGAGTGGCGTCGCCGGGTCGGCGACGATCACGGCGACGAGCGAAGGGCAGAGCGGCACGTCGGCGATCACGGTGACGACTGTCCCCGTGGCGTCCGTGACGGTCAGCCCGGCGTCCCCCACGGTGACGGCGGGGCAAACGGTGCAGCTCACGGCCACGCCGAAGGACGCCAACGGCAACCCGCTGACGGGCCGGACGATCACCTGGTCGAGCAGCAACACGTCGGTCGCGACCGTGAGCTCGAGCGGCCTCGCGAGCGGCGTGGTCGCGGGGTCGGCGACGATCACGGCCACAAGCGAGGGGCAGAGCGGCACGGCGGCGATCACGGTGACGAACGTGTCCGTGGCCTCAGTGACGGTCAGCCCGGCCACGGCGAGCGTAGTCGCCGGCCAGACGGTGCAGCTCACGGCTACGCCGAAGGATGCCAACGGCACCCCCCTGACGGGCCGCGTGGTGACGTGGTCGAGCAGCAACACCTCGGTCGCGACCGTGAACGCGAGCGGCCTCGTGAGCGGGGTGGTCGCGGGCTCGGCGACGATCACGGCGACGAGTGAAGGACAGAGCGGCACGTCGGCCATCACGGTGACGGGTCCGGCACCAGGTTGCGCCACCAGTACGACCGCGTTCCAGAACAGCGCGTTCACCAGCCAGAACGGCTCGTTCACCGCCACGTTCGACGCGACCCCCAACGGCGCGGGGCTTGATGCCGCGACGGGCCTTTCGCAGGGCGCGGCGGCGGCTTACACCGACCTTGCCGTCATCATCCGATTCAACACGGGCGGCACCATCGACGCCCGCAATGGCGGCGCGTACGCCGCCGCGAACAGCATCGCTTACACGGCGGGCACGAGCTACCACTTCCGCATCGTCGTGGATGTGCCGAGTCACACCTACGCGGCGTATGTGACGCCGGCCGGCGGCGCCGAGCAGACCATCGGGACGGGGTTTGCGTTCCGGACGGAGCAGAGCGGCGTGACGGCGCTCGCCAACTGGACGCTGACGGCGATTACGGGCACGCACACGGTCTGCAGCTTCAGTCTCAGCGGGAGCACGCCCCCGGCGCCCGTGGCGACGGTGACGCTGACGCCCGCGTCGGCCACGGTGAACGAGGGCCAGACGCTGCAGCTCGCGGCCACGCTGAAGGACGCGAACGGCAACATCCTCACGGGGCGGTCGATCACGTGGTCGAGCAGCAACACGTCGGCCGCGAGCGTGAACGGAACCGGCCTCGTGACCGGAGTGACGGCCGGGTCGGCGACGATCACGGCGACGAGTGAAGGGCAGAGCGGGACTTCGGCCATCACGGTCGTGCATCTGCCGGTGGCCTCGGTGACCGTGACACCCCCGTCGGCCAGCGTGTCGGTGGGCCAGACGGTACAGCTCACGGCGACACCGAAGGATGCGAACGGGAACCCCCTGGTGGGGCGGTCGATGGCGTGGTCGAGCAGCAACACGTCGGTCGCGACCGTGAACTCGAGCGGCCTCGTGAGCGGCGTGGTCGCGGGCTCGGCGACGATCGCGGCGACGAGCGAAGGGCAGAGCGGGACGTCAGCCATCACGGTGACGCCGCCGAGTGCCTCCGTGGTGCTGGTGGGCGCCGGCGACATCGCCGACTGCACCACGGGTGGACCCACGGCGGCTCTGCTCGACAACATTGCGGGGACCGTGTTCACGGCCGGCGACAACGCATATACCAACGGCACCGCCTCTGAGTTTGCGACCTGCTACGACCCCTCGTGGGGGCGGCATAAGGCGCGCACTCGTCCCTCCCCCGGGAATCACGACTACGGCACGTCGGGGGCCACCGGCTACTACAACTATTTCGGAGCCCTCGCGGGGCCGGCCGGCCTGGGATACTACAGCTACGATCTGGGCGCCTGGCACATCCTCTCGCTCAACTCGAACATCAGCATGAGCGCCGGCTCGGCGCAGGAAACGTGGGTCAGGGCCGATCTCGCGGCGAGCACCAAGACCTGCACGATCGCCTACTGGCACCACCCGCGCTTCAGCTCGGGCGCGAGCCACGGCAGCAGCACGCAGTCGGCGGCCGTCTTCCAAGCGCTGTATGACGCGGGCGCCGACATCGTGATCGTCGGGCACGACCACGAGTACGAGCGGTTCGCGCCGCAGACACCGACCGCCGCGCCGGACGCCGCTCGTGGGATCCGCGAGTTCGTGGTCGGGACCGGTGGCGCGGGTTTCTACTCGTTCAGCACGCCGCTCCCGAACAGCGAAGTACGGGACGCCACGTCTCACGGAGTGCTGAAGCTCACGCTGTCCGACGGGTCGTATGCGTGGCAGTTCATTCCCGTCGCGGGGGATTCGTTCACGGATTCCGGCAGCGGCACGTGTCACTGACGAGTGGGCGGGCGGGCCCGAGGAGTAGGAAGAAAGAAGCCGTTTCGGGAGCTCCTCGGGCGGTGACTCAGAATGCGACGTCCGAAGTTGATCTGCGTCACAGAGGCGCTTTCGAGGGCGGTCTAGATTGCCGCCACGCACGCTGCTCAGAGCAAAGCCGTCGAAAGGCGGTGACGCAGAGCCACGGGGCTACCGCGGGTCACTCCGCCACGCTCGCCGGGCCGCCAGCGATCCAAAACACGGGTCGACCTAGGCGGCCCGGTCCTTTTTCCCCGCGGAGAGGCGTGCCATGACGTTCACGTACAAGCTGGCGCAGCGGCTGGCCCGACTGAAACACCGGACCGCCATTGGGGCGACGATCGCCGTCGCCCTGGTCGTCAGTTGCGAGCTCCCCGTTCGCAGCACCGACCCCGGATCCACCATCGCCCAGCTCGTTATCGCCCCTAAGAACGTCACGCTACAGCCCAGCCAAGTCTACGACTTCGTGGCCGTCGGCTTCACCGCGACCGGTGACAGCGCGGACATGTCCGTGTCGTGGAGCGCCTCGAACGGCAGCGTTACGTCGACCAACAGCGGCAAGCGGCATTACGGCCACTACCACAACGCCAACTGCGGCGTGTCCAAGGTGGTGGCCACCAGCAATCCCGGGAACCTCTCGGACACCGCCACCGTCACGGTCGCCGGCTGCACGGTGCCGGTGGCCTCGGTGAGCATGAGCCCGGCGTCCGCCACGGTGCTGGCGGGACAGGCGGTCCAGCTCACGGCCACGCCGAAGGACGCGAACGGCAACCCGCTCTCGGGGCGGACGGTCACCTGGTCGAGCAGCAACACCGCGGTCGCGATCGCGGACGTGAACGGGAATGTGACGGGCATCGCCCCCGGATCGGCGACGATCACCGCGACGAGCGAAGGGCAGAGCGGGACCGCGGCGATCACGGTGACGAACGTACCCGTGGCGTCGGTGACGGTCAGCCCGGCCTCGGCGAGCATCCAGCAGGGCCAGACGGTGCAGCTCACCGCCACGCCGAAGGATGCCAACGGCACGGCGCTGACGGGGCGGGTGGTGACGTGGTCGAGCAGCAACACCTCGGTCGCGAGCGTGAACGCGGGCGGCCTCGTGACGAGTGGCGTCGCCGGGTCGGCGACGATCACGGCGACGAGCGAAGGGCAGAGCGGCACGTCGGCGATCACGGTGACGACTGTCCCCGTGGCGTCCGTGACGGTCAGCCCGGCGTCCCCCACGGTGACGGCGGGGCAAACGGTGCAGCTCACGGCCACGCCGAAGGACGCCAACGGCAACCCGCTGACGGGCCGGACGATCACCTGGTCGAGCAGCAACACGTCGGTCGCGACCGTGAGCTCGAGCGGCCTCGCGAGCGGCGTGGTCGCGGGGTCGGCGACGATCACGGCCACAAGCGAGGGGCAGAGCGGCACGGCGGCGATCACGGTGACGAACGTGTCCGTGGCCTCAGTGACGGTCAGCCCGGCCACGGCGAGCGTAGTCGCCGGCCAGACGGTGCAGCTCACGGCTACGCCGAAGGATGCCAACGGCACCCCCCTGACGGGCCGCGTGGTGACGTGGTCGAGCAGCAACACCTCGGTCGCGACCGTGAACGCGAGCGGCCTCGTGAGCGGGGTGGTCGCGGGCTCGGCGACGATCACGGCGACGAGTGAAGGACAGAGCGGCACGTCGGCCATCACGGTGACGGGTCCGGCACCAGGTTGCGCCACCAGTACGACCGCGTTCCAGAACAGCGCGTTCACCAGCCAGAACGGCTCGTTCACCGCCACGTTCGACGCGACCCCCAACGGCGCGGGGCTTGATGCCGCGACGGGCCTTTCGCAGGGCGCGGCGGCGGCTTACACCGACCTTGCCGTCATCATCCGATTCAACACGGGCGGCACCATCGACGCCCGCAATGGCGGCGCGTACGCCGCCGCGAACAGCATCGCTTACACGGCGGGCACGAGCTACCACTTCCGCATCGTCGTGGATGTGCCGAGTCACACCTACGCGGCGTATGTGACGCCGGCCGGCGGCGCCGAGCAGACCATCGGGACGGGGTTTGCGTTCCGGACGGAGCAGAGCGGCGTGACGGCGCTCGCCAACTGGACGCTGACGGCGATTACGGGCACGCACACGGTCTGCAGCTTCAGTCTCAGCGGGAGCACGCCCCCGGCGCCCGTGGCGACGGTGACGCTGACGCCCGCGTCGGCCACGGTGAACGAGGGCCAGACGCTGCAGCTCGCGGCCACGCTGAAGGACGCGAACGGCAACATCCTCACGGGGCGGTCGATCACGTGGTCGAGCAGCAACACGTCGGCCGCGAGCGTGAACGGAACCGGCCTCGTGACCGGAGTGACGGCCGGGTCGGCGACGATCACGGCGACGAGTGAAGGGCAGAGCGG
>Ga0137409_10003258_pt1 | contig 17240 bp, 17 predicted proteins | sample CZODoug1_16funga_FD_122059 | JGI IMG/M metagenome (GOLD analysis project Ga0137409, IMG submission 122059) | Vadose zone soil fungal communities from Angelo Coast Range Reserve, California, USA - CZODoug1_16fungal (Hybrid Assembly) | ecosystem: Environmental > Terrestrial > Soil > Vadose zone... | reverse complement strand
GAGGTCCGGAAGCTGATGCAGGTGTGGGGCCAGGCGTTGGACCCGTTCGCCGCCTGGCTGATCGACCGCGGGCTCAAGACGTTGACGGTGCGCGTCGCGCGTCACAACGCCGTCGGGCTCGCCGTGGCCCAGTGGTGCGACTCTCAGGACGCCTTCACTAAAGTGCACTACCCCGGCCTGCCGCAGCACCCCGATCACGAGATCGCCAAGCGCACGCTCGACGGCGGATTCGGCGGGATGCTCGGGCTCGAGCTGAAAGGCGGCGTGCGCGCCGCGGAGCGGTTCCTGCGCGCCCTCACCATCGCCGCGCACGCTCCCAGTCTCGGTGGCGTCGAGACGCTGGTCTCCGAGCCGCGGCTGACGTCGCACGCCGGGATCACGGCGGCGCAACGGGCCGAGGCTGGCATTCCGGACGGCTTCCTGCGATTCTCCCTGGGACTGGAGGATCCCGATGACATCATCGCGGACTTCGCCCAGGCTCTGGCGCGCCTGTAAGTGATCAAGTTCACGAACGTCTTCAAGGCCTTCCCCAAGGGTGGCCTGGCGCTGAAGGACGTCTCCTTCCACATCGCGAAGGGCGAGTTCGCCTTTCTCACCGGACACTCCGGCGCGGGCAAGTCCACCGTCCTGAAGCTGGTCTACGCCGACGAGCGGCCCACGTCGGGCGAAGTGCGCGTCTCGGGATACCTGGTGACGGAGATGCGGCCCCGGGAAGTGCCGCAGCTGCGCCGCCGGCTGGGCATCGTGTTCCAGGACTTCAGGCTCCTCGAGGATCGCACCGCGGAGGAGAACGTCGCCTTCGCGCTCGAGGTCACGGGCGCCCGGCGCTCCACGATCGCCGCCCGGGTGATGCGCGTGCTCACGCAGGTCGGCCTGGCCGCCAAGGCCCAGGCCTACCCCCGCGAGCTGTCGGGGGGCGAGCAGCAGCGCGTGGCGATCGCGCGGGCCCTCGTCAACGAGCCGACCGTCCTGCTCGCCGACGAGCCGACCGGCAACCTCGATGAGCGGGCCACGCGCGGGGTCTTCCAGCTGCTCCGCGACATCAACGCCAGCGGCACGGCCGTCGTGATGGCGACGCACGACCTGGACCTCGTGCGCCAGGCGCCCTACCGCGTGATCGAGCTTCAGGAAGGCGCGCTGGTCTACGACTCGGCGGTTGACGAGCCCCGCGATCAGGCGGCCGCGCCATGAACCTCGTCGTGCGCGAAGCGCTCCTCGCCTTCAAGCGCGCGCCGCTGCTCTCGGCGCTCTCGGTGACGACGATCGCCTTCTCGCTGTTCGTGCTCGGGCTCTTCGGCCTCGTGGCGGTGAACCTCCAGGATGCGCTGCGCAGCGTGCAGGAGCGCGTCGAGATCGTGGCGTACTTGCTGCCCGGCACGCCCATCGAAGCGACGGCGATCGGGCTCAAGGACATCGAGGCGTTCCCGGAGGTGCAGGCGGCGAACTACGTATCAGAGGAAGAGGCCCTGCGGCGGGCCCGCTCCGAGCTCGTCGAGTTCCGCGACGTGCTGCGCGAGCTCGAGCGCAATCCCCTGCCCGCGTCGGTCGAGATCAAGCTGAAGCCGAACTTCCGCGATGCCGACCACGTCAGCGCGGTGGCGGAGCGGTTGCGTGGCTTCGGGTTCGTGGACGACGTCCGGTTCGGGCGCGACTGGGTGGAGAAGCTCGATCGGTTGCGCCAGCTCGCCGCCGCGGTGGGGATCGTCGTGGGCGCGGCGTTCGCAACGGTCGCCATCATCATTATCGGCACCACGATCCGGATGGCCGTCCTGCAGCGCAGCCGAGAGATCGCGATCATGCGCCTCGTCGGCGCGACCGACGGCTTCATCCGCCGGCCGTTCCTGCTGCAAGGGGCGATCAAGGGGCTGCTGGGTGGCGCGGTGGCCGTCGGCCTGTCGTACGGCGCGTACACGCTGATCGACCATTACCTGATCCAGGCGGCGTTCTTCACGCGTGAGCAGGCGGCGGCGATCGTGGGGTTCGGCGCGGTCATCGGCTTCTTGGGCAGCGCGACCAGCGTCGGCCGCCACCTGAAGCGGGTATGAAGCGGCTGTTGTTGATGCTGGTGCTGGTGGCGGCGCCCGCCGCCGCCCAACGCCCGACGTATCAGCAACAAATGCAGGACAATCAACGCCGCCTGGAAGGGATCCGCCGCGAGCGTTCCGAGGTCGAGCAGGAGCTGGCCCGCCTCCGTACCGCCGCGCACTCCCTCTCCGACGAGTTGGCGAACATCGATCGCCAGAAGCAGAGCACCAACCGCATCGTCAACGAGCTGGACCGCCAGATCAGCGGCCTGGGCGCGCAGATCGACCAGATCACCGTCGACCTGTTGCTCGCGCAGGACGCCTTGCTCGAGAAGCGCGCGGTGCTCGAACGCCGCATCGTGGACATTCACAAGCGCGGTCCGCTGTACGGCTGGCAGGTGCTCCTGGCGGCGGAGAGTTTCGGTGACCTGCTGTCGCGCTACAAGTACCTCTATCTCGTGAGCCGGCAGGACCGCTTGCTCACCAACGACATGCACAAGCTGCGCGACCGCGTCGCGCGCCAGCGGCAGCTGCTCGTGGACTCCCGCGAAACGCTCGCGCGGCGGCGGCTCGAACGCACCAACGAGCTCGACCGGTATCAGACGCTCGAGCGCGAGCGCCAGAGCAACCTGCGCGACACACGCCGCAACACCCGGGCGGCGGAGCAACGTCTGACGCAGCTCGACCGCGACGAGAAAGGGCTCAACGACCGCATCGAAGCCCTCGAGCGGGCGCGGCGCGAAGCCGAAGCGCGCGGCGCGAGCGCCGGCCCCGGCGCGATCACCACCGCCGATCTGGGCGGGCTCGACTGGCCCGTCGAAGGGGGCGGTCTCGTCATTTATCCGTTCGGCACGACCACCGGCCCCAACAACACGCGCATCCCGCGCCACGGCATCGGGATCAAGGCTCCCGTCGGGTCGGCGGTGCGGGTCGTCGCACCGGGGACCGTGAGCCTCGCCGGCCCGCTGGGCCTCTATCTCACGTCAGTGCTCGTCGACCACGGCGGCGGCTACTACACGTTCTACGCCTACTTGAACGACGCCACCGTTCGGCAAGGCGATCGCGTCGTCCGCGGACAGGTCATCGGTCACGTGGGCGGCGAGTCGAGCGACGAGGGAGCGCACCTCCACTTTGAGATTCGGGGCCAAGGCGGGATCGCGCTCGATCCCGCGAACTGGCTCCGCCGCCCCGCTCCGTCGCGCCCCACCCGGCCTCGGCCGTGACCCGGCCGTGGCTCTCCGTGTTGGCGGGCGGCGTGGCACTCGCCGCCTGCTCGGACAACACAGGTACGCTCGCCGTCGCCGGCACCGTCGAGATCCGCGAGGTGCGCATCGCCCCGCTCGCCGCGGGGCGCCTGGTGCGTCTTCTCAAGGACGAAGGTGACACCGTCCGCCGCGGCGATACGCTGGCGGTGCTCGAGCAACCGGGCCTGGACGCGCTGGTCGCGCAGCAGCGCGCCCGGTCCGAGGCCGCCACGGCGCGGACGGCCGAGATCCAGGCCGCCGAGGCCGACAGCCAGCGCGCCGCGCGGGACGTGGCCCGCGCCCGTCCGCTGCGGGAGAGCGGCGTGCTCGCGCCCCAGCAGTTCGAAACGCTGCAGAGCGCCGCGGCCGCCGCGGCGGCGCGCCTGCAGGCCGTACGGGCGGCCGTGCGCGAGTCGCAGGCGGCCCGCGCGGGACTCTCGGCGATCGAGGCGACGCGCGACCAACTCACGCTCATCGCACCCGACAACGGGATCGTGCTCACGCGCTTTGCCGAGCCTGGCGAGGCGGTGACCGCGGGGATGCCGGTGTTGTCGATCGGACTGGTGAGCCGGCCCTGGATCCGCGCCTACGTGGGCGAGCGGTTTCTGGCGCGCGTCGCCGTCGGCCAGCCGGTGGCGGTGCGCAGCGCCGCGTATGCGGACTCCGCTTTCACCGGGCGAATCGTCGAGATCTCGCCCCGCGCCGAGTTCACGCCACGCGCGGCCCTGACCGAGCGCGAGCGCGCCGACCTCGTCTTTGCCATCAAGGTGCACGTCGACGATCCCCGCGGCCGACTCAAGGCCGGCCTCCCGGTCGATCTCGAGATCACACTCCTGCCGTGACGACGTTCGTGGTCGAGACCCGCGGCCTCACGCGGCGCTTCGGCCCGATCACCGCGGTTCGCGACCTCACACTCCAAATCGCCGGTGGCGAGGTGTTCGGCCTGCTGGGCCCGAACGGCTCGGGCAAGACCACGACGATCCGGATGCTGTGCGGGCTCATCGCCCCGTCCGCGGGGACCGCGACCGTGGCCGGTATCGACGTGATCGAGTCACCCGATCGCGTCAAAGAGCGGATCGGATACATGTCGCAGAGGTTCGGACTCTACGACGACCTGACCGTCGCCGAGAACATGGACTTCTACGGCGGGATCTACGGCTTGAAGGACGCGGGCCGCACCGGCCGCATCGCGGAGGTCGTGGCGTTCCTGGGTCTCGAGCGCCGACTCGCGCAGCTGGCGGGGACCCTCTCGGGAGGCTGGAAACAGCGCCTCGCGCTCGCGTGTGCCCTCATGCACCAGCCGGCACTTCTGTTCCTCGACGAACCGACTGCGGGTGTCGATCCCGCCGCGCGCCGCAGCTTCTGGCGCACGATCCACACGCTCGCGGAGACCGGCACCACGGTCATTGTCACGACTCACTACATGGACGAGGCGGCGCAGTGCGGGCGCGTCGCGATGATGAGTCAGGGGCACCTGATCGCCCTGGGGACGCCTACGGAAGTGGCCGCGCAGGTGGGGGGGCAGAGCCTGGAGGACGCGTTCGTCATTCTCCAGGAGCGTGACGAGATCGAGCAGAAGCAACCGTGAAGCGCTTCTGGCCGATGTTCCGCAAGGAGTTCGTCCAGATGCGGCGCGACCGGCTCACCCTCGGGATCATGGTGGGAATTCCCGTGATCCAGTTGCTGCTCTTCGGCTTCGCGATCCAAACCGACGTGCGCCACATCCCGACCGTCGTGCTCGACGAATCCCGCACGCCGGCGAGCCGCGACATCATCCACGCCTTCGAGAACACGGGCAGCTTCCGGATCGTCGGTCACGTCGACGACCGCGACGCGCTCGACGCGGCGATCGCCGGCGGTGACGCGCAGGCAGGGATCGTCGTTCCCGCCGACTACCCGCGCGACCTGGCGCGCGGCACCACCGCGACAGTGCAGGTCATCGTCGACGCTTCCGACCCGCTCTCATCGACCGCGGCCCTCGGCGCGGCTGCGGGCGTCGCGCAGGTGCGCAATCTCGCGATCCTCTCGGCGGCGGCCGGTCGCTCGCAACTGCCCCTCGAGGCCCGCGTCCGTCCACGCTACAACCCGGGGCTCCGCAGTCCGAACTACATCGTGCCCGGGCTCGTGGGCGTCATCCTCACGATCACGATGGTGCTCGTCACGGCGATGGCGATCGTGCGCGAGCGAGAACGCGGCACGCTGGAGCAACTCATCGTCACACCGATCACGAAGACCGAGCTGATGCTCGGCAAGATCGCGCCCTATGTCGGCGTGGGGATGGTGCAGATGACGGCGGTGCTCGTGCTCGGCCGTTTCGTGTTCGACGTGCCGCTCACCGGCAATGTGCTCTTGCTGTACGGGATCGCCCTCGTGTTCGTCGTCGCGAGCCTCGCGCTGGGGCTCTTCGTCTCGACCCTCGTCCGCACCCAGCAGCAGGCGATGCAGGCGAGCTTCTTCTTCGTCCTCCCCAACATCCTGCTCTCCGGGTTCATGTTCCCCCGCCAAGCGATGCCGCTCGTCTTCCAGTGGCTTGGCGCACTCTTGCCCCTGACGCACTTCCTCAAGGTGCTGCGCGGGATTCTGCTGAAAGGCGTCGGCGTGACGGAGCTGTGGCAGGAGATACTGATCCTGGTGCTGTTCGCGGTAGGGTTGATCGCGCTGGCGGTGCGGCGCTTCCGGAAAACGCTCGACTAACTGCTCGATCCCACCACCGCAATGCGGTCCGGCGCGGTTTTGGCGCGCGGCAGCGCGCCTTCCACGAGCGTGAACAGATCCTCGGGGCGCAGCGCCTCGCTGTGGGGATACGCGACGACGCCGGCCGAGATCTCAGGGGCCTTCCCCGGCCCGAGGTCGGCGAACGTGTGCCGGCCAAACACCTGGCGCAACCGCTCGACAAAGCGCCGCCCACCCGTGCCGTCCGTCTCCGGCAGAATGCAGGCGAACTCATCGCCGCCATAGCGCGCGACGAAGTCGGGGGCGCGAATCTCGCGCTGCAGAATCGCGCCCACCTCGCCGAGCACCCGGTCCCCCGCGGGTTGGCCCAGGCGGTCGTTGATCTCGCGCAAACGGTCGATGTCCACCAGGACGAGCGAGAAGCGCAGCGAATAACGCCGCGCGCGCTCGAACTCGTCGCGCAAGCGCCGGTCGAGTGCATCGAGCGATGCGCACCCCGTCATCTCGTCCGTCGCGCCGGCGCTGATCTGGCGGCGGTAGATCGCCGAGCGCCGCTCTTCGTTCTCGAGCACGCGGGCGGCAGCCTGCGCGATCGTGTTGGCGAAGGCGACGTCCTCGGGACGCAGCTGCGGATCGCCCTTCTCGGTGCGAAGGAAGAACACCCCCGCGGCGCGGCCCTGCACGAACACCGGGAGCGCCACGGCGGACTGCACGGTCACCTCGATCTGCTGCTGCGACCAGCGCTCGCGGATCGTCGCGAACAGTGGATGCTCGTGCACATCGTTGATGATGACCGGCCGCTCGGTCCGAATCGCTTCCTGGATCTCCGGGTACCGCTCGAGCTCGACGCGCAGGTCGCGGATGGACGGGTTCTCGTACACGGCGATGACGCGGCCCTTTTCGTCCCCGGGAGCAGTGAGGATGAAGGAGCAGTGCGACAGTCCGAACGCCTGCCCCACGCGCCGAACCAGCGTCTGGAAAATCTCGGCGGCGTGGAGCGCGGCCGAGACCTCCTGGAAGATGTCGTAGAGCAGATCGCGGGCGCGCAGCGCTTCCTGGGCCTCGCGCAGCTCCCCGCGGACCAGCAGCAGGGCATCGAGCCGCGCCCGCAGTTCGGGGAGGTGTACGGGGCCCGGCAGCACCTCGCGAGCCCCCGCGAGCAGCGCTTCAGTCGCCGCCTCGGCGCCGCCCTCGTTCAAGAGCACGAGGACCGGCGCCCCTCCGAAGGCGGGACGGGTGGCGAGGGAACGGACCTGGTCGGCCAGGCCGGCGGCACCTGGGTCCGCCGTATAGAGGAGGAGATCGGGGGGGCGCGGGACGACGGCGGACTCGGAGAATTCCGTGACCTGAAACCCCCCACGCACGAGCAGCCGCTCCAACCCCTCGGGTCTGGCGGCCGCATTACCGATCAGCAGGATTTCATGACGCACGGGGTCCGGCTGTTCTCCTCTAGGCGCGAGATGTGACGCGCCAAGGTATAGTTCAGCCGATGCCAGGGCAAGCACGCGGCCCCGCACCCCAAACGCGACGGCCGCGCTGTCGCATGATCGTGAATCAGGTCGCGAATCGCGGCCTGCGCGACGCCCGCGTCCTCGCGGCCATGGCGTGGACGCCACGCGAGTGGTTCCTGGCGCCGCATCTCGCCCGCAGCGCGTACGACGACGGACCGCTCCCCATCGGCAACGGCCAAACGATCTCCCAGCCATACATCGTGGCCCTGATGACGGCGTCGCTCGCCCCACGGCGCAAAGACCGGATCCTCGAGATCGGGACGGGCTCAGGGTACCAGACGGCGATCCTCGCCCATCTCGCCGCTCGAGTGTTCACGATCGAGCGACTCCCCGACCTGCTCGTAGAGGCCGAGGAGCGCTTCCGGCGCCTGAGCCTCACGAACATCGAGACACGTTTGGGGGACGGCGCGGCGGGGTGGCCCGAGGAGGCCCTCTTCGACGGCATCCTCGTGACGGCGGCGGCGCCGCGCGTGCCGGAGCCACTGCTGGCCCAGCTGGCCCCGGGCGGCCGGCTCGTCATTCCCATCGGTGACCTCGCGGCGCAAGAGCTGGTCGTATTGCAACGCACATCGAGCGGAATCGAGGAGCGCAGCGCGGGGGGCGTGCGCTTCGTCCCGCTCATCTCGCGACTCGCGTTCGCGGAGGAGCACCGGTGACGTTGCTGGGCGCCCACGTCTCCACGGAAGGCGGCGTCGCCGAGGGACCGGCGCGCGGGGGCGCGATCGGCGCGACCGCGATCCAGTTGTTCACGAAAACGCCGAACCAGTGGCGCGAGCCCGTGCTCGACGGCGCCATGGCGGATCGATTCCGAGCGCAGGTGGCCCTGCACGACATCGGGATGGTGGTGGCGCACGACAGCTACCTGATCAACCTCGCATCGCCAGACGCCGCGTTGCGCGCCAAGAGCATCCGGTCGTTCACCGCCGAATTGACGCGGTGCCGCACGCTCGGGATCCCGTGGGTGGTATCCCACCCGGGCAACTACATGGACGATCGGGCCGCGGGGCTCGAGCGCAATGCGCGGGGCTACGCCGAGTGCCTGGCCGCGGTCCCCGGTGACCTGGGAGTCCTGATCGAAGGGACGGCGGGTGCCGGGACCGCCTTGGGGTCGACGTTCGAGGAGCTTCGGGCGCTGCGCGATGCCATGCCGGTCGCGGCCCAGGCTCGTGTGGGGTTTTGTCTGGACACGGCACACCTGCATGCGGCGGGGTATGACGTGGCCCGCGGGACCGACGGGGTGTGGGACGCGTTCGATCGCGTGGTCGGCCTCGACCTGCTCAAGTGCTTGCACCTCAACGACTCCAAGGCCGCTGCCGGGTCGCACCTCGACCGGCACGAGTGGATCGCCGAGGGGACCATCGGGGCGGAGGCGTTCCGGCGCATCATGCGCGACCCACGGCTCGCGCACGTGATTAAGATTATCGAGACGCCGAAGCGGGATGATCCCGTGAAGCACGATCGCCGGATGCTGCGTCGCCTGCGCGCCTACGCGCGGGGCAGCGCCCGGCCGGCAGGAACCGTATGAAAGGGATGATGCGCCGACTGCAGCGTGGGGCCCTCTTTGTTCTCCTGGCGATTCAAGCGCTAGGGGGCGGCGCCGTCACGCTGGCGCACGCCCGCGACGTCGTCACGGCACCGGCCGCGGTCGAAGCCCAGCACGACGCCCGCTGTCCCGTTCTCCACGACGCGTTGCGCTGCGCGCTGTGCCACTATGCGAGCGCTCGGGTCGTCGTACAACAGGCCCTCGCCGTCCCGGCAGCGCGCCCCGCACGTGCGCTCGTGCCGGTCGCGCGGCAGCTCGTCGTCGTGTCCAGCGCCACCCACCGAACGGCACCAGCCCGAGCCCCACCCACTCTCCTGTCGTAGCCGCGTAGGACGTGCGCTCCGCATTGTGCGGGGTGCTCAGGATCCGACGTACCGACAGGAGATGACATCGACATGAATCGCACATTCTACGTGGCGCTCGTCGCCGCGGCGTGCTTCGCAGCGCCCGCTGCGGCGCAGCAGCAACCGACTCAGCGGCAGGTCGACTCGCTCACAGCGCAGCTCCGGGCGTTGCGGGCCCGGCTCGACTCCGTCGTGGCAGCGCTCCGCAAGGGCCCGGCACCAGCCCCAGTCGCGGGGCCCCCGGTGGACGACTTGGCCGCCTTGCGCGCCGCAGCGTCCGCCGCTCGTGGCGACTCGTCACAGCGCGCCGCCGCCGATACCATGCCGACGCAGTTCGTCGGCCGCGAGCGCAACCAGGCCCAGCTCAATCCAGAGATCGGCGTAACCGGCGACGTGCGCGCGTACGCGACGACGGCGGGCGTGCAACGCGATAACTTCGTGCCGCGGGAGTTCGAAATCGGATTCCAGTCTGCCCTCGATCCCTACTCGCATACCAAGATCTTCGTGAGCATCGAAGACGGCGTCGCCAGTCTCGAGGAGGGCTACGCGTATTGGACCGGCATGCCCGGCCGCATCCGCATCGACCTCGGGCGGTTCCGGCAACAGTTCGGCGAGCTGAACCGCTGGCACCTCCACGCCGTGCCCGAGACCGAGTACCCGCTCGTGGTGACGAGCTATCTCGGTGGGGACGGCCTGGCCGGCACCGGTCTGTCGGTCTACCGCGCGTTCGGCGGGCTGGGCACCCACGAGCTCACGGCGCAAGTGACGCGCAGCGCCAGTGATGCCGAGCTGTTCGGGGACGGCGGCCGGCCGACGTACCTCGTGCACCTGCTCAATTTCTGGCAGCTAGGGCGCTCCACGTACATGCAGATCGGGGGGACTGGGCTCTACGGCACGAACCCCGACTCGGCGCTGCGCACGCGCGTGGGCGGCCTCGAGTTCCGTCTGACGTGGCGGCCGCCGCTGCGCGCGATGTACCACGAATGGACGCTGCGCGGCGAGCTGCTGGCCCTGCAGAAGCAAGTTGCGGGCGCGGGCCCGACCCGGTTCGGCGGCTACGCCAGTTCGACGTACAAGCTGAACCAGCGGTTCATCGCCGGCGTGCGCTACGACTACGTCGAATCGCCCGCCTTCGGTGTGATCACGCGCCAGGTGATTCCCTCGCTCACGATGTGGCAGAGCGAGTGGGTCTTCCTGCGCGCGCAATACCAATGGCAGCGGGTCGCGAACGCGCCCGCGACGAACCAGCTCGCGTTCCAGGCGGTCTGGGCTATCGGTCCCCACAAACACGAGACCTACTGACATGATATCCTTCATCCAGCTACTCTTCGGCCTCTCCGCCACGACACCGCCGGCCGCGCCGGTCAAGGTCGTCACCTCGCTCACGACGTACGCGTCGATCGCCCGCGAAATCGTGGGTGACCGCGGCGTCGTGAGCTCCATCGCCGTCGGCGACGAGAACCCGCACTACGTCCAGCCCAAGCCGAGCTTCGTTCCGACGCTCGCGCAGGCCGACCTGTTCGTCACGACGGGGCTCGACCTGGAGCTGTGGGTCCCCGCCCTGCTCGACAAGGCAAACAACGCCAAGATCACCGAAGGCGGCCCCGGCTACGTCGCCGCCTACGCGGGCGTGCCGCTGCTCGACGTGCCCGCGAGCCTGTCGCGGGCGCAGGGCGACATCCACGTGTACGGCAATCCGCACATTTGGACCGATCCGCTGAACGCGACGATCATCGCCCGCAACATTCTCACGGGTCTGAAGCGCGTGGCGCCGCAGGACGCCGAGTTCTTCACCGCGCGTGAGAAGGATTTCGAGGACCGGATGTACCGGGCCCTGTTCGGAGAAGAGCTCGTCAAGCTGATCGGCGGGCCCGCCCTCGCCGATTTGGACCGCCAGGGGAAGCTCTTCCCCTTCCTGAATCAGCAGCAGTACCAGGGCACGCCGCTCATGACGCGTCTCGGCGGTTGGCTCAAGCAGGGTTTGCCGTTCCGGGGCAAGCTCGTGGCCTGCTACCACAAGGAGTGGGACTACTTTTCGCGCGAGTTCCAGGTGACGTGCTTCGACTACATCGAGCCGAAGCCCGGCATCCCGCCGACGCCGCGGCACGTGCAGGAGATCATCACCGCGATGCGCGACCAGCACATCCAGGTCCTGCTGTCGACGAACTACTACGATCGCAATCAGGTGCTGGAAGTCGCGCAGCGGACGAGCGCCAAGGCGGTCATCGTGCCGTCGAATACAGGGGGGTCGAGTGGCGTCGTCACCTACTTCGATCTCATGAACCTTTGGATCTCGGAGCTCGCCCGCGCTTATGGCGCGGCGAGCGATCCGGCCCGCTAAATCGCTAACTGATGGAGGCGTCGTGAGTGGTCTTCAGTTGATGCTGCCCCCGTTCGTGGCCTGCATGGTGCTGGTCGCCATGCTGTCCTATCTCGGCCTGCACGTCATCGCGCGCGAGGTGATTTTCGTCGATCTGTCGCTGGCGCAGATGGCGGCTCTGGGAAGCCTCTCGGCGCTGCTATTCCACGTCGACCCGGACTCGCCGGCGACGTACGTGTTCGCGCTCCTGGCGACCGCCGTCGGCGCATTCCTGTTCGCGCTGACGCGCACGTCGGACCGCAAAGGACGCGTGCCGCAGGAGGCCTTCATTGGGATCGTGTACGTGGTCGCGTCGGCGGCCGCGGTCCTCGTCGCCAACAAGGTACCGGGCGGCGGCGAGGCGGTCGAGAAGACGCTCGTCGGAAGCCTCCTGTGGGTCACGTGGCCCAAGATCGCGAGGCTGGCCATTGTGTACGCTGGGCTCGGCGCCTTTCAGTACCTGTTGCGCAAGCGCTTCCTGACCATCTCGTTCCATCCCGAGGAGGCGGAAAGCGCCGGCTGGAAGATCCGCTGGTGGGACTTCCTGTTCTACCTGTCGTTCGGCGTGGTCATCACGCTCGCGGTGCCCATCGCCGGCGTGCTGATGGTGTTCAGTTTCCTCGTCGTGCCGGCCGTGATCGCGAACCTGTTCACGGGTGACAAGCGGCGCCTCACGGTGATCGCGTGGAGCTCGGGAGCCCTCGCGTCCTTGCTCGGTCTGTGGCTATCGTACACACAGGACCTGCCAACGGGGCCGCTGATCGTATGCATGTACGGATTGCTGCTGGTGATCGCAGGTCTGCTCCGAAAGGTCGGCGTGGGCGACGGCGCGGCGCAGGCGTGAAGGCGGGCGGATGGGCGGACGGGCGGACGGTCGGTACCGCCGCGCTGATGGCGTTGCTCTTGACCGCCCATCCGCCCAACCGCCTCGCCGCCCAGGTTTCTGTTCACGTCGCCCTGGGCGCGCGCTACAGCTCCACGCTGGTACACGACTCCGTCGTGACCGCGTTCGATCTGCGCCCCGCGCTCGCCCCCGCGTTCCTCCTGTCGGTGCGCAACGAGCTGCGTCCGGGGTGGTCGGCGGATGTCACGCTCGATGTGGCGCCGAGTCGCATGCGGCGTCACGAAAGCAGCGGGTCGTTCGACGCCGGATCGTTCACGGCGGTGGCGTTCACGGTGGGCATGCGCCGCCAGTTCGCGCCGGGCGTGTCGGCGCGGGCGGGAGTTGGCGGGCTGCGCTACCTCGCCCATCAGACAGGGGTCTTCCGCGAGGGCTCGGGCGGCATCTTCCCGCTCGGCACGGTGGCCGCGACCTACGCCGCTCCCTTCCCCTTCGCCCAGAAGCGTCAGCTCGAAGTCGAGGCGCGCTACGACCTCCACCAATTCATCACGCCGGCATTGCGCACCGAGGGGTTCAGCGCGTCGCGCCCGGTGCATCGAGTCGCGATCCTCGTCCGCGTGGGTTGGGGGAAGTCATGAAGGTCGCCCGCGTCGCGCTGCTCGCCCTGGCCCTGGCCGCCTGCAAGGATCCAGGGATCCCCGACCGCGCCGGCGTCTACGCCTTTGCCGACACGGTCATCATTGGGGTCGACACCAGCGTCACGCTGTTTCGCTGGCCCGCGAGCCGGCTCCCCGTGCGATTCTGGGCCGACCCGCGCAGCAACATGCGCTTCCTGGTCGAGCGCGCGGTCACGGTTTGGCAGGACCAGTTCTTGTACGGTGAGCTGCGGGGCGTCGTCGTGATCGATTCGAGCGCCGCCGACGTCATCGTGTCCTGGGCCGATAGCGTACCCCCGGACGTCCCCCCGGACACGACGGCCGCCTCCAACGCGTGCAGCGGCGTGACGACCTTCGACTACGACACGACGGGCTTCGCGCTGTCGGGGCCGGTACACGTGTCCCTGAGTGTCTTGGGCGGATCGCCGGCGACTCCCGGGCAGGTGCAGGCGTGTATGCGCCGCGTCGCCATCCACGAGATGGGGCATTCCCTGGGCCTGCTGCGTCACAGCCAATTCGACGAGGACATCATGTTCGGCTCGCCGCTCGTCGACTACCCGTCGCGGTTCGACCGGCGCAGCGTGGAGGTGCTGTACCACTCCCAGCCGACGGTGCAACCCCCGCCGCCCTGATGTAAGAACGGCCGGACCCGTGCGTCGAGTCCGGCCGTCCGCGTTTCTGTCAGAAGCCCGCCGATACTCTGGCGATCAGGTTACGGCCCATGCCCGGGTTCGGGACAAGGGTCTTGAGGTGACTGAGGTAATCGACCCAGTCCTTGTTCAGCGCGTTCCGCAACTGGAAGTCGACCTGGATCGTCCGCCCCGCACCGCTTGGCACTGAGAACCCTGCCCCCAGGTTGATCAGCGTGTATGAGCCGGACTGATAACCCTGTCCCCCGAACGCCCCCGCGTAGAACGTCGCCTCCGCCGGATTCAGGCGAGTCTGCCGCGCATTGGTCTCTCCTCCTACCGAGAAGTAGGGGCTGGCCAGCGCGCCGAGCGACCGTCCTTCGAGCCGGGCGGTGTAGGTCGCCCTGAGCGGCGGCATCGTCGGCAGCGGGTCGCCGGACGTCGTGTTCTTGCCATACACGTAATCCGCCGTGCCCTCGAGGTGGAGGTACGCGGTCGGGTGGTATTGGATCTGTCCCTCGAACCCCTTCAGGACCGCATCGCCTTGGACCACATCGTAGATGTCGAGACCGGACGCCGAATCGACCTGGCCCGCGGGCACGGTATAGATGAAGCTCTGGATCAAATTGACGAATGTGCCCAGCTCGATCGCCGCCGACGCGGATTGGATGCGGATAGCCGCATCGGTGTTGAGCGACGTTTCGGTCTTCAGGTTCGGGTTGCCGCGCTCGAAGGTCTGGGTCGCTTCGTGCGGGCCGTTGGCAAAGAGGTCGAAGGTCGACGGCGAACGGAACCCTCGTCCCACGTTGAGTACCAGAGCGACTGGCTCCGACACGTGGTACAGCATGCCAAAGTTGCCGGTGACCGAGCTCCAATGGAGGCTGGCGGCCGGGTTGCCGAGGTCGGTATTCGCATCGACGCTCAGGTGCCGGTAGTCGTAGCGCGCCCCAAACGAGAAGTTCCAGCGCCCGACGTCGGTCTGCTCGAAGACGTAGAGTGCGGCGTCGCCCGCCTTGCTGTCGGGCTCGAGAAACTCCGCCCCGAAGTTCGCGTCGCTGGTGTACTCCCCTGAGAAGCCGACGAGGCCGGTGAACGGCCCGAGGGCCGAATGGTGTAGATGGGCGTCGGTCGTGAACGACTTCTGCCGCATCCCGAAAGCCTCGCTCGTGGTTGTGGCGTCCGCCCACTCGTGCCGCTGGTTGCGCTCGAACCCGGCGCCCCACTCCAGGCGAGACGACCCCAAGCGAGTCGAGAGGTCCACGTGCACGCGGTGATCATCGGTGCCGGCACGGCCCGTGGCGGTCGAATCTGAGTCGGTCAAGTTGAGGCGGTCGTTCCGGTACGTGTACTGACCGGTGAGCGAACCCCACGGGCCGCGGTATCCCAGCGTCCCGGTCCCCCCGACGTTGTGATAGCCGCTGTTCCACAACGTATAGGTCGGCGTGTGCACGTTGCCGGCGGTCCGGCCGGTACCTGAGAAGCGGTATCCGAAGCCGCGGCTTGCCCCTTCCAGTGTGAGCGAGCCGTCAGGTTGACTGTTTCCGGTCGCGAACCCGCCGCTGACGCTGCCTTGAACGAACGGGGCTCGGCCGATCGCGTCGGGAAGATCCGGCGCGATGATGTTGATCACGCCTCCGATCGCATCCGATCCGTACAGCACGCTCGCGGGACCACGGATCACCTCGATCCGGGATGATGCCGCCGGCTCCACACTGGAGAAGTGATCGTCGCCCCATTGGTTGTGCTCCAGGCGCTGGCCATTGTCCAACACCAGCACGCGGTTATTCGTGAGCCCGCGGATGACGGGCTTGCCGGCAGCCACGCCGCTGCTGTTGTTGCGCACGCCGGCGACGTCCTCCAGCGCTTCGCCCAGGTTGGTGGGGCGTAATTTCATGAGATTCTCGCTGCTCGCCACCACGATCGGCTGCGGAGAGTTCATCGGGCTCGTGGCCTCCGCCGAGGCCGATACCTGAACGGCGGGCAGCTCGAGGGCCGACCCCTTGAGCGTGATATCCACGATGGCTTCGCCGTCGCCTACCGTGACCTTCCGCACGCGGGGCGCGTAGCCGATCACCGCAAAGGAGATGGTGTAGGTCCCCTGCGGGACCTCGGCAATCGTAAACCGTCCGTCGCTGCCGGTGCGCGCCATCCGCCGCAGCTCGATCACTCGGACCCAGACCTGATCGACCGGCTGGCCGCCGGCATCGATCACGCGCCCGGAAATACTCGGCGGCGGCGACGCGTCTGCGCGCACGGATCCCGCGGATAGCGCAGCGGCGATCGTGGCCGCGTGTAGCATGCTCTTGAAGGAATTGAAACGCATTGGTGCTCTCCTGGTCGTATGACCGGCGCGCACCACGCCCCGCGAGGAGCTGGGTGCCGCACGACGTCATGGCGAAAGTCGCGGTCGCCGCGGGAATCGCGGCGCCGTCACTCAGGAGAGCTGAGGAGGAGCGCGGGAGTGGTGTACGCCGGCGGCGAGCGCCGTCTGGGCATCGTTGTGTGTCGCGGCGAGCGGCGCGACGCGGTACGCGTCGCGGAAACGAAAGACGACCGGGCGCCCCGTCGCCACCGGTGCGGAGAGGAACCGGTGAAACGCGCAGTCCGCGGGGTGGACGCGGGCGCAACTCGACGTCGAGTGCGACTCGATGTGCGCCGGACCCGCCACGGCGCTGTCGAGCCGCGCGTCCGCCCAGGCCGCCGCCCCCGGCAGGGACAGCTGCAGGGCCGCCAGCAAGCACAACGAGGCGCGGGACTTGAGCGACATGCTCCGCATGGACGTCATATTAGTGGCTTGACAGGCCCTGGCGCCACGTCTAGCATAACCCCTTCCCGAAAAAGGACTTGTGTCCTCGATGACGAGCCGCCGCCAGGAGGCCCTCGACTACCATTCGCAGGGCCGCCCCGGGAAAATCCAGGTTTCGCCGACCAAGCCCTTCAAAGACCAGCGCGACCTCTCCCTCGCCTACACCCCGGGGGTGGCGGAGCCTTGCCTCGAGATCGCCAAGCGGCCTGAGGACGCCTACGCCTATACCGCCAAGGGAAACCTGGTGGCGGTCGTGTCCAACGGCACCGCCGTCCTCGGCCTGGGCAACATCGGCCCCCTCGCCAGCAAGCCGGTGATGGAGGGCAAGGGCATCCTTTTCAAGTCGTTCGCGGACATCGATGTCTTCGATCTGGAAGTCGCCTCCGAGAACCCCGAGGACGTGATCCGCTTCTGCCAGATGCTCGAGCCCACCGTCGGCGGGATCAACCTCGAGGACATTCGCTCCCCCGACTGCTTCCACATCGAGCAGAAGTTGCGGGAGACCCTCAGTATCCCCGTCTTCCACGACGACCAGCACGGCACCGCGATCATCTCGGGCGCGGCGCTCCTCAACGCCCTCGAGGTCGTCGGGAAGGACATCGCGCAGGCG
>Ga0137409_10003257_pt1 | contig 17242 bp, 24 predicted proteins | sample CZODoug1_16funga_FD_122059 | JGI IMG/M metagenome (GOLD analysis project Ga0137409, IMG submission 122059) | Vadose zone soil fungal communities from Angelo Coast Range Reserve, California, USA - CZODoug1_16fungal (Hybrid Assembly) | ecosystem: Environmental > Terrestrial > Soil > Vadose zone... | reverse complement strand
CGCTTCGTGTAACTTGGTCCCGATTCCGTGTCCGACAAACTCGCGCACCACGCTGAAGCCGTTCGCCTCGACGTACTTCTGAATCGCCGAGCCCACATGTCCAATCGTGTTGCCAATTTTTGCCTGCTCAATGCCCTTGTAGAGCGAAGCTTCCGTAACGTCGAGCAGCTTCTGCAATTCCTCAGTCAGCGTTTCGCCCACCGGCACGGTGATAGCCGCGTCTCCGTAATACCCGTCGAGCACCACGCCACAATCGACGGAAACGATGTCGCCTGACTTAAGCACCCGCTTTTCCGACGGGATACCGTGCACAATCTCTTCGTTCACCGACGTACACAACACGCAAGGATAACCGTAGTATCCCTTGAAAGCCGGCTTTGCTCCCAGGTCCGCGATCAATTTCTCGGCGGCCTTCTCCAGGTCCATGGTTGTGGCCCCGGGTGCGACCAGCGCTTTCACGTGGTTCAGAACCTGGCGAACAAGCTGTCCGCTCCGCCGCATCTTGTCGATCTCTTCCGGCGACTTGCGCACGATCTTGTCGTCTCCAAAACTCATCATTCCGACTTTGCCGTGCTGCTCACGGTCCGCTCCGCGGCATGGCTGTCAATCACGCCAAAGATGTCCGCTGTAACCTCGTCCATGGGACGATCGGCATTCAGCGGAATCAGACGGCCTTGCGCTTGGTAGTATTTCGCGACCGGCTTGGTCTGGATTTCATACGCCGCCAGGCGCGGGCGGATCACCTCATCGCGGTCGTCGTCCCGTTGGACCAGCTTGGAACCGTCCAGATCACACAACTCGTCGACGCGAGGCGGTTGAAAGTGGAGGTTATAAATCCGCCCACAAGTGGAACAGGAACGTCGCCCGGTAAGCCGTAGCAGTAATTGAGTATAGTCCACATCCATCCGGATCACAACCGGCGAACACTTCTCCGACTTGTCAAAGAACTCCTGTTCCAGGTAGGCATCCAGCCATCCTGCCTGAGCGGCTGTCCGCGGAAAGCCATCCAGTACGTATCCTCGTTCGCAGTCCACTGCCAGCAACCGGTCCGCGACGATGCCGTACAGTAACTCGTCTGGGACCAACTTGCCCTCGGCCATGTACCCCTTCGCCTTGCGGCCGAGTTCGGTATCACGGCGTATGTGTTCCCGCAAAAGATCTCCAGTAGAGATCTGCGGGATACCGTAGTGCTCTACGATCCTCTTGGACTGGGTTCCCTTGCCGGCCCCCGGAGGACCCAGCAAAATCACCGGCCCGATCTTAAGTGCGGCTACGTTGGCCATTCAAAATGGCCCCTTTGCTCGTATTTCCTCTCGCGGAGGGACCGCACTCCCGCGCCCACAAAATTTCTGTCGTGCCGGTTCCTGCCGGCAGTAATTTTCCTACCAGGTCCGGCGTCCCCGCAGGCGGCCGCTCTTCGGAGTAAATCCGTCGTAGTGCCGCATGATCAGTTGCGCTTCAATCTGAGTCACCGTATCCATGGCAACGCCGACTACGATCAGTGTCGAAGTGCCACCAAAATAGAAATTTACTCCCAACCCGTTCAACAGCCAGGTCGGCAGATTCTCCAGGTAGCGGCCCACCAGCCACAGGTGGTTCAGCTTGATGCCGGTAATCATCCATTCCGGAATCAGTGAGATGATCACGAGGTACAAAGCGCCCACTAGAGTAATCCGCGTCAGCACGTCATTGACGTAATCCGCAGTCCGCTTACCGGGCCGGATGCCAGGGATGAATCCACCCCACTTCCGCATGTTATCCGCGACCTCGTTCGGGTTGAACACAATCGAGATATAGAAGTAGGCAAAGAAAATGATCCCCACCGCATAGAGGGTCGCGTACAACGGCTCACCCCAGTGCAGCGCATCCAGCATCGGTCCGATGATCTTGTTGTTGTGGAAGGGAGTACCCAGCATCTGCGGCAACGCGAGAATCGAAGATGCGAAGATGACCGGCATTACGCCGCCGGCGTTGACTCGCAGGGGAAGGTGGGTCGATTGCCCGCCCATCACTTTCCGTCCGACCACGCGCTTGGCGTACTGCACCGGAATCCGGCGCTCGCTGCGTTCCACGTACACAATGAACGCGACTACGGCCACCATCAGGAGCAGCAGCATGACGATCGCTGGAACCGTGAACGCCCCCCAGGCATCGTTTCTAGCCTTTTCGTAGAGGTCGATAATGCCCCGCGGCAGGCCAGTTACAATGCCGGCAAAGATCAGCAATGACATGCCGTTGCCGATGCCGCGTTCGGTAATCTGCTCGCCCAGCCACATGATGAACGCCGAGCCCGTGGTCAGCGTCAGCATCGTCATCAGGATGAATCCCGGCCCTGGATTGCTGACGAAATCGCCCGCCTTTTCCAGACCGATCGCAATCCCGAACGACTGCACGGCGCTCAACAGGACGGTAAGATAACGTGTCCACTGCGTGATCTTCTTCCGGCCCATTTCGCCTTCCTTCTGGAGCTTGGCGAGCGGCTCATACACCACCGTCAGCAGCTGAAGAATGATCGACGCCGTTATGTACGGCATGATGCCGAGCGCGAAAATCGTCAGCCGGCGCAGGTTGCCGCCGCTGAATAAGTCGACAAACCCGAGCACCGTGCCGCGGTTCTGCTCGAAGAACTGTGCCAGCTTTTCGCCATTGATCCCTGGAGTGGGAACGTGTCCGCCCAGGCGGTAGATCGCCAGGATGCCGAGAGTAAACAGCACGCGCTTGCGAAGATCGGGAACCCGGAAGATATTCGACAGCTTTTGCCACATTACTGCAAGACCTCAAACTTGCCGCCTGCCTTGGTTATTTTGTCCTGAGCAGTTTGGGAAAATTTGTGCGCCTTCACGGTGAGCGCGCTTTTCAGTTCGCCCGTACCGAGAATCTTGATCCGCTTCTTGCTGTGCACCACGCCGGCTGTCTTCAGCACTTCGGGTGTAATTTCAGTCTCGCCGATTGCTTCCAGCCGGGACAGGTTCACGACCGCATATTCCTCGCGGAAAATATTCTTGAACCCGCGTTTCGGAATCCGCCGGTGCAACGGCATCTGGCCGCCTTCAAAGCCGCGCAACAAGCGCGCGCCCGAACGGGACCACTGCCCTTTATGTCCGCGCGTCGAGGTCTTGCCCATGCCGGAACCCATACCGCGTCCGACCCGCTTGCGCTTTTCCGCCGCCTTACGAGGCGCTCGTATTGTTGAAAGATTCATGATGAGTCCCTAAGTGCAGGTACGAGTTCTATTTCACAATTGCCACTAAATGCGGCACCTTCTTCACCATGCCACGGATCGCCGCGTTGTCCGGCCGTTCGATCACCTGATTCAGGCGGGTGAACCCCATCCCTTTGATCACCAGCTTTTGCTTCTCCGGAGTGCAGATCGCCGACCGCACCCACTTGATCTGAATCTTGCCGCTCGCCGCTTTCGATGTCTTGGTTGTCATTGTCATTCCTACTTCTTGGCTTTTCGTGCTGGCTAATAGCTAGTAGCTCAGTGCCAGTGGCTCGAATTTACAACTCCTGCGATGTCTTGCCGCGCAAGGCCGCGACTTCATCCCGGTTCTTGAGTTTCTTCAGCGCGTCAAATGTGGCTTTGATGACGTTGTGCGGATTGGTGGTGCCAATCGACTTGGTCAACACATTCTGGATACCAGCTGACGTCATCACCGCCCGCACCGCGCCGCCGGCAATTACACCCGTGCCTTCCGGCGCCGGCTTCAACAGCACCCGGCCCGATCCATAACGTCCCAGAGAAATGTGGGGTACGGTGGTTTGAGTCAGATTGATCCGCATCAGGTTCTTCTTAGCCGACTCGATTCCTTTGCGGATTGCCTGCGGCACTTCCTTGGCTTTGCCGGACCCGTATCCGACTACCGCCGCCGAAGGATCGCCCACCACGACTAGCGCGGCGAACGAAAGGTTCTTTCCACCCTTGACCACCTTGGTCACGCGGTTGATCGAAACCACCTGGTCCTTCAGCTGAAACGAACCCGCATCAAGTTTTTTCTTAACTATTGGCATGAATCTCGCAACTCTCTTCTTCGTTGAGGTCCGTCAAGCTCGCTAGTTCAGATTTTCCTGAGATCCGAGACCTGACACCTGCGACCTTGTTCTAAAACTTTAGACCCGCTTCTCGCGCCGCATCCGCCAGCGCTTTTATTCGTCCGTGATAAAGGTAGCCGCCGCGGTCAAATACCACCTGGGTGATCCCTTTTTCCTTGGCTCGATCCGCAATCGTCTTGCCGACGTTCTTGGCCGAGGCTACGTTGCCGCCGGTTGTACGTTCGCTCTTCTTGCCCTCAGCCGTGGACGCCGCGGCGATCGTGACGCCCTTCAGGTCGTCAATCAACTGGGCATAAATGTGGTTCAGTGACCGGTACACATTCAGCCGCGGACGCTCGGGAGTGCCAACGACCTTTTTCCGGATGCGATCGTGCACCCGTTGCCGCGTAACGTTTTTTGATGTTCGTGTCAGCATTTGCTCAAGTCCTCAGCCATCGGTCGTCAGCCGTCAGTCAAAACCGGATCAGCTTGCGTACTTCTTGTCGAAGTAGCTGAGAGCTGATGGCTGACGGCTGAGAGCTATTTCGCGCCCGTCTTGCCAACCTTCTTCTTCAAGCGCTCGCCCGCATAGCGGACGCCCTTGTTCTTGTACGGATCCGGCGGACGCAAGCTTCGCATCTCGGCCGCCACCTGTCCGACTTTTTGCCGGTCGATGCCGGTGAGCGACAGTTTGGTCTGCTTCGGATCGACCGCACAATCCACGCCCGTAGGCAGCGGATACTCGATCGGATGCGAATAGCCGAGGCTGAATACCACCATCCCCTTGCCCTTCATTTCCGCGCGATAGCCAATGCCCACGATTTCCAGTTCGCGAGTCCAACCCTTGGTCACGCCTTCCACCGCATTGTTGACCAGCGCGCGCGCCAGTCCATGAACGGCTGCTTGCGAATCGCTCTCGCGGACCGCGAGCAGGTTGCCGTCCTTCTGCTCAATCGTGATGCCGGACGGAAGCGGCGTATCCAGTTTGCCTTTCGGCCCCTGAACCTTCACCGTATTGCCGTCAATCGTAACCGTCACGCCCTTCGGGATCGCAATCGGCTTTTTTCCAATTCGTGACATAAATAGATTCGCTCTTGGCTTCTAGGTTCTGGCTACTAGCAAGTGGCTAGCAGCTAGAAGCTGCTTTACCAAATCTCGCACAACAATTCCCCGCCCAGGCCCTGCCGACGCGCCTGGCGTCCCGTCATCACGCCCTTGGGCGTGGTCAGGATGTTGATACCCAGTCCGCCCAGCACGCGCGGGATCTCGGTGCGCCGCACATACACCCGGCAGCCCGGGCGCGACACGCGCGCCAAGTTCGAAATCACCGCCTCGTTGTTGTTGCCATACTTCAAGTAGACCCGCAGGACCTTGTGGCCCTCTTCTTCCGTCGGCTTGAAGTTGGCGATGAAGCCTTCTTCCTTCAAAATGCGGGCAATCTCTGTCTTCAGCTTGGAAGCCGGAATATCCACCTTCTGGTGCCGCGCGCGAATCGCGTTGCGGATACGCGCCAACATGTCTGCCACCGGATCGGTCAACCTCATCTTCTGCTTCTCCTCGAGCCACCCGTTCGCTCCGCGTCCAGCGGAGAACCTGCAGCGGCTTGTTTTGGAACTTTACTCACGTGCCGTTCGCTGTGAGTCACTCGCGAAAGCCGAATAACAAACAGCCCACGACGTTCTACCAGGACGACTTCGCAACACCAGGGATCTCGCCCCGCAGCGCCAACAGCCGGAAACACAGACGGCACAGGCCAAACTTACGCAGATGCGCCCGTGGACGTCCACAAATCTTGCAGCGGTTGTGACGCCGCGTCGAGAACTTAGGTCTCGGCTGTTTTGCGTTACGCGCATCCTCAAACTTCTTTTGAATCTTCGCGTCCTTCACTCGCTTCGCTGTAGTTGCCAAACTTAGCTCCTAGCTTCTAGCTCATGTAGGACGGGTCTCTGACCCGTCCTGCCGGGTTGAAGACCCGGCGCTACACTCATGCCCTGAACGGCATTCCGAGATGCTTCAACAGCGCCCAGCTCTGATCGTCGGTCCGGGCAGTGGTCACGATGGTGACGTTCATACCCTTCAGCTTGTCCACCTTCGCGTAATCGATCTCCGGAAAAATCAGCTGATCGTGCAATCCGAGCGTGTAGTTGCCACGCCCGTCAAACGACTTGGTCGAAACTCCGCGAAAGTCGCGCACACGCGGCAGCACAATGCTGACCAGGCGATCGAAGAATTCATACATCCGGTCGCCGCGCAGCGTGACCATCGCGCCGATCGGCATGCCCTCGCGGACTTTGAACGCCGCAATCGACTTCCGCGCCCGCGTGACAACCGGTTTCTGCCCGGTAATCTGGCCCAGTTCGTTCACTGCCGGATCGAGAATCTTCGCGTTCTGCGTCGCCTCGCCCACACCCATGTTGACGACAATCTTGTTCAGCCGCGGAACCGCAGCCGGATTTTTGAGGTCCAATTCCTTCATCAGAGTCGGCGCCAGTTCTTTTTCAAACTTCACCCGCAGCCGCGGACGCTCTTTCGCCGAATGCCGCGGCGCTTCTGGCCCTGCCTTTGGCTCTTCCGGCTGCGCGCTCTTGCCCGGCTTCCCTTTTTTCTGTTGTTCTTCTTTTGCCATGGTCGTTGCTGCCTTCTCTCACGGTTTCGAGATCCGCTTCTGGCTGCTAGCTACTAGCAATCCAAACATCCCGGTTCGTGAGCACCTTCAAAATCTTGAGTTCGCTAGCGGCTCATAGCCAGAAGCTAGTAGCTACTTGTCCAGCGTCGTCCCGCACTTCTTGCACACCCGCACTTTGCGATCGCCGCGCACTTCGTGGCCGATGCGAACCGGACCGCAGGTCGCGCACACCAGCGCCACATTCGAGAGCGCAATCCGTCGCTCCTGTTCGGCGATACCGCCCTTGACGTTACGCTGCGGATTCGGCCGGACGTGCTTTTTCACCATCATCACGTGCTCGACCAGCACTTTGCCTTCGTCGGGAAACACGCGCAGCACGCGGTGCTCTTTTCCCCTGTCCTTCCCGGTCATCACCTTTACGGTGTCGTTCCGGCGGATATCAACTCGCGTATGAATCTTGCTCGTTGCTGTTCCCATTGCTAAACCTTTCACTCCCGTCCACTCACAGGTTTGTCATCCTCAGCGGAGCAAAGGACCTGTTTTCCTTCGACCCTCAGACGCGTCAAGCCGCATCTCTACGCCTACAGAACTTCCGGCGCCAATGAAACAATCTTCAAAAACTTCTTATCGCGCAGTTCGCGAGCCACCGGGCCGAATACACGGGTTCCGACTGGCTCCCCCGCGTCGTTAATCAGCACCGCGGCATTCGAATCGAAACGGATATACGTTCCATCCCTGCGACGATGCTCTTTCCGAGTGCGTACGATGACTGCCTTCACCACTTTGCCTTTCTGCACCTGACCGTCGGGCGAAGCTTCTTTTACGCTGGCTGTGATCACGTCGCCCAGACCAGCGTGCAGACCGGTCGAGCCGCCGAGCGGCATGATCATCTGCAGCTTGCGGGCGCCGGAATTGTCGGCGACCTCGAGCATGGATCTCATCATTACGGCCATGTTCGTTTCTCCCTTCGCCTCTTACCGGCCTGCCACGATGTCGACGTCGGCCGCGACTTCCGGCACCAGCGCCGTCTTACGCACAATCTCTTTCAAGGTCCAACGCTTCAGCCGCGACAGCGGACGTGATTCTTCGATCCGTACTGTGTCGCCGACATGGGATTCGTTTTTCTCGTCGTGCGCATAGAATTTCTTGCGGATCGCAATCACGCGCTTGTACATCGGATGCGCTTTCTTGCGCGTCACTTCGACCACAATCGTTTTCTGCATTTTGTTCGAGACCACGGTCCCGATCAATACTTTTCGGCCGCTGTGTTGCTCGGTCTGGCCTGTGGTTTCCGCCATCACTTTTTCTCCGTCTTGCGGGCGCCCAGCTCCTGCTCGCGCAGGATGGTCTTCACGCGCGCGATGTCCCGCCGCAGCCCACGAATCTTCTTCAAGCTCTCGGTCTGTCCCATGTTCATCTGGAACTTCAGCTTGAACAGCTGATCGGCCAACTCGCGCTCCTGGTGTTTGAGTTCCACGTCCGTCAAATCGCGTACTTTGTCAACTTTCATAAGTCAGGTCTCAGGTGTCAGGTCTCAGGAAAAACTCAACCAAATGGCTTTTCTGAACTCTGACTTCTAAACTTTTGCAATCTCTACAGCACTTCGCGTTTCACAAACGTCGTCCGAAGCGGCAGCTTATGGGACGCCAGCCTCATCGCTTCTTTTGCGTCGGTAATGGTGACGCCTTCCATCTCAAACAAAATCTTCCCTGGACGGACCACCGCTACCCAGTGATCGGGCGCGCCCTTGCCCTTGCCCATACGGGTTTCGGCGGGCTTCTTTGTGACTGGCTTGTCCGGAAACAGACGAATCCAGATTTTGCCCCCGCGCTTGACGAAACGAGTCATCGCTACGCGGCTGGCTTCGATCTGCCGGTCCGTAATCCATCCCGGCTCCAGCACTTTCAATCCGAACTGGCCAAACGCAAGTTCCGAGCCTCGCCAGGCCTTGCCGCACATGCGTCCGCGCTGCTGTTTGCGGTACTTCACTTTCTTCGGCATCAACATAGAATCAGCTCTTAGCTCTTAGCTATCGGCTCTTAGGAAACCCATTTCGCCGAAAAGTTTCACTTCTGCAATCTGACTTCTTACTTCTGGAATCTCAAAACGCGCCGGTCGTTTCGCGCGCCGGAGTCGCTTCGCGTTTCTTCGCAGGGAGAATCTCGCCTTTATAAACCCAGCACTTCACACCAATCACGCCGTAGGTCGTACGCGCCTCGGTGAAGCCGTAGTCGATGTCGGCACGCAATGTGTGCAACGGCAACCGCCCCTGGAGATACCATTCCGAGCGCGCGATTTCATTTCCATTCAAGCGTCCGCTCACCCGAACTTTGATCCCTTTGCAACCGAAACGCAGCGCCGAGTCCACTGACTTTCGCATCGCGCGCCGGAAGCCCACACGCTTTTCCAGTTGCAGCGCGATCGACTCCGACACCAGTTGTGCATCGAGCTCCGGTTTGTGCACTTCCAGGATGTCGATGAACACCTCGCGGCCCGTCATGCGCTTCTGCACTTCGGCCTTCAGTTTGTCGATTTCAGCGCCTTTGCGTCCGATGATGATGCCCGGTCGCGCCGTCTTGATCAGAACCCGCAGCTTGTTGCCGGGACGCTCGATTTCAATCGAGCTGACACCCGCAGACTTGAGCTTCTCTTTCAGCTCTGCCTTTAGCTTGATGTCCTCCAGCAACTGCTTGTCGTAATCCCGCTCGGCAAACCAGCGCGATTTCCACGGCTTGGTGTAGCCCAGCCGAAATCCGTAAGGATGTACTTTTTGTCCCATTGAAGCTCCTAGCCTTGCCTTGTGTGGGCCGGGTCTCTGCCCCGGTCATCCGAGTCGAACACCCAGATCCACAAAAAACTATTTCTTCGCCGTTGCCTTCTTACCAGCCACCTTTTTCTTCGCCGGCGCTTTTAACCGGACCTTCGCTCCCGCTTTCTTCGCTGGAGCAGCCTTCTTCTTTCCGTCCGTTCTATCTTCGCCCACTACCATGGCAACCGAAGCGCCATTCTTATTGCGCTCCGCCAGCACGATTTCCAGATGAGCGATCCGCCGCACAAAACGGAACGCACGTCCCATTGGCGCCGGACGAACGCGCTTCAGCCGCGGACCATCGTTGGCTACCGCATGCTTCACATACAAATTGTCGAGATCGACGTCCAATCCCTTTTCCGTGCTCAGAAAATTGGCATTGTCGATTGCAGACTGAAGCAGTTTGCCGACCGTGGCCGCCACCCGCTTCTTGGTAAACAGCAGCGTATTGCGTGCTTCTTCCACGCGCCGGCCCTTGATCAGGTTCAGCACCAGCCGCGCCTTCTGCGGCGAAACGCGCATGAACCGTGCTTCCGCTCGAAATTCCATAGTTTGTTCTCAGCTCTCAGCTCTCAGCCAAAATGGCTAATCGCCGCGTTATGCCTTGGGCGCCGACGGCGCCGACGAAGAAATCGCTCCCGGACCGCCCGGAGGGCCTGCCGGCTTCGCCGCGACCTCGGTTGCCGCCCTCATCGAGTGTCCCTTGAACTGACGGGTGAAGCTGAACTCTCCCAGCTTATGGCCCACCATATTCTCGGTCACATAAACCGGAATGAACTTTCTTCCGTTGTGCACCGCGATCGTGTGCCCCACCATCTCGGGCGTGATGGTCGAACGCCGCGACCAGGTGCGGAGCACCTTCTTCTCGTTGCGCGCGTTCATCCCCTCGATTTTCGTCGCCAGGTGCGTATCTACAAACGGCCCTTTTTTTGTCGAACGTGCCATAAATTTTTAGCTCTCAGTTCTTAGCTTTCAGCTCTCAGCTCTCAGGCTGAGGCATCAGTCGCTAGCTTTTCTTTCTCCGGCCCACAATGAACGCGTCCGTCCGCTTGTTATTGCGGGTCTTGAAGCCGCGCGTTGGCTGTCCCCAAGGCGTTACTGGATGCCGTCCACCCGACGTCTTGCCTTCACCACCGCCGTGCGGATGGTCGACCGGGTTCATGGACACACCGCGGTTATGCGGACGCTTGCCTACCCAGCGCGTGCGTCCTGCCTTACCCCAGGTCACGTTTTCGTGATCCGAGTTGCCGACTTGTCCGATGGTCGCAAGACAATCCTGCAATACTTTTCGCGTTTCGCCAGAAGGCAACTTGATCAGCGCGTAGTCGCCTTCCTTCGCCACCAACTGCGCCGAACCGCCCGCCGAACGAACCATTTGCGCGCCCTTACCGGGCTTCAGTTCGATATTGTGAACGGTCGTGCCCGGCGGAATGTTCCGCAGTGGCAGTGCGTTCCCGACCAGAATGTCGGCGTCGGGGCCGCTCACAATTTTCTGTCCGACCTTTAGCCCTTCCGGCTGAACGATGTAACGCTTCTCGCCATCGGCATAGCTCAGCAGCGCGATACGCGCCGAGCGGCCCGGATCGTATTCGATCGTGGCCACGGTCGCGGGGATTCCGTGCTTGTCGCGCTTGAAATCAATCGTGCGCAGCAAGCGCTTGTTCCCGCCGCCCCGGAACCGCATGGTCGTATCGCCCGAGTTACGCCGTCCGCCGGTGCGCAGTTTGCCTTCGACCAACGGCTTGTGCGGCTTCTTCGACGTGATGTCGTCGGTTGTCACGCTGGTGCGATAGCGCAGCGTCTGCGTTCTCGGTCTGTAAGTTTTAATCGGCATGTTAGCTCTCAGCTCTCAGCTTTAGCTCTCAGATCCTTCCGCCACCGTCTTGCTGATGGCTGACGGCTGATCGCTTACGGCTGCTACAAATTCTGCGCGTACTCCGGCATCTTCTCGCCGGTCTTTAATCGCACGAACGCTTTCTTCCAGTCCGGGCGGTAGCCGGCAAACCTTCCCCGCCGCCGTTCTTTTCCCGGATAGTTCGCGGTCCGCACCGATGCCACCTTTACCTTGAAGATAGCCTGCACGGCTTCCTTGATTTCCGTCTTGGTGGCTTTCGGCGCCACCTGAAACACCAGGGTGTTCTGGCTCTCTTTAATACTCAGACCCTTTTCGGTAATCACCGGCTTCTGGATGATCTGATAGGCGGATTTCATCAAGCCACCTCCGCTTTCAGTTTCTTCGAACGCCGGGCGGGCTTCTTCGCGCTGTCGGTGGGCCCCACATGCGACCGTCGCGAAGACGATTTCCGCAGCGAGTCCTGCAACTTCTCCAGCGCCAGTTGCGCAAACACTACCTGGCTGTAACGCATCAGGTGATAAGGATGCACTTCATTTCCCCGCACTAATTCGAGTCCGTCGATATTGCGCGAACTCAATTCGAGATTGCGGTTCTCCGCGCTAGAAACTTCCACCAGCAGCGTCGTGCCATCCACTTTCAGCTTGTCAAGCGACTCGCGAAAGAGCTTGGTCTTGGTCTCTTTCAGTTCAAACGACTTCACCACCATCAGTTTGCCGTCGGCAAGCTTGGCAGCGAGCGCTGAGCGCAACGCGCCCAGCAGTTTCTTTTTCGGGAACGCGTACTCATAAGAGCGTGGTTGCGGACCATGCACCGTTCCGCCATGCCGCCACAGCGGCGACCGGATCGAGCCGATACGCGCCCGGCCCGTACCCTTTTGTTTCCACAGTTTCTTTCCCGATCCGGACACGCGCCAACGGTTCTTGGTGGCATGCGTGCCCGCACGCTTGGAGGCCGTATAGTGCTTGATCGCCTCCCAGAGCAGGTCTTCGTTGACCGCGCCGAAAACTTCATCGGCCAGATCCATCGTCCCGACCTTCGCCCCGCTCAGGTTGTAGATATCAATCGATGCCATATTTCGTTCTCACTGGGTACTGAGTACCAGGTACTCGGTACTATGCCTTCTTCGCCGCCCGCTTCGCAGCCTTCAACGGATCGACTGTCGCCGAACCCGCGAATCCGCGACGTTCGCGCGGCGCTTTCTTCGCTTTCATGATCACCAGATACCCGCCGTTCGGTCCCGGCACGCTGCCTTCGACCACCAACAGGTTCTCGTCTTTGTCGACGCCCAGCACCCGCAGGTTACGCGTCGTTATACGCGCGTTACCCATATGTCCTGACATGCGCATACCCTTGAACACACGCGACGGAAACGCCGAGGATCCGATCGAACCGGTAATCTGAAACATCGAACCGTGCGACTTCGGGCCACCCGCAAAGTGATGCCGCTTCACAACGCCCTGGAAACCGTGGCCCTTGCTGGTGCCGACCACATCGACAAATTTTTCGCTCTCGAAGATGTCGACCAGGACGCGATCGCCGACCTTCACCGCGACTTCGTTCTCCGGCGACTTCTCTTCCAGTTCGACCGGAACCTCGCGCAGGAACTTCACCGGAGGCAGGTTGTGCTTGGCAAAATGCCCCTGCATCGCTTTCGGCAGCTTCTTCGCTTTGACGAACTCGACCAACCCAATCTGCGCCGCCTCGTAGCCGTCCTTGGTATTGGTCTTATGCTGCGTAATCACGCAGGGCCCCGCTTGCAGGACGGTCGCCGGCCGCACATCGCCCTTCGAATCGAAGAGCTGCGTCATGCCGACTTTCTTTCCGAGGATACCTGTAACTTTTGCCATTTCCTTCTCTCCGTTCCCAGCATGGCCAGTGGCTATTGGCTGGGTAAGTCCGTGTGGGGACGGGTCTCTGACCCGTCCATCCGGGTCGAAGACCCGGATCCACACAACCTATTTGTGTTCTTTCCCGAATGCCTTGATCTCGACGTCCACTCCCGCTGGGAGATCAAGCTTCATCAGCGCATCCACCGTCTGCTGCGTCGGCTCGAGAATATCGAGCAAGCGCTTGTGGGTGCGGATCTCAAATTGTTCCCGCGACTTCTTGTCCACGTGCGGAGACCGCAGCACGCAATACTTGTTCTTCATCGTGGGCAGCGGAATCGGACCGGCAATCTGCGCGCCTGTACGTTTCGCCGTTTCCACAATCTCGCCCGTCGACTGATCGAGGATCCGATAGTCGTAAGCTTTCAACCGGATGCGTATTCTTTCTTTTCCAATCACAATGTCACTCTCTTTGCCCCTCCCGGCCTTCCAGGAAGAAAGATCTGGCGGCAAGCTGCGAGCCGCTTTGTTTTACGTCACAATCTCCGCGATCGTGCCAGCGCCCACCGTATGCCCGCCTTCGCGGATCGCGAACCGCAAGCCCTTTTCCATTGCTACCGGCGTGATCAGTTCGATCACCAGGCTTACGTTGTCTCCCGGCATCACCATCTCTGTACCCGCCGGCAATTCCGCAATCCCGGTCACGTCCGTCGTTCGCAGATAAAACTGCGGCCTATATCCCTTGAAGAACGGCGTGTGCCGTCCGCCTTCTTCCTTCGTCAGGATGTAGACCTCGGCTTTGAACTTCGTGTGCGGCGTGATCGATCCGCCCTTCGCCAACACCATCCCGCGCTCGACATCTTCTTTCGCGATGCCGCGAAGCAAGAGGCCAGCGTTGTCGCCCGCCATGCCTTCGTCCAATTGCTTCTTGAACATCTCGACGCCCGTCACCACCGTCTTGCGCGTCTCACGGAAGCCCACAATCTCCGATTCCTCGCCGACTTTCACCTTGCCGCGCTCAATCCTGCCCGTGACCACCGTGCCGCGACCCTGAATCGAAAAAATATCTTCGATCGGCATCAGGAACGGTTTGTCCAGTTCGCGCACCGGTTGCGGCACGCTCTTGTCCACCGCTTCCATCAGCGCATCAACCTGCTTTTCCCACTTCTCTTCGCCGTTCAATGCACCCAGAGCCGACAGCCGAATCACCGGCACATCGTCGCCCGGAAACTGATACGTCTTCAGCAACTCACGCACTTCGAGTTCGACCAGGTCGAGCAGCTCGGGATCGTCCACCGCATCGCACTTGTTCAGCGCGACAACGATATAGGGCACACCGACCTGGCGAGCCAAGAGCACGTGCTCACGAGTCTGCGGCATCGGACCGTCGGTCGCCGCCACAACCAAGATCGCGCCATCCATCTGCGCGGCGCCCGTGATCATGTTCTTGATGTAGTCTGCGTGACCCGGACAATCCACGTGCGCATAGTGCCGGTTCGCCGTCTCATACTCGACGTGCGCCGTCGCAATCGTGATCCCGCGCGCCTTCTCTTCGGGCGCGTTGTCGATCGAATCAAACGACCGAAACACGATCTTCGGGTTGTGCTTCTGCAATACCTTGGTGATGGCCGCCGTCAACGTCGTCTTGCCGTGGTCGATATGACCGATCGTCCCCACGTTGCAGTGCGGCTTATTCCGCTCAAATTTTTCTTTCGCCATTTCTCTTAGCTCCTCAAGCTCTACGTCGCGACCAGATCGTCTCCGTCACTACGCTCGTCGTAGTAGGTACCGACGACTTCAAACCTGCTCGCAATTCCTTCACTCACCAGCAACGACTGGAATCGCTCAACTTCAGTTCCGAACCGCCTCCGGAAGATCTCGAACTCGTGATGCGACCACCACGTATCAAGAACCCGGTACTGCCGTTCCGCAGGGGACTCACACCATATTTCCGTCCCCGCATATCCCACAACCTGCCCGAGCAACTCGCTCCAGATTCCTGCCGGCCCAAAGACCACTTCTAAATCCGCCTGCCGGCCGTCCATCGCCCAAATCTTGCGGTCGACGATGAACCGCAGCGCGCGGAGTCACCGCGCCGGCGTCTTCCCCTGAGTCTTGGCGATAATCTCCTCCGCCACTGACCTCGGAGCTTCTTCGTATCTCGCAAAATGCATCGAGTACTCGGCGCGCCCTTGCGTCGACGAGCGCATGTGCGTCGCGTACCCGAACATTTCCGCCAACGGCACGATCGCCTTGATGACCTGCGATCCAGCACGATGCTCCATGCCCTCGATTCGTCCGCGGCGTGAACTCAGGTCGCCCATGATCGTCCCGGCATAATCTTCCGGCGTGACGACTTCCACCGCCATCACAGGCTCGAGGATCACCGGGCTGGCCTTGCGAGCGGCTTCCTTGAACGCCATCGAACCGGCAATCTTGAATGCCATTTCGTTCGAATCGACGTCGTGATAGCTGCCGTCGTAGAGCGTCGCCTTGATGTCGACCATCGGATAGCCGGCGAGAACGCCGCCTTCCATGGCTTCCTGCATACCCTGATCGATCGGCTTGATGTATTCCTTGGGCACCGAGCCGCCGATGATGTCGTTGACGAACTCGTAGCCTTTGCCGGGCTCGTTCGGATCGAGACGAATCTTGGCGTGTCCGTACTGGCCGCGTCCGCCAGTCTGCCGGATGTACTTGCCTTCCGCCTCAGCATGCTTGCGAATGGTTTCGCGATATGCAACCTGCGGCTTGCCGACGTTGGCTTCGACTTTGTACTCCCGCATCATGCGGTCGACAATGATTTCGAGATGCAACTCGCCCATGCCGCTGATGATGGTTTGTCCGCTGTCGGGATCGGTGTGAACCTTGAAGGTAGGATCTTCCTGCGCCAGTTTGCCTAGCGCCATACCCATCTTTTCCTGATCGGCCTTGGTCTTCGGCTCGACTGCAACTGAAATAACTGGCACCGCAAACTCGATCGACTCGAGCAGGATCGGATGCTGCTCGTTACAAATCGTGTCGCCCGTTCCAACGTTCTTCAAACCAACAGCTGCACAGATGTCGCCCGCCAGAATTTCCTGAATGTCTTCGCGCTTGTTGGCGTGCATCTTCAGCAGACGTCCAATGCGCTCATGCTTCTGGGTGCGGGCATTCATCACCGACTCGCCCGACTTGAGTTGTCCGGAGTAGACGCGGATAAACGTCAACTGACCGACGTAAGGGTCAGCCATGATCTTGAACGCCAGCGCCGCAAAGGGCTGCTTGTCGTCCGCATTGCGAGTGATAGGCTGGCCATTTTCAGGATTGGTTCCATGCGTTTCGGGAGTATCAAGGGGGGAGGGCAGATAGTCGACGACCGCATCGAGCAGTGGCTGAACACCTTTGTTCTTGAACGCCGTGCCGACCACGACCGGGAACAACTTCAGGTCGATGGTCGACTTGCGCAGCGAAGCTTTCAGTTCGTCCGCCGAAATCGTCTCGCCTTCGAGAAACTTGTGCAGAATGGCATCGTCGTTCTCGGCGACTGTCTCGACCAACTGAGTGTGAAAAGCCTCCGCTTTTTTCTTGAGGTCCGCCGGGATTTCTTCGGTCGCATACTCCGAGCCAATCGTCTCGTCGTGCCAGATAATGGCTTTCATCTCGACCAGATCGACGACGCCTTTAAATTTATCTTCTTGTCCGATGGGGATTTGGATCGCGACGGGCTTGGCATTGAGGCGCTTGCGGAGAGTATCGACGGCGTGCTCGAAATCGGCACCCATCTTGTCAATCTTGTTAATGAAACAAATTCGCGGGACACCGTATTTATCGGCTTGCCGCCAGACTTTTTCCGACTGCGGCTGTACACCGTGCACGGCGTCAAATACCGCAACTGCGCCGTCGAGCACGCGCAGGGATCGTTCCACCTCGGCGGTGAAGTCCACGTGGCCGGGCGTGTCAATAATATTGATGCGGATGTCACGCCAGGTGCAGGTGGTGGCGGCGGAAGTAATGGTGATGCCACGCTCCTGCTCTTGCTCCATCCAGTCCATGGTCGCAGTTCCTTCGTGGACCTCGCCGATGCGGTGCGTGCGTCCCGTATAAAACAGGAT
>Ga0137409_10003253_pt1 | contig 17256 bp, 16 predicted proteins | sample CZODoug1_16funga_FD_122059 | JGI IMG/M metagenome (GOLD analysis project Ga0137409, IMG submission 122059) | Vadose zone soil fungal communities from Angelo Coast Range Reserve, California, USA - CZODoug1_16fungal (Hybrid Assembly) | ecosystem: Environmental > Terrestrial > Soil > Vadose zone... | reverse complement strand
GGTCTACATGACCCTCGATCGCCCCGAGAACAAGCAGGTTCGTGAGTACGTCACGAGCCAGGCGGCGGTCGATGCCGCCAAGAAGGGCGATCCGCTGCCGCAAGGCACCGTCATCACGGTTGCGCAATATGCCGCGCAGCTCGATGCGGGGGGCAATCCGGTAAAGGACCCCAGCGGTCGCTTCATCAAGACCGGCAATATCGTGGGCTACACCGTGATGGAGAAGCGGGCCGGCTGGGGCGCGGAATATCCCGAGGCGCAGCGCAATGGCGAGTGGGAGTATCAGGCCTTCCGCGCCGACAAGACCACCAATCCCAATGCCAATCTCACGGCCTGCTTCAACTGCCACAAGCCGCAGGCCGGGCAGGACTTCGTGTTCTCCTACCAGAGCATGAAGACTGCGACTCGGTAGCCCGGCGCTTCTCTAGGCAGGGAGAAGAGAGAATTTCTGTCTGCAGCGCTCACGCTGCGGCCAAGGGGGCCGTCCGGATTCTTCACCATATGGCCCACTTTGGACCTTGATCCATTCGGAACTGATGCCGCCGGACCTCGTTCTCCTTTCGCTGGAATCAGCCACAGGATGAGGACCATGACACACCACATGTTGACTGGAACAATTGCGGCGTTGGCACTGGTTGGATCGACCGCGGCGCAGGCACAGAGCGTCTATATTGTGGAACCTTACGCGGCGCCGCCCGTCTACGTTGCTCCGCCGGTTTATGCGGCTCCGCCCGTTGTTGTGGCGCCTGCACCGGGCTATGGCTATGTGCCGGTTTCCCCGCCAACGACCTATGTCGTGCCTCGCGATGACTACGCGTACGTTCCACCGGCCTATGTGGCGCCGCCCGCCACCGGTTATGTCACTGTCGACTCGGTGACCGGAAGACGATGCACGATCAAGCCTGACGGCTATCGATGGTGCTGGACGCCATAGCGAGAGCTGCGACCTGTTGCGAAGTATGTAACGCGCCGCTCCGTCGCGAGAAGCGGAACGGCCAGACGAATGCTGCTGAGTGCTCAGCAGCATTCGTCTCATTTTCTACTTTGGCTCCGTTCCGGTCGCGACCGGGCGCGCCGGATCGGCGCTCCAGGCCGACCACGATCCCACATAGAGCGCAGCGTCGAGCCCGGCCGCCGCCATGGCGGCGATCGCATGGGCCGCAGAGTTCCCGCTGCCGCAATAGACCCCGATCGGGCTAGAGCCATCGGCACCGAGCTTGCTGAAGCCGGCGAAGAGATCATCGCTCGGCTTGAATTTTCCATCCGTGATGTTGCCGCCGGACGGCGCGTGGATGGCGCCCGGAATGTGCCCCGTGCCCGCCTTGGCCGGATCGCCCACATAGGACGCGCGCGGCCGCGCATCGAGCAGGCGGGACCGCTGCGCGAGCCGGGCCGCCTCGTCGGCATCGATCGTCGGCATGTGGCCTGACGTCAGCACCACGTCACCGGCGCGGCTGGCGTGGGTTGCGACGTGCGTGGACGATGGCCGGCCCGCCGGCGCCCATGCGCCGTATCCGCCATCGAGCAGGCGCACATCGGTGAGCCCAGCCCAGCGCAGCGTCCACCAGGCGCGTGACGCCTGCGCGCCGCCGGCATTGTCGTAGACCACGACAGGTGTGGCGTTGCTGATGCCCCACGTGCGTGCCTTGGCCTGCAGGTCGGAGACATCCGGCAGTGGCCGCCGGCCGGATGTCGCCGTCGGTGTGCCGGAAAAGTCAGTCGCCAGATGTACCGACAAGGCGCCCGGGATCTTCGGCCGATCCTCTGGTGCTGCGCCCTGCTCGTCGATGACGTCGAGCAGCACGACGGCAGTGCCGGCGTCCATCAGCTTGATGAGCTCGTCGACCGTGATCAGCGTTCTGGCGCGCGTCGTTCACCGGTTGCCTCGTCACGCCGTCATGGTGGCGCGATAGAGAATGCGCCGGCTCCCGCCGTAGTCTCGGATGCCTTTGTGCTGAACCACGCGGTTGTCCCAGATCGCGAGCGCGCCGCGGCTCCAGGTCAGGCGTGCGGTCGCCTCCGGCGACTTGATCATGTCGAACAGGATGCCAAGGATGTTCTGGCTCATCACCCGGCTGACGCCCTTGATGTAGTTGGTGTAGGACTCGTTCACCCCGATCCATTTGCGGCCCGACACCGGATGCACGCGCACCAGCGGCATCTCGAAGGGCGGCATGCGCTGGCGCGCCGCGATCGCCTCCTGCGGATCGAGATAGCGATCGGTGATGTGCCCGGTGGCGTCGGCGGATTGAATCACGGTGAGCGATTCAAGATAGGCCGCGAACAGCGGATCGATCTGCTCATAGACCCAGGCGGTGTTGCTGAAGATGGTGTCGCCGCCAGTTTCCGGGATCAGATGCGCATAGAGCGCCGTGAAGGCCGGCGCATCCGGACGAAAACCGCCGTCGGCGTGCCAGATGTGGTTGCGCAGATTCTTGTCCTTGAGCGAATCGATCATGGTGGCGTCGGGGTTTTCCGGCGCGCGCGGCGTGTGCGGTCCCGCATAGTGAAAGAACTCGCCCAGGAAGCCCGCGAAGGCCGTGAAGTTCTCGGCCGTTACCGTGCCGGGCTCAAACATCAAGAGGCCGCGATTGTGCAGGAGATCGCGCAGCGCTGCGCGGAACTCGTCGCCGGGCGACTGTCCGTCGAACCGAAATCCGGAAACGATCGAGCCGAGCGCCGGTTGTAATTGCGTGACGCGCACGCCGGCCGGCAGGGCGGAATCCGAAACAAGCCTGACAGAGCTGCTCGCGGTTGACATGCTTGCGGAAGACATGCTCGCAGTTGACATGCTCGCAGTAGACATGGGCCTGTTTCCTCTATCGATGGTTCTTGGTCGTATGACGGTTCAAACTTAACGAAACTGTCTTATCCCGGGCAAGCCATACAGGCCGCGCGCACGGGCTATTCTTGCATATCCCTTATGACGCGGTGCTGGCGCTTCACCGGGCTTTCGCGAGGATGTCGTGCACCAGCTTCTTCTGCTCGGGGGTGATCGCCGTCACGATGCTCATGGCGTTCCTGCGGGTGCCAGCGGCATCGACATAGTCGGTGTAGAGCTGACGCTTGTCGCCCTCGGCGAGGAACTGCGGGTCGCCCACCGCCTTCGCGGTGGCCGCCTCCAGGAACGACAGCCGGCTCTCAGGCATCCCGGGTGGCACCACCAGGATGCGGCCGAGACTTTGGACCTGGTGACGGAAATCGAACAGCCACTCTTGCTCGGCGTTGAGGCGTGTCGCTTCGAAGACGGTCGGCAGCTCGGGAAAGAAACGCGACCGGTTGCGCCCGACGGTGGCGAGCGCGATGAGGTCGTTCGCCTGCACGTAGTGGTTGGCGGATGTGTCGGTGACGTAGAGCGCGTCCATCTCGCCGCGCGAGACCGCAAGCGCCGCATCGTTGCTGCCTTTGTATCCGAGCACGATCTGGCAATCGAGCTTGAACGCCTCGCAGGTGAAGGCGGCACCATCGGAAAGGCTGTCGACCGGACCGCTTGCGGCCCAGCGCCATTTTCTGCCCGACTTGATCGCGTCCGTGATCGTCTTCGTGCCGACATGCGTGCCGACGGTCCAAAGCGACGGCGGCGCGCTCAAGGTTGCGATGTAGCCGAGCTTGGCGAGATCGTAGCGAGCGCCCTGCTGATCGGTGAGCTGCGAGTAGGCCGCACCAGTGCCATTGACGATCATGATGGTCAGCCCGTCGGCCGGCGCCACGTACACGCCGTTGAGCGCGACGAGCCCGCCGGCGCCGGGACGATTCTCGACGATGACCGTTGCGTTCAGCGTCCTCGACAGATAGGGCGCCAGCATGCGGGCATAGGAGTCATATCCTCCGCCCGGGCCGAATCCCACGACCAGCCGCACGGTCTTGCCGGCGAAGAAAGCCGGCTCGGATTCCTGTGCGGCGGCGGTGATTGCGTGCGTCGCGAGCGCAAACGCTACGCACGCAGCGGTGCTCCACCTTGTCAGCGCGGCGAGAGTCGCCATTGATTCTGATTCCTCCCAGGCGCTTCATGCGTGCCCGTTCGTATGCGCCTGCCTGCGTGCGAGGTTGCTCCTCGCTTGCGCACAGTTTGATGCTATGCGGCTCGATGCTATGCGGCGATGGTTCGACGGGCAAGAAGCTGCGAGTGCTTGACGGCCACTCCGCCGGCAACGATGCTAGCCGTGCCCGGCCTCGGTCGACAGCATGCCGAGGTCGATGCCGATCTTGCGTAGCGCCTTGGTGTATTTGTGCTCGGTGTCCTGGCCGAAGATCAGCTCAAGGTCGGCCGCGCAGTGCAGCCAGCCATTCTGGTTGATCTCGGTTTCGAGCTGGCCCGGTGCCCAGCCTGCGTAGCCAAGCGCAAGCACCGCGCTTTGCGGACCATCGCCGCGCGCAATTGCCTTGAGGATGTCGAGGGTCGCGGTGAGGCAAATACCCTCGTCGATCGGCAATGTGGAGTTCTCGATAAAGAAATCGCTCGAGTGCAGCACGAAGCCGCGGCTGGTCTCCACAGGACCGCCCTTGAGTACTTTCACGCCTCCGGCGCTTGGGGGAAGCTGAATCAGCTCGGCGGCGCCGACCACTTCGAGCTGCACCAGGAGGTCAGGGAAGCTGATGTGCGGTGCAGGCTGATTGACAATGATGCCCATCGCGCCTTCCGACGAATGGGCGCACATATAGATCAGGCTGCGTGAGAAACGCTCATCGCCCGTGGTCGGCATCGCGATCAGCATTTGCCCGTCGAGATAGCCGCGCTTCTCGCTGCGTGGCGCGCGCGCCTGCGGCGACATGCTCAGCTTGCCGCCACGCTCGAGAGTGGGCTCGAGGCCGGACGGCCCCGCTTCGCCCTGTAGTCCTGTTCTGCGACCCAATTTCATGACGAAATGTTACCCGATTGCCGCTGATTTGCAAACGATGGGCCGCGCCGTCCACCTATCCAATTGTTCATGCATGCCATTGTTTGCCATGCATCTTTCGACATCCATCCTTAGATATGCACACCGCACGAATTGTTCGATATGCATCGTTTGTGCCACATCGAGATTCGATGCGGGTAGCCAAGGCTCCGGCACATTTATTGGAGATTCGCTCTATGTCCTTCCTATGGCTGCTGGCCCTGTGATCACAAATGCGTGCGGCCTCGTGCCGGTTCCCCACGTTTGTTGTCACTCGCGCGAACGTTAAGAACGTTAACAAGGAGCAATGTCCCAGCATCCATGAGACACCGCGCATCTGGTGCTATGCTCGTGTGCCATCAGGATGGTAAAATCGCCGCCCGGCCGCGCGCCCGAAAGCTTGTTCACAACGAGTTCAATGGTGCGCTTCGGGGCTCGCGGGTAGATCAGGTCGCATACAAATAACCACGCGGATGACCCTGCGGATGAGAGCCTGCGGATGATGATGCATCGAGATCCACTGCGACGAGCTGACCGGCTCCCGCACGCTGCGCTTGTTGTCGGCGCGCTGTTGTCTTTGTTGTCTTGGGCGGCGGGTGATGTCGCATGGGCCGCCAATGACGTCACGCGCTGGGATGGCGACGCGCGCAGCGCTGCCCGGCTGGTTGCAGGATCGCAACGGGCCACAGACGGGGCGCTCCGGGCCGGCGTTGAGATCAGGCTCAAGGCTGGCTGGCACACCTATTGGCGCTATCCCGGCGATGCCGGCGTTCCCCCGAAGTTCGATTTCGGCGCCTCGCAGAATCTCAGGCGGGCAGTGGTGCTGTGGCCGGCGCCGCAGCGCATCGTGGAGGCTGGCGGCAGCACTCTCGGGTTTTCGAGTGATGTGATCTTTCCAATTCGGGTCGAGCCTATGGATGCGAAGAAGCCGGTGTTGTTGCGGCTCAAGCTCGACTACGCGATCTGCGAGAAGCTCTGCGTTCCGGCCGAGGCGACAATCGAGCTTGCGTTGGGGACGTTCAAGGGTGCGACCTCCGGCGATGCCGCGCTTGCGGGGGCGGAGACGCGCATTCCGCGCGTGACAAAGCTTGGAGCCGGTGGGCCGCTCGCGATCAAGGCAGTTCGGCGCGAAGGGGACAGCAAGCCGCCGCGCGTCGTGGTGGACGTGGCGGCGCCGTCCGACGCGGTGGATCTGTTCGTCGAGGGGCCAACGCCACAGTGGGCGCTGCCGGTACCGACCAAGATCGATGGCGCTCCGGCCGGCCAGCAGCGTTTTGCGTTCGAGCTCGACGGGCTGCCGCCTGGCGAAAGCGACCGCGGCGCCCTTCTCACGCTGACGGCGACCACGCCCGGCGACGCCGTCGAGGTCGCAATCCGTCTCGACTAATCCGTCAGGGACGCTAATTTGTGCGCCCGCGCGCCTGCGGGCGGTGCTGTCGCAGGCTCCGATCACATTCTATCCATCGTCATGTGTATCCATCGTTGTGTCATGAAAGGAAATGCGTCATGTCCATCAAGGTCGGCGACAAGCTGCCCGAGGCCAAGTTCAGAGTGATGAGCGCCGAAGGCCCGGCGTGGAAGACCACGGACGAGGTGTTCAAGGGCAAGAAGGTTGCGTTGTTCGCGGTGCCCGGTGCCTTCACGGGCACGTGCCACAAGATGCACGTGCCCTCGATCGTGCAGAATGCCGACGGCCTCAAAGGCAAGGGCATCGACACGATCGCGGTGACGTCGGTCAATGACGTGTTTGTCATGGACGCCTGGCAGAAGCAGACCGCCGCCAGCATGGTTACTTTCCTGGCCGATGGTAACGGCGATTTTGCGAAGGCGATCGATCTGACTTTCGACGGCTCGGGCAATGGGCTCGGCACGCGCTCGCGCCGCTATTCCATGCTGGTCGACGACGGCGTGGTGAAGAAGCTCAACGTCGAGGAAGCGCCCGGCAAGGTCGAGGTCTCGGGCGGAGATGCGCTGCTCAAGCAGCTGTAAAGCCTCACGCCACCTTTGCGCTTTCCTTCAGCGTGCGCATCAGCTCGCGATGGATCGCTTCGTTGCCGGCCACGATGTTGCCGGTGACGAACGGCGTATCGCCGCCGGCGAGGTCGGTCACATAGCCGCCGGCCTCGCGCACCAGCGCCACACCCGCCGCTACGTCCCACGGCGACAGGTCGCGTTCCCAGTAGCCGTCGAGGCGCCCGGCCGCGACCCACGCAAGATCGAGCGCGGCGGCACCGAAGCGCCGCAGGCCGGCGACACGCTCCTGCACCGCGATGGTGTCCTTGCGCTCAAGCGGTGAATCTCCGCGACTCGGATGCGGCAAGCCGCACGCCACCACCGCGTCCGCGAGCCGTGAGCGACCGGCCACCCGCAGCCGCCGATCGTTGAGGAAGCTGCCCTTGCCTTTCTCGGCCGTGAACAGATCGTCGGTGGCTGGATTGTAGACGAGGCCCGCCACGATCGCGCCTTCACGCTCGAGCGCCAGCGAGATCGCGAAGTGCGGGATCCCATGCAGGAAGTTCATGGTGCCGTCGAGCGGATCGACGATCCAGGTGTGGGTCGCATCGGTGCCTGCGCGCCGGCCGCCTTCCTCGCCCAGGAAGCTGTAGCCCGGGCGGGCGCGATTGAGCTCCTCGTACAGGATGTCCTCGGCGCGATGGTCGGCGGCGCTGACGAAGTTCGCCGGGCCCTTGAGCGACACCTGCAGATGCTCGAGCTCGCCGAAATCGCGCTTGAGCGCGCGCGCGGCTTTTTGCGCGGCCTTGATCATCACGTTGAGGAGGGCGGAGCGAAGCATGGTGGGGCCAGAGTGAACGATTCTGAGGTTTGTATTGTTGTGCGGTACTTGCGTTGAGGAACGTCAGAATCGCCGACGGCGACTCGGTGGTTCCGGAGTGGCGATGGATTTGACGATCCTACGAAGGATCAAATCCGCCGCCGCAGCGGTCTGCCTGCCGCGGCAGCTGCCGTCAAGAGCGTGACTGCGTGATCGCTTCGACCCAGGGCCGGGCCGCCTTCTCGGCGGCGGCGCGCACGTCCGACCTTTGCTTGCTCATGAATTCATCGAGGACCAGGTCCTTCGCGCCCGAGGCCTTCGAAATGAGGTGCCATTTGATCGCCGCGACCGGGTCGGCGGCCAGGACGCGACCCGCCGCGTAGATATGGGCGAGGCGGTTCTGCGCAATCGGGCTGCCCTTGCGGGCGGCGCGGCTGAGCAGTGCCACGGCGCTGGACTCATTCTTCTCGACGCCGGTGCCGTTGAACAGTGCGATCGCATATTCGACCTGCGCGTCGGTGTAGTCGGCGGCGGCGGCGGCGCCGAGCCAGCGGGCCGCCTCGACATAGTTCTGCATCACGCCGCGGCCTTCTTTGTAGAACGTGCCGAGCGCGTATTGCGCTTCCGGACTGCCGGCCTCCGCGGCCAACTGGAACAGCTCAGCGGCGCGTTTGAAATCCTGCGGGAACAGCCGACCTTCGAGATAAAGCAGGCCAAGATTGTAGGCGGCCGCTACATGGCCGAGCTTGGCGGCGGCTGCGAGCAGCCGCGCCGCCTCTTCACGGTTTTGGGCGCCGCCGCGCCCGACCATGCGGAACATTGCGAGCGCGAACATCGCCTCGCGCTCGCCGCGCTCGGCAGCGATCCGGTACCACTCCGCCGCCTTGTTGTCGTCCTGCATGACGCCATAGCCGTTGGAATAGAGCTCGCCCAACAGCGTCATCGCCTTGGTGTCGCCGAGTTGCTGCCGCACCGTGGCTGTGTTGAACGCGGACAGATAATAGCCGCGCTGATAAGCGCCATAGGCAAGGTCCGGCGCGGGTCCGGTGGCAGGTGCAGCGGCGGGTGTGACCGGCTGGGTTTCCACCGGCTGATTCGGCGCCACCGGCGGGTTGGCAGGTCGGATGATCCGCGGCTGCACACGCGGCGCTGATTTGGTTTCAAATTTTGGCCCTGGCGCTCCTCGCGGGGCGGGCGGCGTTGGGAACTGATCGGCCCGCGGTGCCGGCGGCATGACGAGCTGTGGTGATGGCGCCGGCGGATTGCCGATTGGCGCGGGGGGGATCGGCGCCGAGGGAATTGGCGCTGGCGGAATTGGTGGCGATTGTGCGTTCGCGGCAGCCGTGATGGTGGCGCACGCGAATGCGGTAAGGATGGCGTTGAGGATCAAGCGCGTGCTGCTCATCCAGCTGCCTCCACCGGCGCGAGGTGGCTCGCCGCTTCCGCGACCGCCAGCGCCGCGCCTTGAGGATAGTCGAATATCCAGTCGCCGAGCGCGATGAATTCTGCGCCAGCATCGGCGAGCGGAGCAACATCTTCCATGCTGCCCGCAAAGCCCACGCAGGGAATCTCGAACAGCCCCGCCCACCAATCGACTCGCTCGACCACTGCATCGAGCGACGGACGGTGCTGGTGTTGATCAGGCTCGCCGAACATCACGTAGTCGGCGCCTGCCTCTGCAGCCAGCATGGCATCATGGCGAGTCTGCAGGCCGCCGCAGCCGGCGATGCGGGCGGGCTTGAGCGTACCAAGCGCGGCCTCGAACTCAGCAATATCGTTGAGATGAGCGCCGTCGGCGCCGACATGCGCCGCGATGTCAGGAAGCCCGTCAAGCAGGAGGGCTGCGCCATGATCCTGGACCAATGGCGCCAACGCTTTGGCGCGGTTAATCAGGGTGCGCTCATCCGTCGCAGCGAGCCGCAGCAGCACCGCCGCCACGTCACCGCTCCTCACCGCAGCTCCGAGCATGTCCCGCACCGCGGCCGGGTCGACCACCGCGGGCGTGACCAGATAGAGGCGCGGAATGGCGCGCTTGGATTCGGTCCGGTTGCCTCGAGACGCCATGGGGGTCGCTTGCCTCTGCAATCGGGCAGTTTGGGGGCGGTTGTAGGCCACAAGTCGTTGGCAAGGTAAAGGGCGGGCGGCGAACTTTTGCCTATTCCGAGCCTGCAAGCCCCAGGCTGCGCACGAGCGCGCCCCATTTCTCGGTTTCCGCCTTGATATAGCGCGTCATCCCTTCAATTGACGGCGTTTCGTGCGGAATGAGCCCGATCGCCTCGACTTTTTCCTTAACATCGGGCTGCGCCATGATCTGCTTCATCTCCTGGTGCAGCCGGCCGGCGATCGGGGCGGGCGTACCCGCCCTGGCGACGAGAATATGCCACGACACGGCTTCGAGCTCCGCATCGCCCGTCGCCTGCGCGAGGGTAGGCACATCGGGGATCGAGGTGAATCGCGTGAGCGACGTCACCGCGAGCGCGCGCAGCCTGCCATCCTTGATCAGCGGCAGCGACGCACCTGCTTCCGCGATCGCCATCTGCACGTGCCCGGCCGCAACGTCGGCGATCGATTGCGGACTGTTGCGATAGGGCACGTGCGCAACATCGATTGCGAACTTCTGCTTGAGCAGCTCGGCGGTCAGATGCGGCGCGCCGCCAACGCCTGAGGAGCTGTAGCTGAGCTTGCCCGGCCGCTCCTTGGCATACTTGACGAAGTCCGCGACCGAATGCACGGGCAGCTTGGGATCGACGATGAAGATGAACGGTGACTTCACATATTGTGCGATCGGCACGAAGTCATTGCTTGGCGAGAACGGCATGGACTTGAGGAGTGTCGGCCTGATCGCCATCACGGCGCTGGTGAAGACGCCGAGCGTGTGTCCGTCCGGTGTGCTCTTGGCGATTGCCTCGCCGGCGGCGAGCCCGGCGCTGCCGGGCCGGTTCTCGACCACGAGCGGTTGACCAAGGCGCTGCGACAGCCGGTCGGTATAGACGCGCACCAGCGTATCCATGCCGGTTCCGGCGGCGAGCGAGACGATGACATTCACCGGCCGGGCCGGATAGGTCTGCGCCTGCGCACCGCTCACCGACAGCAGCGCGGCGAGCGTCGCCAAGATTGCCAATCGCAGCATGGGTCGCGTCTCCCAGCGTTTCCTTCTGTGGGGAGTATAGCGATCCGCGCAAGCGGCGCACGCCTTTACAAATCTTTACATGGCGGAGAAGCCGCCAAAACAATTGTCGCTGAATGTATCGGTCGGGGCTGTCCCATTGACCTATGGAGCCATCGATGACCGAAAACGTAACGAATCCAGGCACTCCCGCGCCGGCCCGGCGCCGCCGGGGACGCGCCGCCCTGCTTGCCCTCGTCCTGGCGCTTGGCGTCGGCACGACCGCGTTCTTTGCCGGCCAGGCCTTCAGCCAGCCCGGTTTCGGACCGTTCGGTCAGGGCGGCTGGCATGGCCGCGGCTTCATGATGGGCCAGATGGATCCGGCGCAGATCGAGGATCGCGCCGACCGCATAGTGCGGCATCTGGCGATCGAAGTCGACGCCACCACCGAGCAGCAGGAGCGCCTGCGCGCCGTGGCCAAGTCGGCGGTGAAAGACTTGCTGCCGATGCGCGAGAAGGCGCAGCAGGCGCGCCAGCGTGGCCGCGAGCTGTTGACGCAGACGACGATTGACCGCGCTGCCATCGAGGCGTTCCGCGCCGAGCAGATCGCGCAGGTGGATGCCATCAGCAAGCGCGTTGCGCAGGCTGTCACCGACGCGGCCTCGGTCCTGACGGTGGAGCAGCGCCGCAAGATCGAGGAGTACACGCGGCCGCGCCCGGGCTTCTGGGGCGGCTGGCGACGCGGTTAGTTCCCGCGCGAGCGATGAATAAGTGTGGCACGGCCTCGCGGCGATTGCGGCCTGCTCCCTCTCCCCGAAGGGGAAAGGGGTGGGGTGAGGGGGTTACGATCGATAGGTTGGTGCCCCCTCACCCCCCGCCCTCTCCCCAATGGGGAGAGGGAGTCCCGCAGTGCCGCGTTCAGAATCCGTGCTCAACAACAAAAGCTGCCTCGATTACAACTGCCCATGCGTTAAATTGACCTTGTGACTGGCCGCATCCTGCTCATCGAAGATGACCCGCGTCTCGCCGAGATGGTGCAACGCTATCTCGGCGAGACCGGCTTTGACGTCGTGATTGCGCCCAAGGGCGAGCTCGGCATCGCGCGCCATGCGCGCGAAGGCTTCGATTGCATCATTCTCGACCTCACGCTGCCCGACATCGACGGTCTTGATGTGTGCCGCCGCATCAGAGCGCAGGCGCAGACGCCGATCCTGATGCTCACCGCGCGCGGCGATGCCATGGATCGCGTTGTCGGGCTCGAGCTCGGCGCCGATGACTATCTGCCCAAGCCATTCGAGCCGCGTGAGCTGCTGGCGCGGGTGAAGGCGATCCTGCGGCGCGGAACCAGCGCGGGCCGCAACGAGGTGCTGCGGTTCGGCCGGCTGGAGATCGATCCCGGCGCCTACGAGGTGCGGCTCGCGGGCGAGCCGCGGCCTCTCACCAGCCACCAGTTCGCGCTGCTCGTGCTGCTGGCGCGCAACGCCGGGCGGGTGCTGTCGCGCGATACGATCATGGACATGCTCAAGAGCGAGCGGCTTGAAGCCTTCGATCGCTCGATCGATGTGCATATCTCGCGCATCCGCGCCGCCATCGAGGATGATCCGAAGAAGCCGCGCCGCGTCATCACGGTGCGCGGCGCCGGCTATGTGTTCGCCAAAGCGCAGGATTAGCGCATGTCCCGGAAAAGTGGGAACCGGTTTTCCGATAAGGACATGCGCCACTCAAAAGAATCGTGAGCACGGATAGCGCCATGCGACGCCTCTACCAGAAGATCTATCTCGCCGTCATCGCGAGTCTCGTGCTGGTGGTGCTGGTCGCCGGCGCGGCCTGGCGCTTCGGCGCCGAATTCTCGCCCGCAAACCAGGCCTTCGAAATCGTCGGCGGCGTGGCGGCCGCGGTGCTGCCGCCCGCCAGCGCGCCGCGCGCGCTGCAGGCGCAGGAAATCATGCGCATTGCCGAGCAGCTCGGCACTGATATTGCCTTGTTCGACAGGACCTTCGAGCTCATTGCGGAAGCCGGGCGGCCGCTGCCGCCACCGCGGCGCAACCGTGCCGGTGGTGGTTGGGTCTACGGGCCGGGCGGCCCGGCGTGGAGCATTCCGCTGCCCGACGGCCGCTGGCTCGTGGTCCGCGCGCCATCGCGGCATCTGCCGTCAGTGTTTCGCATCATCGCATTTCTGGGCGCGGTGGCGCTCGCGGTTGCGATTTGCGCTTATCCGGTGGTGCGCGGGCTGACGCGGCGGCTGGAGCGATTGCAGACCGGTGTCGAGACGCTCGGTGCGGGCGATCTCAGCGCGCGCGTCGCGGTCACCGGCCATGATGAGGTCACCAGTCTGGCCGAGAGCTTCAATCGTGCTGCCGGCCGCATCGAGGAGCTGGTCGGTGCGCACCGGCTTCTGCTCGCCAACGCCTCGCATGAGCTGCGTACACCGCTCTCGCGCATCAGGCTTGCGCTCGAGCTGTTCGAGTGCTCGGGCGAAGCGAAATACAAGACCGACCTCGAGCGCGACATTGTGGAGCTCGAGGCGCTGATCGACGAGATCCTGCTGGCGAGCCGCCTCGATGCGATGCCCATGCTGCAGGCAACAGAGGACGTCGACCTGCTGGCGCTCGCAGCCGAGGAATGCGCGCGCTACGACGACTGCACGCTCGACGGCGAGGCGGCGAACGTCACCGGCGATCCACGGCTGTTGCGCCGCATGGTCCGCAATCTCCTGGAAAATGCGGAGCACCATGGCACGCCGCCAGTGCGGGTGAGCGTCACGCGCGCGGGCGCACGCGTGACGCTCGAGGTGGCGGATGCTGGAGCGGGCGTGCCCGCGAGCGAGCGCGAGCGGGTGTTCATGCCGTTCCATCGCCTGGGCCACGATGGCAAGGGCGCCGGGCTTGGCCTCTCGCTGGTGCGGCAGATCGCGCGGCTGCACCGCGGCGACGCCGTCGTGGTGCCACGCGATCAGAGTTGTTTCCGGGTCAGCCTGCCAGTCGCGGCTTGATGAGCGTTGTTCAGTATTGTGCAGAACCGGTTCTTACCTAGTGACTCTAGTTACGCAATGACTCTAGCCGCGGCACGGCGGGACACCCTCTCCCCATCGGGGAGAGGGTGGGGGTGAGGGGGGACCAAACTCTCGATCGTAACCCCTCACCCCACCCCTCTCCCTATGGGAGAGGGCGCAGGCCGCAATCGCGGCTAGGCCATGCCCTGACTCTCCAGCACCGAAGAAAGGTCTACGCTGCCTTCTTCTCCAGGTCCTGCTTCCACTGCCCGAGCGAAGCGAGGCCGTTCATCATGGCGCGATGCGCGAACGCGCGCTGCGCCGCCGCTACGTTCTCGAGCTTGCCCGACCACGCCTTCTGGGGCGCAGCCTGCAGCGCGCGGCCATAGCTGAAGGTGAGCTTCCAAGGCAGCCCACCGATCCTGTTCATGGCGTCGAGATGCGCGGTCGCGTCGGCGTCGGACTGGCCGCCGGAGAGGAACGCGATGCCCGGCACGGCAGCCGACACGCGGGCTTTCAGCACCTTCACGGTTCTCTCGGCGACCTCGTCGACAGACGCCTGCTTCGAGCACTTCTTGCCGGCGATCACCATGTTGGGCTTGAGCACCATGCCTTCGAGCGCAACCCGCTGGTCGTAGAGCTGCTCGAACACAGTCTTGAGCGTCCACTCGGTGACGGCTTGGCAGCGGTCGATGTCGTGGTCGCCGTCCATCAGCACTTCCGGCTCGACGATCGGCACGATGCCCTCGTCCTGGCAGAGCGCCGCATAGCGTGCGAGCGCGTGTGCGTTGGTCATGATGCAGGCGTAGCTCGGCATGTCCTCGCCGATGTCGATGACGGCGCGCCACTTGGCGAACTTGGCGCCAAGCTCGCGGTATTCGATCAGCCGCTGGCGCAGCCCGTCGAGGCCCTCGGTGATGACCTCGCCGGGACACATCGGCAGCGGCTGCACGCCCTTGTCGACCTTGATGCCGGGCAGCGAGCCCGCCTTCTCGATCACCTTGACCAGCGGCGTGCCGTCCTTGGCGTTCTGGCGAATGGTCTCGTCGTACAGGATGACGCCGGAGATGTATTTCGACATTGCCTCGTTGGCGCGGAACATCAATTCGCGATAGTCGCGACGGCTGTCGGCGGACGACTCGACGCCAATGGTGTCGAATCGCTTCTTGATGGTTCCCGAGGACTCATCGGCGGCCAGAATGCCGCGCCCGGGTGCGACCATGGCGGTGGCGACTTTGTTAAGCTCTGCAAGGTTCATCCGAAACCTCCATCCGAAATTGATCTGAGTTTTAGCCGGTTGACGCGCGGAGCGGGAGAGGGCGCATCATTTTACACTCAAGACCTCGACGCCCGGCAGGGCCTTGCCCTCGAGCCATTCAAGAAACGCGCCACCGGCGGTCGAAACGTAGGAAAATCGCTCGCTTACGCCTGCCGCATTGAGCGCCGCGACCGTGTCGCCGCCGCCGGCCACCGAGACAAGCTTGCCAGCGGCTGTCAGTTCCGCCGCCGCTTCGGCCACCTCGACGGTGCCGGTGTCGAACGGTTCCATCTCGAACGCGCCGAACGGCCCGTTCCAGACCAATGTCTTGGCCCGCGCAAGCACGGAAATGACACGGATGATGCTGTGCGGCCCGATGTCGAGGATCATCTCGTCGGCGCCGACCGCATCGACCGAGACGACACGCGAGGGCGCGTTCGCCTCGAACTTCGTGGCTACGACTGCATCGATCGGCAGCACGATCTCGCATTGGCGGCTGGCGGCCTTGGCGAGGATGTCCTTGGCGGTGCCGAGGAGATCATGCTCGCACAGCGACTTGCCGACCGCCTTGCCCTGCGCGGCCAGGAACGTATTGGCCATGGCGCCGCCGATGACGAGCGCGTTGACCTTGCTCATGAGGTTGCCGAGGAGGTCGAGCTTGGTCGAGATCTTGGCGCCGCCCACGATCGCCACGACCGGGCGCTGCGGCGCCTCGAGCGCCTTGCCGAGCGCATCGAGCTCGGCCTGCATCGTGCGGCCCGCATAGGCCGGGAGTTTGTGGCCAAGCCCTTCGGTCGAGGCATGCGCGCGATGCGCGGCCGAGAAGGCGTCGTTGACCCAGAGGTCGCCGAGCTTCGCCAGCGCATCAACGAATGCCGGGTCGTTCTTCTCCTCGCCTTTGTGGAAGCGCGTGTTCTCCAGGCACAGGATGTCGCCGGGGCGCATGGCGCTCACGGCGGCTTCGGCCTGCGGGCCGATGCAGTCCTCGGCGAAGCCCACGGGCCGGCCGACAATCGCGGAGACGGCAGCTGCGACCGGACGCAATGAGTCTTTCGGATCGGGGCCCTTGGGGCGGCCAAGATGCGAAAGGAGGATCACCTTGCCGCCCTTGTCGGCGATCTCGGCAATGGTCGGGACAATGCGCTCGATGCGGGTCGCGTCGGAGACGCGGCCGCCCTCCATCGGCACGTTGAGGTCGACGCGTAGCAAGACGCGCTTGTTGGCGACGTCGGCCTGATCGAGGGTGCGAAATTGCGGCATCGGTTCACTCGATGCCGTCATCCTGAGGTGCGACCCCGGCCCCTTGAGCCGGGGGAGCCTCGAAGGATGACGGGCAGGGTTGGGGCCGCCATCCTTCGAGGCCCGCGCCAAGAGCGCGGGCGCTCAGGATGACGGATTGCAAGTTAGATCAGCTTCCCCATCGCGACCGCGGTATCGATCATGCGGTTGGAGAAGCCCCACTCGTTGTCATACCACGACAGCACCGCCACCATTGTGCCGTCCATCACTTTTGTCTGGTCCATGTGGAACACCGACGAGCGCGCGTCGTGATTGAAGTCGCTCGAGACATTCGGCTGCTCGGTATAGCCAAGAATGCCTTTGAGCTGCTGCTCGGCGGCGCGCTTCACCGCGCTATTGATCTCCTCCTTGGTGGTCGGGCGCTTGGCCACGAACTTGAGATCGACCACCGACACGTTCGGGGTCGGCACCCGGATCGAGATGCCGTCGAGCTTGCCCTTGAGCTCCGGCAGCACCAGGCCGACCGCCTTGGCGGCGCCGGTCGAGGTTGGAATCATGTTCAGCGCCGCCGCGCGCGCGCGATAGAGGTCCTTGTGGAATTGATCCTGCGACGGCTGGTCATTGGTGTAGGAATGCACCGTCGTCATCATGCCCTTCTCGATGCCGACGGCGTCGTGCAGCACCTTGGCGATCGGCACCAGGCAGTTGGTCGTGCATGACGCGTTCGACACCACGACATGGTCCTTGGTCAGCTTGTCGTGATTGACGCCATAGACGACCGTGAGGTCGGCATGGTCGGCAGGCGCGGAGACCAGCACGCGCTTGGCGCCGGCCTCGATATGGGCCGTTGCCGCCTTCTTGGAGGTGAAGAAGCCCGTGCACTCCAAGGCAATGTCGACGCCCAGCGCCTTGTGCGGCAGCTTGGCGGGATCGCGCTCGGCGGTGACCTTGATCTTGCCGCGACCGACATCGATCGTGTCGCCGTCGACCTTCACCTCGCCGTTGAAGCGG
>Ga0137409_10003252_pt1 | contig 17257 bp, 12 predicted proteins | sample CZODoug1_16funga_FD_122059 | JGI IMG/M metagenome (GOLD analysis project Ga0137409, IMG submission 122059) | Vadose zone soil fungal communities from Angelo Coast Range Reserve, California, USA - CZODoug1_16fungal (Hybrid Assembly) | ecosystem: Environmental > Terrestrial > Soil > Vadose zone... | reverse complement strand
AATTCCCGGCAAGACTCCGAGCACGCCCCCCTCGGCGCAGGAGGGCACGAGTCCCGGCGGCGGCGGCTCAGAATAGAGACACCGATAACACGCGCCGCCGCCGTTTGGAGCGGCCGCCCAGAACACGCTTGCCTGTCCTTCAAAACGAAAAATCGATCCGTAAACATTGGGTTTGCCACTGAGCACGGAGGCGTCGTTGACGAGGTAACGAGTGGGAAAGTTGTCGGTGCCATCGACGATGATGTCGTAGTTCGCAAAAAGTCCCAGAGCATTCTGGCTGGTCAGACGCGTTTCGTGCGTTTCAATTTCAATGTGCGGATTGATGTCGCGTAGCCGATCGCGCGCCGATTCTATTTTCGGCCGGCCGATATCGGCTGTGCCATGAATGATCTGGCGCTGGAGATTCGACGCCTCGACCACATCGAAATCGACAATGCCGATGCGTCCTACGCCGGCGGCGGCGAGATACATGCCCACCGGCGCACCCAGGCCACCGGTGCCGATCATTAAAACGCTCGCGGCTTTCAAACGCCGCTGCCCTTCCAGACCAACCTCAGGCATGATCAGATGCCGGCTGTAGCGCGCGATCTCTTCGTTGGATAACGAGGGTAAGGCAGGCGTGACCTCTGCTTCGGTGGTAACGCCTCCGGCAATCGAAGGCACGATCATTATGCTGTCGCCATCCCGCAATGGCGTGTCTCCGCCCGACTGATGACGAACGTCTTCGTCGTTGACGTAAACGTTTACAAAACTTCGCAGCGCATCTTTGTCGTCGTAGAGATGGCGACGCAAATCCGTGTGTAGCAAGGTCAAACGATCCAGGGCCTCGCCTGCCGTGGACGCTTCAACTTCGATGCGCGAATTGCCGGCCGTAAACTGACGCAGCGCCGTCGGAATATTTATCGTGACTGACATGACTGAACTTCCTTTCGAGAAAGGTTCGCTGAGATTTCTTCTTCTGCAAAACGTGAGCGGTCGGGTTGCATCTCCCACGAGCGCAAATCCTGCGCCGCACCCGCGCTCACCGAAACAACAATGTATGAATACACCGGCCAGGCGTGTTCAAGGTCGTACTGCGAAGGCACCGCCGGATGATCCGGATGCGAATGATAAAAGCCAACCACGTCAAGACCCCTGGCCTCCGCATAACCTTCGCCGCGCATTAATTCCTCCGGCCTGATCAAAAAACGATTGCGCTTCGCCTGCTCTTCGCGCGCATTCGAGATCGGATAAATTTCGCTGATTGCTTTGACACCGCCATCGGAAAAACTACCGAGCAGCAAGCCACAACATTCGTGCGGATAGTCTCGCTCGCCATGCGCCGCGATTTCTTTACGATGTTCTTCCGCCAGTTGAATCATTTCGGTGTCCGACAAACTTCAGTTTGTCGACGGCTAGACATTAACCGTTTAGACAGCGGACTTGTCCGCCGTCGGTGTGGGACAGTCCCAACTCTAAACGGAACTACACGCGACAAACTGAAGTTTGTCGAACAATTATTCCGCATATCGTTCGCCACCATCACAGAGGATCGTCACCACCACCGATCCAGCCGGTAATGACCGGGCCAATCGCACCGCCGCAAATACATTGGCGCCGGAACTCGTGCCAACCAACAAGCCTTCGTCCCGCGCCAACCGGCGCGCCATTTCCTGCCCCGCTTCGGTTGGCACTTCAACATTCTCGTCTGCCAGCGTCGGGTCATAGATTCCGGGGACCAGCGCCGTTCCCATGTGCTTCAGCCCTTCCAGTCCATGGAAAGGCGAATCCGGCTGCATCGAGATCGCCCGCACCGTGGGGTTTAATTCCTTCAGTCGTCGACTGGTTCCGACAAACGTTCCCGACGTTCCTAAACCCGCGATGAAATGGGTAATGCGTCCTTCAGTCTGTTCCCAAATTTCCGGCGCCGTGGTTTCGTAATGAGCATGCCAATTTGCCGGATTGTTGTATTGGTCCGGGTAGAAGTATTTCTCCGGATTACTTGCCGACAACTCGCGCGCGATCAATTGCGCGCCATCGGTCGACTGCAATGGATCTGTTTCGATCAACTCCACGCCGAAGCTGCGCAGAATTCGCTTCCGCTGCAAGCTGGCGTTTTTTGGCAGACAGATGGTGACGGGATAACCACGGGCCGCTCCGAGCATCGCGTAAGCTATGCCGGTATTGCCGCTGGTCGCATCGAGGATTGTCATGCCGGATCGCAAACGCCCACTGCGTTCACCTTCGCGGATCATCCAGAGCGCCGGCCGATCCTTGACTGAGCCTCCGGGATTTAAGTGTTCGGCTTTAGCAAGAACCTCGACGCCTAAAGGCAGCTCGCGCGTGACATTTCGCAGACGAATCAAAGGCGTGTTGCCGATGCTTGATTCAATTGAATCGCCTCGGGCCGGATGAACCAGTTCTTTCAGTAACGCGCTCGCCATAATTCTTTCTCCCCCTCCCTTTGGGAGAGGGCCGGGGGGAGGGCATGTGTAGGCTAAGCTCATTACCCTCCCCTAACCCCTCCCAGAGGGAGGGGGAATCAAATACAAACCGGTCGCGAATCCTTTGCAGGTGTCGCGACCGGGTTTTGAAAACTTTGCTGCGCTTCGCTGACTAACTCATCCGCTCTTCACGCTGCCAAAGCTTTCCCGATCGCGTTCTGGACACCAGACGCAACAGGTGCAATGACAGCAGCAGTAATACCAAGCGTTGTTCATGATTTAGTTAGCCAGGGGAACTATAGGAAGGCGCCGAAGCGATGTCAAGCGAAAGATAAGGCGGACAGCACCGCCGAGCCCGTTCTCACTGGGACCGCGGGCGTCTCGCCCGCCTCGAGCTTCCAGTTCACTCATGCCAGCGTTGAATCGGCAACTCTGGCAAAGTGGCATTCAACGAAAGCGGGCGAGACGCCCGCGGTCCCAGCAGGAATGCCCCCCGCCATCGGCGAATGGGCTTCAAAAATCGAACTTGATCGCCAGTTGCAGTTGCCGGGGCGTAATAATCGAGCGCGGCAAGCCAAAGGCGTTTGCCGGCAGTGCCGGTAACAACACCAGCCTATTGTTCGGCTGATCGGCCGTGAAGGCGCGGTACTGGTTGATATTCACAAACGAGAAATAACCGCCGCCGGGCGCCAGCCCCGTGTTGGCCCGGTTCCAGATATTGAAGCCTTCGAGTATCAAACGCAGCTTCGTGGTCTCGCTCGTCCGAATGGTCCGCGTTATGCGCGCGTCGGTTTGGTAGACGGCCGGCGTGTGAAAACTGTTGCGCTTGAAACCGGGGACACGGTCATCGCGGGAATTGCCATCGCGATTCAAGTCAGCGCCCACCTGCGCCGAGTAAGCAAAACCGGATTGAAGCTGCGTAATGCCTGACAAAGACCAATCGTTGAACAGCGCGCGCAGTGCCTGGTTGCCGGATTTAACCTTTCCCAAATCAACAACCGAGCTGAACACCAGACGATGTCGCTGATCGGCGTCTGAGTGACTCCACTCGTTGCGCAGATCAAAAGGATTCTCCGCAACTTTGGAATCGTCGCCGCCGCCAGGCACGACTGAGGTCTGGTCAGGCTTGTCGTCTTCAGCCTTAGAGTAAGTGTAGGACAACAGGAACTGCGAACCTCCGCCCTCGAAGAGCGGCAGGTGCGTTTGCGAAAAACGCCGCCGTCCCTGAATCGCGAGACCCTGGTAACGCGAGTTAGCCGAGTTCTCGAATAAATTTATGCGATTGAAGCGTGGATTTGGCCGCAGCGGACTGGCTGATGTGAACTGGGCCGCAGGCGTTGCGCCCGTTCCCGGAAAGCGCTGGACAGTAAAAGTCGTACCTGTGACTGAATCGACTGCGGTGGTCGGAACTGGTGGGAAAAGATTTATGTCGCGAGTACGTGAAAGATGCACGCCGCGGAAATAGAGATACGTCACCGAGAGCGTCGTGTCCTTCATGATCTCTCGCTCGATGCCAAGCCGTCCCTGTTGCACGTAAGGCTGCTGATAGTCCTTAGAAAAAAGGAAGAGGTTGGGAATGTTAGCGCCGGCTCCAGGGGCGGTCGTAAAAATGTTTGGATAGGTCGGACAAGGATTCGGCACTGCCGCGCAATTCAATGTCACTCCCAGGATATTGACGCCATTGTTTGAGTGGGCCGTGCCCAGCATGATCGCCGTTGTGCGACTAAAGAAGATTCCGTAGCCGCCGCGGATCACCGTCTTCTCGTTGGGCGCATAACTAAAGCCGGCGCGCGGGCCGAAGTTGTTGCTGTCGTTTGGCTGGCGGCTGGTGTCGAGACCGTTTGTAAGTAGCTGAGTGTCGGGGTTCTGCACGGGCGGCTTGGCCATAAACTGCTTGTCATAGCGCACGCCCAGATTCAACGTCAGCTTCGGGTTCCACCGAAAATCATCCTGGAGAAAAACGGCGAAGTCGGTGCTGTTGGGATGCGTCGTCGGTCCGGTCGTGCCGGCGCCCGCAAAGCTCTGCGCAAACGCGGACGGCGTATTGGTTCCAAATGACGCGTAAGTGAAAGTGTACTGTCCGGAAAAGAAACCCGGGAAGAAGTTGAAAATCCGATCGCGGTTGATATCGATGCCGGTCTTGAAGTTGTGACGACCCCGAAGGTAAGAGACGTTGTCGATAAACTGTATTCGCTTGATGGTCGTTTCGCGCGGGCTGAAATTGTTGCGACCAATCAACAGGAAACCTGAACCCGTGTTGATCTGCGCCTCAGGGGCAGTACTGTTTGCCAATCCCGGCTCGCGATCCTTGGCGAACTGAAAACGAACTTCATTGGTCGTAGAGCTGCTAAGCGTCGAAATGAGCGCGCCGGAAAAAGTCGTCGTCTTGGCGATGCTGTCGCCGGAATGCTCCTGGGTACCTAGTGTGCCCGTGAATTCGTTGTTCTTTCCGGTAAAGTTCTGATGATTGAGCCGGAGCGACAGTTGATTGTTCTTGCTTAGAGAGATGTCGCTCTTCACCATCACGACGTCCTGATTGCGATTGATCTGATAAGTGTTCAGCTTTGGCGACAGCAACGCCTTGATGTTGGCCGGCTGCGCGAAGAAGTTTGGCGGATCGAGGAAGTTGGGCAGTTGCTGGCGTTGGCCGTCGTAAGTGAAAAAGAAGAATGCCTTGTTTTGCCTGATCGGTCCGCCGAGGCGTCCGCCAAACTGATTGATTTGCAGCGGCGGACGCTTGTTTGGCAGACCGCGCTGAAATTGCGAAGCTTTCAATTGCGGCGTGTTTGCGTTGAGCGATTCGTCGCGAAAATATTCAAACGCGCCGCCGTGAAAATTATTGGTTCCGGATTTAGTGACGACGTTGATGACCGCGCCCCCCGCGCGACCAAACTCAGCCGAGAAGCCGTTTTGGTTGACCTGAAACTCCTGCACTGATTCTTCCGAAAACTGGTAAGGCGGGCGTACGCCAGTGCGTCCGAACGACTGTCCGAAAAAAGTATTGTTGTTGTCGGCGCCGTCGACCTGCAGGTTATTGAGTGTTCCCTTCTGGCCGCCCACTGAAAGATCGCCTTCGCGATTCTGATCGCGAATGACGCCCGGTGTGAGCGTGGCAAAATCCAGATAGTTGCGCCCGTTGACCGGAAGGTTCTCGATGGCCCGAGAGTTGATCGTGGTAGAGACCGAAGTCAGCGTCGTTTCGATTGCCGGCGCCTCACTGCTCACCGTGACCGTTCCGCTAGCGCCGCCGACGGACAGGTTTATGTCCAGCGGCGTCTTGCCCCCGACGTTGACAGTGACGTCTTTGATCTCGCTTTGCGCGAAGCCGCTCGCGCTGGCACGCACTATGTAAGTTCCCGGCGGCAGGAGAATGATCAGGTAGCTCCCCTCGCCGTTAGTCGTCGCCGTTCTTTCAAGGCCGGTCTGCTGATTGGTTGCCGTGACCGTGGCGCCCGGCACGGCGGCTTCTTTCGGATCAAGCACGCGGCCCTCGATGTTTCCCGTGGTCGCTTGCGATTGGGCAAACGCCGCAACAGCGAAAGTAAGAATGAAAACTAAAAGCGCGCCGCATCTGGCGCAGGGGGACATGGTGACAATCATATTGTTCCTCATTAGATCAAAAATTTAGATTTGCGAAACAGACATCCAATGGAAAGCGTCGTAGAGAAACTACTCCGCAAAGAACTGTCGAAGGGAAAAACTAATTTGGACTGGAGAATACTAGTTGATGGCGCTGGGGAGATCAATAAGTAAGTTGATAAATCTGCAGGAAGTCAGAACCACCTGCGTGAGCGGGTGGCCTGAGCGGCAAAATAGCACCAGCGTGACTGAAGAATATCTGCTGCTGCCACCCGCTTACGCAGGTGGTTCTGACAAGCTACTGCCCCACCGAGGGTTTTGTTACCGGCTTCCAGAGCGCAGCTAAACGTCCCCCGGTGAACGTTTGGATGAAACTCATCACGCCCATGTAACCGAAACCAAAGAAGAAGAGAAACAGGAAAGGCACGGTGCCGTACATGTGCATGCGCGTGGCGTAGAGGATCGCCAGCAGAAAATAGATCGAGAAACTCAATTCCAGCAGCGGTAGCAGTCCGCGTTTGCGTTTGTATTTCTTGCGCTTCCAGGTTTCGTCGTGAGTTTTCTCAACCTGGTATTTTGGTGTGCGGATGAAGTCGCTTTTAATTCCAAACAGCGCTTCAAGCACGGCGCGCGCGTTGGAAAAAGCCAGGCCGATGCCGAGCGCCATCACCAGCGGCAGATGCAATAGACGCGGCGTGCGTTTCTCATCAAGATACCAAACTGCCGTCCCGTAAAAGAGGAATACCGAAATTGACGAAAAGAACAGCAGCGGCAAATCGAGAATCATCAAATGATAGAACGGCTGATTGTAACGAACCAGCAACAGCGGAAACTGAAGAAAACTCGCAACGATCATCAACGGATAACTGATGTTTCCAGTCAACCGGAAAAACATTTCCAGCCTAACGCGCATCGGCAAACGCGAGCGCCAAATCCGCGGATAGAGTTTGATGCCCACCTGCATCACGCCCTTGGCCCAACGTCTCTGCTGCGCCTTGAAAGCATTAATCTCAACCGGAATTTCCGCCGGCGCTTCCTCGTCAAGCAGGTAAACAAATTTCCAGCCCATCAACTGCGCGCGAAAACTTAGATCCGTGTCTTCGGTGAGCGTGTCGTGCTGCCAGCCGCCGCTCATGGCAATCGCGCTGCGTCGCCAAATTCCCGCCGTGCCGTTGAAGTTGAAGAACCCGCCAGTGCGATTGCGCGTGGTTTGTTCCACAACGAAGTGGCCGTCGAGCATGATCGTCTGCAAGCGAGTCAGCAGATTGTAATCGCCGTTGATGTGCGACCAGCGCATCTGCGCGCAGCCGACCATGGGATCGGTAAAAAAATCGACGAGCTTGCGCAGGCAATCGGGCTTGGGAACAAAGTCGGCGTCAAAGATGGCGAGCAGCTCGCCCTTCGCAGCTTTCATGCCCTGCTCGAGTGCGCCGGCTTTGAATCCGATGCGGTCGGTGCGGTGAATGTAGTGAATGTCGAAACCCAACTGCGCATACTTCGCCACCGTGGCTTCAGCGAGTTTCACTGTTTCATCGGTCGAATCGTCGAGGACCTGAATCTCCAGTTTGTCAGCCGGATAATCAATCTCGGTTATTGACTTCACCAGTCGTTCGACGACGTACATCTCGTTGAAGAGCGGAAGTTGCACGGTGATGACCGGCAGATCTTCTTCGCGGAATTTACTTTTGGGCGTGGGGACAAATTTGCGATAACGCCAGAAGTCGATCACCTGCCTGACGCGATAGCCGCCATAGATGGCGAGCACCGTCAGGATCGTGAAATAGGCAATCAGAATGGTCCAGTCGAACCCGTCGAGCTGGTAAAGCGAACTCATGTTGGCATCGGTCTTCGTGATTGCGGCGCAAAAGTTGGCAAAGTCCCTGGCGAGATCCGGAGTCGGAAACGGAGTTGGGAAAGACTGGTAGAACAAAAACATAAGAAAGATTCCCGCGCGTTCACTTTAAAGCGCCGTGCGGAAACTGCCCGGACGGCGCGCGAAGGATTTTAACCTCAAGAAGGTATTAACAGGAAATAGCCAGCCATCAGATACGCCGCTCGGGAGCGCTGTAGTCGCTGGGCGTCGCGGTGGCGCCGGTCGAAAACATTTCCGGGGACGAAACTTTCTTCGCCTTCGCAAGCGATGAAGTTTTGTGTCTCGCTCCCCACTGACGCAGGCTCAAATCCATCAAACCCGGCATGACGTAGAAAACAGCAACCGCGCCGAGCAACGCGCCGGTGGCGAAACGCGACGAATGGGTGTTTTCCCAGATGCCGAAAAACCCGAGACTGAAATCGATCGCGAGGGGCGCCGCCGCGAGGAATAGCCATTTGCGTTTTGGGGCTGCGGTTTGCCTTAACGAGCGAACCAGTGGATAAAGGACCGTCGCGAAGGTGAAGCCGGCATAGAGTCCAGTGCAGCGCGCGCAGACGGCGAACTGATGTCCCGCGATGAAAAACGAGCGCTCCGGAATTTGATGGCAGACGTAGCTGAACGCGCGATAGATCGTCAGGCCCCAGAATGGATGCCCTGTCTTGAGGGCCAGGGGCGCACCGACGATCAGCGACATCACCGCGACTGAGCCGGCGGCCACGATTAGCCACATCAACAGCGGACGGCGGTTGCGCTCAAGTTGCGGGATGTATTCGGTAGGTGGAGCGTACATGTTTTGGGTTGGTCTGCGGTCTTTGGCTTTTGGGTTTCGCTTTCAAATTTGAGATCTCAGATCTCAGATTCAAAAAATGCTGCCGATACGTATTGCGGTTGTTCGAAAGTCCAAAGTCCTAAGACCAAAGACCCGAAATCCAAATCTCAGATCTCAAGTTCAAAATCTAAAATCGAATGACTGTATCCGGTCCACCTTCGATATGCATCGTATCCACAAATCGAATATGGCGCGACTCAGTAGTCATCACCAGCGAATGTGTTCGTTTGCCGGCGCCAAAAAACCTCACGCCCTTTAACAGCGCGCCGTCAGTGACTCCGGTGGCCGCAAAAATAATTTTTCTGCCGGGCGCCAGATCGTTTGTATCGTAAACTTTGTTCCCATCCGTGATGCCCATGGACTGCAAACGCTCCAGCACCTGCTCCTTCGGCGGCACTTTGTTTTTGTCCACGCCCAGGCGCTCCGGATCGAAAACCAGTCTTGCCTGTATCTCCCCGTTCAGGCACTTCATCGCGGCTGCCGTCAGCACCCCCTCCGGCGCGCCGCCAATGCCCACCAGCGCGTGAATATTTGTACCTGCAACTGCCGCTGAGATGCCGGCGGAGAGATCGCCGTCGCCGATCAAGCGTATACGCGCGCCGGCTTCGCGCACATCCGCAATCAGTTTTTGGTGGCGTGAACGATCGAGCACGATCACGGTCAGGTCTTCGACGTCGCGCCCTAAGCGGCGCGCAATGTTTTTGAGATTGTCTTTGACGGGCGCATCGAGATCCACCACGCCACGCGAAGACGGCCCAACCACAATCTTGTCCATGTAAAGGTCGGGCGCATTCAAGAGGCCACCGCGTTCAGCCGCCGCCAGCACCGCAATCGCGTTGTTGGCGCCCAGCGCGCAAAGGTTCGTGCCCTCGAGCGGATCGACCGCAATGTCTACTTCCGGACAGGATTCCGCCAGGTCTTCGCCAACGCCAAAACCGCCGCCAACTTCTTCGCCGATGTAAAGCATCGGCGCTTCGTCGCGCTCGCCCTCGCCGATCACGATCCGACCGCGCATCGGTACCGTGTCCATCACTTCGCGCATCGCTTCGACCGCAACGTGGTCGGAATATTTGCGGTCCCCCTGGCCCATCGTGCGCGCCGCGGCAATCGCCGCCGCTTCGCATACGCGCAAGAAATCCAGAGACAGCTCGCGCTCTGTCCTTAGCTCGTGGCCCATCGTTTTCAGGTCTCCTGGTTCCGGAAGTCTTGCTCGCGAACACGTCAAGCGCCGGAGCGTTCGCGGTTGAAGAAGTGCGGACTCATACTAGCAGAGCGGTAAAGTTATTTGTAGCGGTGACGCCAGTGGTAAGATCAAAAGCTCACGATGGCTGTGACTCCGATTTTTTCTGGGACCGCAGGCGCCCTCGCCAGCCTTCTGATTCTCCAGAATCGAACCAAGCTCTAGCGTGCTCCGCCAAAGACAGCTAGAATGCGACTGCCGGTTAACCTTAGATGGCCTCATCCTTTCAGGAGAAACTTGATCAGATGGCTACCTTATTGATCGTCGATGACGACAACCTCGTTCGCGACACGCTCCACGAGCTGTTGTCTGAATCACACGAATGCCATACGGCCGATCGTGCGGAACAAGCGCTGGCTTATCTCGACATCGAAACCTACGACGCAGTTCTCACTGACATTTCCATGCCGGGACTCAGCGGCCGTGAGCTTCTGAAATACATCCAGGCGAAACATCCAACCACGCCGGTGATTGTGATATCGGGAATGCCTGAGGGCGCCGATGGGAAAGAACTCATCGACCTGGGTGCGTTCGCATATTTCACTAAACCTTTCCAACTGGACGAAATCGAAGACGCAGTCGCTCGCGCCATCGCGCGGCATCAGGAACTCGCCGGCGCAAATCAAAACACTGATAACAATGTGAACCCGGCAGAGACTGAACCGTCCGTCTCCGATCCTGATACGACAAACTAGGAAATGCGCCGGTCACATTTTCGATTTGGATTTCTCTGTGCAACCTCTGTGCACGTTCCTCGATTTTGTGGACACGTAGTTTGGGCTGCTGAGCGCAGCTGTTGTTCAAACTGCCAAGGACTTAGATAACCCAAAGCTGAATGACGACGACGTCGGTTATACCAAACTTCAATGTACTCAAAGATAGCAGTACGCGCGGCCGCACGGGTGGACCATTGCTGACGTTCAAGCAACCCCCAAGGGAGCGTCGCGAAAAAGCTTTCGGCGACCGCATTGTCGTAACAGTTGGCACGCCGGCTCATGCTGCCGAATTTGAATCATTTGTTTCAAACAACCAAAACCGGCGCGCCGTCAGAGTATGCCCAGCTTGAAGAAACAATCGCGCCGGTTGCACTGCAAACAATCGGTGACTGGATCGTGACCCATACGACGACAGCCGCGGCAGTAGCTCGACCATGAAGGAGCGCCGGTTGACTTTGCGACTCGCCTGGCGTAGAACGTGCGCAATAAATTCCCCCGTCCCAAACAATCTACAGAAAAGTCTGAAGGAGATTCTTATGTCTGCCGTCACGCAGCCTGCACCGATCAATCAAGACAAGATGGACGCATTTTTAGGTAAGGTCGTCGGAGACTTTGGCGCCGCCTTGAGTTCTTCTCTGGTTTATATCGGCCAGAAACTCGGACTTTACAAAGCGTTGGCCTCTGGGGAAGCGGTTACGCCCACCGAGCTGGCGCAAAAGACTTCAACCAACGAGCGCTACGTTCGCGAGTGGCTTATTAATCAGGCGGCGAGCGGCTACGTTGACTACGACGTCGAAAGCGGCCGCTATTCTTTGGCCCCCGAGCAGGCAATGGCGCTGACTGACGAGAGCAGTCCTTTCTATGTTGGTGGCGGCTTCTATGTAATCAAGGCAATGACGCAGGCGGTCAACCGAATCGAGGATTACTTCAAAAACGGCGGCGGCATGCTCTGGGGCGAACACGATCCGGATCTCTTCGTCGGCACCGAACGATTCTTCCGGCCCGGCTATGCGGCCCACTTGATTGCCACCTGGATTCCCTCGCTCACCGGCGTCGAAGAAAAGTTGAAGGCCGGCGCTAAAGTTGCCGACATCGGCTGCGGCCACGGTTCCTCCACCATCATCATGGCCCAGGCTTATCCCAACTCACGTTTTTGGGGTTTCGACAATCACGAGAAATCGATTGAGACCGCACGACAGCGCGCCGTAGACGCGGGCGTTTCCGATCGCGTCACTTTTGCAGTGGCAAACGCCGGCGAGCTGCCGGACGAGCAGTTTGACATGGTCGCATTTTTCGACTGTCTCCATGACATGGGCGATCCCGTTGGAGCCTGCAAGCGCGCGGCTGAAGTTTTGCACCCGGACGGGAGCGCGCTGATTGTTGAGCCGATGGCGGGAAACACGGTCGAGGAAAATTTCAACATCATCGGCCGCACCTTCGCAGGCGCTTCGACGCTTTGCTGCACTTCCAATTCGATGGCACTCGGCGGTCCAGCGCTTGGCGCAGTCGCGCCGGAGTCAGCAATTCGCGAAGTGGTATTGGCTGGTGGCTTCAAAGAATTTCGGCGTGCAACCGAGACGCCCTTCAACCGCATCTTCGAGGCAAGAAAGTAACGAAGGGAGAATTCCGATGTCTCGCTTGTTCGCTGTGTTGCTTTTTGTTGGTGCTTGCGTGTGGACGTTGAGTTCACCAACTCGAGCTTTAGGGCAAGATCCGGAGATTGGCCCGCAGACCGCAACGCTCGTTGCCCGAAGAACGATTGACGGTTACGACAATTACGATCTGGCGGCTTTCAGTTTCAAGTATGGTGGTAACGGACCGATAACGCGGGGACTTACTCGCAACAACTGGGATATTCTTTTCGGAAACGCTCCGGACCGAGACACTTTTGAGGTGACCATGGTCACGGACGATCGTAGTCGGATCAAAGATCTCGGCGAACTTAGTTGGGACGACACCTTTACGGTGCCTTCACTGGACGCTTATCCCAAGCCAACTCAAGAACCATCCGTGAACGTGGTTGTGGGCCACATGTATCTGGTTCACTCCAGGGACAGAGACAGCGATCACTACTCTTTGTTTCGGGTTGAGGCTCTGCAACCACTGCAGAGAGTAACGATCTCCTGGAAACTGATTCCGCCACCGGATCGATCCGGTAATTAATCACCACCCGAAGCGCCGTGAGAGGCTGCTGCTGCTGCCCACGGCGGCAGCGTCTTGCGTGCCGGTTTTTCTTTCTTCAAACCGAGCGCCCAGTCTGCCTGCATCAGCGTGTGAATGTCGCGCGTGCCCTCGTAGATGATCGCCGCTTTGCAGTTGCGCCAGTAACGCTCGACCGGATAGTCGTTTGAATAACCGTTGGCGCCATGGACCTCAATCGCCATCGACGCTGCTTTCTCGCTGCGAGTTGTTGCCTGCCACTTCGCCAGGCTGGTCGCGCGCGCGTTTGGCTGTCCGGTATTTTTCAGGTAACCGGCGCGCAGACAAAGCAGGCGCGACATTTGATAGTCGGCTTCCATCTCCGCAATTTTTTGTTTCACTAACTGGTGATTCGCGATCTTGGTGCCGAAAGTCTCGCGCTCCAACGCGTAAGCAACTGAAGCATCGCGGGAAGCACGAATTACTCCCGTGGCCCCGGCAGCCACGGTGTATCTTCCCTGTTCGAGCGCAAACATCGCAATCTTGAAACCTTCGCCTTCTTCGCCCACGCGATTCGCTGCCGGCGCGCGCGTGTCCTGAAGCGAAAAGTATCCGGTGTTGCCCGCGCGAATTCCGAGCTTGCCGTGAATGGTTCCCGAAGTGAATCCCTTCATGCCGCGCTCGACAATGAAGCACGACATGCCGGTGTGGTCGCGATTGCGGCGCTTCTCTTCATCGGTCCAGCAGAAGAACAGGAAATTGTCGGCCACGTCCGCCAGGCTGATCCACATCTTCTCGCCGTTGAGCACATACTCGTCACCTTCGCGGCGCGCCGTGGATCGTGAACCCACCACATCCGATCCGGCGCCCGGTTCAGTCAAACCATAGGTCGCGATTTTCTCACCCTTGGCCTGCGGCACGAGATACTTTTGCTTCTGCTCTTCGCTGCCCCAGGTCAGCAGCGTTAGCGAATTCAAGCCCGTATGGACCGACATGACGACGCGCATAAAGGTGTCAACAGCTTCAAGCTCCTCGCAAACCAGACCGAGCGAAATGTAATCGAAGCCGGCGCCGCCGTATTCCTCCGGGATGCAAACGCCCAACAGGTTCAACTCGGCCATTTTCTTTAGTACTTCGGGATGAAACTCCTGTTTCTCGTCCCAGTCTTTGATGTAGGGCGCCACCTCTTTCTGCGCAAACTCGCGCACGGTTTGCACCAGCGCCTGGTGATCTTCAGTCAACTCGAAATCGATCATTGGAATCTCTCTCTGGAATTTGCAGGTTTAAAACGACCGGACATCTTAGCCAGTCCAAAGTCCAATGTCCAAAGTCGAATGTCGGGTGGCCTTCAAGCAGTTCAGAGTACAAGCTTCAGCTTGCGTGCCTCTCAAATAAAGCAACCTAAAGGTTGAACTCTGAACTGCTTGAGTCTGGACGTTGGACTTTGGACGTTGGACTTTGGACGCTATACTTCTTTCATGGCGAAAAAGGTTAAGTCGAACATTGTTAAGGTCGGTCTGGTGCAGATGAGCTGCGATCCAAAGCCCGAAGCCAACCTCAAGAAGGCGATCGCTCGCATCGGCGAAGCGGCAAAGAACGGCGCGCAGATTGTTTGTTTGCAAGAGCTCTTCCGTTCGCAATATTTTTGTCAGACGGAAGACGTCGAGCTCTTCAAACTTGCGGAAACAATTCCCGGACCGACAACGGACGCGCTTGGCAAAGTCGCCCGGCAGAAGAAGGTCGTAATCGTGGCCTCGATTTTTGAGAAGCGCGCGGCGGGTGTTTACCACAACACCGCGGTGATCATCGACGCCGGCGGAAAGATCGTGGGCAAGTATCGCAAGATGCACATCCCAGACGATCCCCTTTACTACGAAAAGTTTTATTTCACTCCCGGCGACCTGGGCTTTCAAACTCACGACACCAGGTACGCGCGCGTGGGGGCGCTGGTCTGCTGGGACCAATGGTTTCCCGAGGCGGCGCGGCTGACCGCTTTGAGCGGCGCGGAGTTGATCTTCTACCCGACCGCCATCGGCTGGCTGCCCGGCGAATCGGAAGAGATGAATCAGGCGCAGCATTCTGCTTGGGAAACAATTCAGCGCGCGCATGCAATCGCGAATGGAGTTTACGTTGTCGTGGTTAACCGCGTGGGCCACGAAGGTAAGCTCAACTTCTGGGGCCAGTCGTTTGTCGTCGATCCGTTTGGACGCATTATCGCGAAAGCGGCAGCCGACAAAGAAGAGGTGCTGGTCGTCGATTGCGATCTCAACAAGATCGAGGAGACACGCCAGAACTGGCCGTTTCTCCGCGACCGCCGAATTGATTTCTACGCGCCGCTCTCATCCCGGTTTTTAGAACCTGCCGCGAACAAATAATCCATGCCCACGCCAGCCGAACTCGGTTACCGCATGCCTGCCGAATGGCATCGCCACAGCGCGACCTGGTTGACGTGGCCCAAGGATCCGGAGACGTGGCCGGATCGTGTGCCGCAGGTGCAGGAGATTTTTCTCCGGATGATGGCCGCGCTGGCGCCACATGAGATTGTGAACCTGCTCGTTGACGACGAAGAAACGGAAGCTTCGGTGCGCAGTCGTTGCACTTTCCCGGGCGCTGAAAACATTCGCTGCCATCAAATCCAAACCGTTGATTCGTGGATTCGCGACTATGGACCAAACTTCATAGTGTCCGACAAACAAGTGTCCGACAAACTTCAGTTTGTCGACGATTCCGCCAAGGAAGACTTTATCGAAACCAGCGACAAACTGAAGTTTATCGGACATCAGCCCGGACACGGTTTGGCTTACAACGATTGGGTTTTCAACGCCTGGGGAAATAAGTACGAAGAACTAAAGAAGGACGATGTCATCCCGGGGCGTTTGGAGAGCTTGCTGAGAGTGCCGCGGTTCGAACCGGGCATCGTAATGGAAGGCGGCTCGATTGAGGTCAATGGCGTTGGTTGCGTACTGACAACAGAGCAGTGCCTGTTGAACCCAAACCGCAATCCGCAGTTGAGTAAGGATGAGATTGAGCAGTATCTGAAAAACTACCTCGGGGTCGAAAAAGTTTTGTGGCTTGGTGAAGGAATTGTCGGCGATGATACTGACGGACACATCGACGACATCGCGCGCTTTGTGGCGCCCGATGTGATTGTTTGTGCCGTTGAAGAAGACCCGCAGGACGCTAACTACAAACTGCTCCAGGACAACCTGTGCAGACTGCGCTCAATGACCGATGTGAAGGGCCGTCCTTTTGAGATTGTTACTTTACCAATGCCTGGAGTTGTCGGCGAAACCAGCCCGGGATCCCCAGTGGGGCAGCCCCGCTGGGGTGGAAGCACTGACAATCGCAACTTGGATCGTTTGCCTGCGTCCTACGCCAATTTTTACATCGCAAACAATGTCGTTCTTGCTCCGATCTTTGGACATGCAAACGACGCTCGCGCGATCAAAATACTCCAAAGCGCATTTTCCGATCGTCGCGTGATTGGCATCAACTGCGAGCCGCTGGTGTGGGGCATGGGAACGATCCACTGCGTCACGCAGCAACAACCGGAAAGCAATTAGCCGCAGATTAACGCGGATAACACGGGTTTGAAAAAGCAAGACAAACAAACATGAACGAATTACCGACAAGAACTGTCTGTAACGCTTTGTTCTGATCCGCGTTAGTCTGCGTTCATCCGCGGCTGATCAATTCTTTTGCCGCATCTCTTGCATCCTCGAGCGAACTCACGCGTCCGTCCAACTGCATCTCATAGATCGCCTGAGTGATTTCTCCAATTTTAGGACCAGGGGATAAACCCATCTCTAGCAAATGCCGGCCCATCAGCAAAGGCGCGGGTGGCTGCTGCTCGACTTCCAGTTCCTTCGCGCGCTCAATAAACCACTCCTGCGCTTCCGAGGTAAACCACTTCTCTCGCGGAAGATCCTCGGTGTTGCGTCCGAGCGAATCCGCCTTGGCCACGCGATAAAGCAGATCGAGTTCACACTTTCGCGCCAACCGTCGAAACGCACCGTCGCCAACTTCATTCCGCTTTTTGAAGAACTCGCCTGGCTTCAGATGGTCTCGGACCAGCGCGAGAACCTGTCCACGGACGTCGTAGCCGTCGAGGCTATGGATATTCAGCCGCGCCAGAAAACTTTCCGTGGGCGCCACTCCCGCTTCCTCATGACCACGCGAACGCAGGCGGCCTTCAAGAAACTCGGTCGTTGGTGGTTTGCCGAAGTCGTGGGCGATGGCGGCAAGCATTACGGTCACTTGTTTCGGATAAGGCAAGTCGTCGATTAGTTCCCGCGCGCGATTGGCGACGAGCAGCGTGTGCACAAAGACGTCGCCTTCAGGATGCCACTCGGGGTCCTGTGGCACTCCCATCAAGGATGCGACCTCGGGAAAAAGTTGATCGAGCGCTCCCAGCTTCTGTAGCCAGTCGAGGCCAAGCGCTGGTTGACGAGCGCGCAA
>Ga0137409_10003251_pt1 | contig 17260 bp, 13 predicted proteins | sample CZODoug1_16funga_FD_122059 | JGI IMG/M metagenome (GOLD analysis project Ga0137409, IMG submission 122059) | Vadose zone soil fungal communities from Angelo Coast Range Reserve, California, USA - CZODoug1_16fungal (Hybrid Assembly) | ecosystem: Environmental > Terrestrial > Soil > Vadose zone... | reverse complement strand
CGCAGCGCGGCGCGTTGTCGCGCATCGAGCGCGGGTACTACCCCGCGTTGCAGACGCAGCAGCGCCTGCAGGGGCTGCTGGGCGCCATGCAGCGGCGACTGCAGGACGCCGCTGCCGCCAGCGATCTCGACGGCCTGCGGGAAGCCGACTCCCTGCGCGACGAGTTTCAGCGTGTTCTGACGAGCGCTGAAGCCAACCCGGTCGCAGCGCGCGCGGAGCTCACCCGCGTACGCGGCGCTTTCGCCGGTTATTACGAGGTGGCCCGACGGACCACCGAGGCGTTGATCGCCGGACGCGCGACCGATTCGCTGTACGGCAGCCTCGAAGCCATGCGGGCGAGCTTCGCGGCGCTGCGCCTCGGGCTCGACTCGGCGACCACCCGTCGGACCGCCGACGTGGCGCGCGAATTCGCGGCCACGCGACAACTCAACGTCCGGACCGAAGTGGGAACTGTGTTGGTCACGCTGGTCACGCTGCTCATATGCGGCGCGCTATCCATCGTGATCATCCGCGGCGTGACCCGCGCCCTGCGGCGCAGCGTCGCCGTGGCGGAGCGCCTCGCCGAGGGTGATACCTCCCTCAAGGTGGCGGCCGACACGGAAGACGAAGTCGGCCAGCTGCTCAGCTCGATGGCCAGCGTGATCCGGACGACCGAGGCGATGGCGGACGCCGCGGCCCGTGTGGCGGGCGGGGACCTTACGGTCGAAGTGCGCCCGCGCTCCGGCCGTGATACGCTGGGAAACGCGCTCGCGAAGATGGTCGGTCGTCTCTCCCAGGTGATCGGTGAAGTGAAGGCCGGAGCGGCCGCGCTGAGCTCCGCCTCCGAGCAGGTTTCGGCAACGTCGCATGCCCTGTCCCAGGGCACGAGCGAGCAGGCCGCCTCGGTCGAGGAGACGACCTCGAGCCTGGAGGAGATGAGCGCGTCCATCGCCCGCAACGCCGAGAACAGCCGGGAAACGGAGCAGACGGCGATCCGCGGCGCGCGCGACGGCGACGAGAGCGGCAAGGCCGTGCTCGAGACCGTCCAGGCGATGAACACGATTGCCGAGAAGATCTCGATCATCGAGGAGATCGCCTATCAGACGAACCTGCTCGCCTTGAACGCCGCCATCGAGGCGGCGCGCGCCGGCGAGCACGGCAAGGGCTTTGCCGTCGTCGCGGTCGAAGTCCGCAAGCTCGCCGAGCGCAGCCAGACGGCCGCCAAGGAAATCGGCGGACTGGCGAGCACGAGCGTGAAGGTCGCCGAGCGCTCCGGGAAACTGCTCGGCGCCCTCGTTCCGGCAATCCGCCGCACGGCGGATCTCGTTCAGGAGGTTGCCGCGGCGTCGGGCGAACAGGCGTCGGGGATCTCGCAGATCAACCGCGCGCTGACGAGCGTCGATCAGGTCACGCAGCGCGCCGCCTCGGCGGCCGAGGAGCTCGCCTCCACGGCCGAAGAGATGGCGGGTCAGGCGACCGGCCTGCGCAAGGTCGTCGGCTACTTCCGCACCACGGCCCTCGTCGGCGTGCGGGACTGACATGCTCTCCGCCGGCCTGGGCATCCGCCCGCTCAACGACCGGGAGTTCAAGCTGTTTCAGGCGCTGATCCACAAGGAAGCGGGGATCTACCTCTCCGAAGTGAAGAAGGCGCTGCTCGTCGGAAGGCTGTCCCGACGCGTCCGTGAGCTCGGCCTCGAGAGCTTCGAGGCCTACTACCGCCACGTGGTGGATGGTGCGCACCCGGCCGAGCGCGTTGAGCTGATCAACAACATCTGTACGCACGAGACGCAGTTCTTCCGGGAGCCGCGCCAGTTCGAGTTCCTCGAGCAGACGCTCGCGCCGCGCTGGCGGGCCGAAGCCGAGGCGGGCACGCGCCCCAAGCAGATCCGGGCGTGGAGCGCCGCGTGCTCGTCGGGCGAGGAGCCGGTCTCGATGGCCATGAGCCTGCTCTATCACTTTCCCGCGAGCGCGGGCTGGACCGTCGAAGTGCTGGCGACGGACATCTCCACGCGCGTCCTCGACAAGGCGCGCGCCGCGACGTGGGCCATCGAGCGGGCCGGACAGATCCCGCCGACGTACCTGAAGCGCTTCATGCTGCGCGGCACCGGTGAGCACCAAAACCGCATGAAGGCGGGGCCGGAGGTCCGCAGCGTCGTGCGGTTCCAGCAGCTCAATCTGCAAGCCGACTCATACGCGGTGGGAGACGGGTTCGACCTGATCTTCTGCCGTAACGTCTTGATCTATTTCAATGCGGCCTCCAAGGAGCATGTCGTCACGCGGCTCCTGGGGCGCCTGGGAGAGGACGGGCTCCTCTTCCTCGGGCACGCGGAGTCGCTGACCGGAATGCGCGATCAACCGCGCGCCGTGATCCCGACCGTCTACTCGCGGATCCCGCGCTAATCCCGATGGCGAAGCGCGTTCTCAGCGTCCTCGTCGTGGACGACTCGGCCGTCGTCCGGCAGGCCGCCACCGCGATCCTGTCGCAAGACCCCGGCATGGTCGTCACCGTGGCGGCGGACCCGTACATCGCGCTCGACAAGATGGGCCGCTCGCGTCCCGACGTGATCCTGCTGGACCTCGAGATGCCGCGGATGGACGGGCTGACCTTCCTCAGGAAGATCATGACCGAGGACCCGATCCCGGTCGTCGTGTGTTCGGGCCTCGCGGCGCGCGGCACCGCCACGGCGATCCGTGCCCTCGAGGAAGGCGCCGTCGAAGTCATCGCCAAACCGCAGCTCAACGTCCGCGACTTCCTGCACGACTCGGCGAGTACGCTCATCGATGTCGTCCGTGAAGCCGCGGAGGTGCGCGTGCGGCGCCGCCCCCCTCTCCCGAGCGCGCCTGCGTCACCGCTCGAGTCGCGGCGCCACACGGCCGACGTCGTGCTGCCTCCTCCCCCCGCCCGGCGTCGCAGCGATCGCCAGCACGCCGCGGCCGACATCGTGGTCGCGATCGGCGCTTCCACCGGCGGCACCGAGGCGTTACGGACCATCCTCACCACGATGCCGGAAGACGCTCCGGGCATCGTCGTCGTGCAGCACATGCCGGAGCGGTTCACGGCCGCCTTCGCGCAACGCCTGGACCAGATCTGCCGCATCACGGTGAAGGAAGCGATCCCCGGCGACCGCGTGGTGCGGGGCCAGGCGCTCATTGCGCCCGGAAACCGCCACCTGCTCATCCACCGGCACGGGACGCAGTACGAGGTGGAGCTGGTGGACGGCCCGCGCGTGTCGCGCCACCGGCCCAGCGTCGACGTGTTGTTTCGCTCGGCGGCTCAGGCGGCGGGACCGCACGCCGTCGGTGTGCTGCTGACGGGGATGGGAGACGACGGAGCCGCGGGCCTGCTCGAAATGAAGCGCGGCGGCGCGACCACGCTCGCACAGGATGAGGCGACGTCGGTCGTCTTCGGTATGCCGAAGGAAGCGATCGAGCGCGGCGCGGTGGACCGGGTGCTGCCCCTCCCCGGCATGACCGCCGCGATCCTCAACGCGACGCGTTCTTCAGCTCGCTGAGCCTACGGCAGTACCTGCCCCCACAGGTCGCGATACAGGATCGGACCTTCGTTCAACGCCTTGATGCCCGCCTCGATCTGGCTGCGGTCCCCGACGATGACGATGTCGAAGCGGTCCGGATCGATGTAGCGCCGCGCCACCCGCTGCACGTCAGCCGCCGTAACCGCGTTGATCCGGTCGATGTAGCCGGCGTAGTAATCGAGCGGCAGCCCGTAGATGAGCAGGTCGCGGAACCGGAACGCCGCGCCCGCGGTCGTCTCGAAATCCCCCGGCAGGCCCAGAATGATGTACTGCTTGGCCTTGGCCAGCTCGGCCGTCGGCACTGCCTCGTCGCGGATGCGGCGCAGCTCCTTCAGGAACTCGATCAATGAGCTGTCGGTCTTGGCGGTTACGACCGACGCCTGCGCTACGAACGGTCCGCCGGCGCGGCGCAGCGCGAACGCCGACCCGGCCCCGTAGGTGTAGCCGTGCGTCTCGCGCAGGTTCTGGTTCAAGCGCGATGTGAAAGCGCCGCCCAGGATCGTGTTCAGCACCTGGAGCGCGAAATAGTCGGGGGTGTCGCGCGCCGGGCCCACCTGCCCGATGCGCACCACCGACTGCGCCGCTCCCGGTTTGTCGATCAGGTAGAAGGTGCGCGCAGCGCCGGCTGGGGCGGGTGCGGCAGCCGCCGCGGCCGCCGGCACGGCGCCCCGGGGCCACCCGCCGAACCGTGCAGTCACCAGCCGGCGCGCCTGATCGAGCGTCACGTCGCCCACGACGAGCAGACGTGCGGCGTTGGGATGGTAGAATGTGCTGTAGAACGAGGTGACCCGGGCGCGCGACAGCCCCGCAACCGAACTGTCGTTTCCGGCCAGCGGGCGCCCGTACGGATGGCCCGCGCCGTAGACGATCGCCGGGAAGGCGACGTTCGCCACCTGCACCGGCTCATCGCGTTGCTGCAGCAGCTGCGTGCGCCGCAGCTCGCGCTGGCGCGTGATCTCCGAATCGGGGAAGGTCGGTCGCAACACGACGTCGGCCAGGAGGTCGAGCGCTTCCGTCAGCCGCCGCGTCGGCACGTGCAGGGAGACGGTCGCGACGTCGAACCCCGCCGCGCTCGAGAGCTGCGCGCCAAGGAATGCCGCCTGGTCGGCGATGTCGAGCGCGCTGCGACTCCCCGCGCCCTGCTGCAGCATCGTGGCCGTGAACGTCGCGAGACCCGGGAGGTCCGCGGGGTCCCGCACCGCGCCCGCGTCGAGCACGAGCGACACGTCCACGACCGGCACCTTGTGACTCTCGACCACCACCAGCTCGAGGCCGTTGGGCAACGGGGCGGTCCGCACCGCCGGAAGCTTCAGCGCCGGGGGCGGCAGCAGCGTGGGCGCCTTGGTCCGATCGACCCCAACACCCTGCAGGAAAAGGACCGCCAGCACGACGCTGTTCATGGCTGCACCGCCGCTTGCACCGCCAGCTCCGGCTTGCCCTGGGGCACGACACTCAGCACGACGCGGTGCGCGTCCGCCAGATAGGCGCGCGCGATCCGCTGCACGTCGGCGGGCGTCACCTTCAGATAGCGGTCCAGATCGCGCTGGAAATAGTCCGGCGTGCCCGCGAAGTAGGCGTAGAAGTTGAGCTGGTCGGCCTTGCCACCGAAACTGCCCACACGCTCCATGCGCGATAGGAACTGCGCCTCGAAGGTATTCTGCGCCCGCTGCACCTCGCGCAGCGTGGGACCGGCATCGGCCAGTTTCCGCACCTCCTCGTCCACCACGCGTTGTAGCTCGCCCAGGTTGTGGCCGGGCCGCGCGGTGACCCACAGCTCGAACTTGCCGTCGAGCCGGCTGCCGTCCTGGAAGGCGACCACGTCGCTGGCGATCTGCAGCTCATACACGAGCCGGCGGTAGAGACGCGACGAGCGCCCGCCGGCGAGCACGTTGGCGAGTACGTCGAGCCCGGCATCGTCGGGCGCGAACGCCTTCTGGGTGTGCCACGCGTTGTACACGCGCGGCGTCTGCACGCGGTCCTCGAGCGTCCCGTAGACGTCCGCCGTCAACAGGACCGCCGGGGGCGTCGGCCGCGTCACCTCGGGGCCGCGCGGAATGTCGCCGAAATACTTCTGCGCCAGCTGCCGTGCTTCGCCGGGCGTGACGTCGCCGGCGACCGCCAGCGTCGCGTTGTTGGGCGTGTAGTAGTTCCGGAAGAAGTTGCGCACGTCCTCGAGCGTCGCCGCCGACAGGTCGGTCATCGATCCGATCACCGGCCAGCTGTAGGGGTGCGACGGTGGATACAGGCGTTTGAGGATGTTCTCCTCGGCGAGGCCGTACGGACGGTTCTCGTAGCTCTGGCGCCGCTCGTTCTGCACTACACCCCGCTGCAGATCCACCTTCTCGGCAGTGATCTCGGGGAGGAGAAAGCCCATGCGATCCGAATCCAGCCACAGCATCAGCGGCAGCGCGTTGGCCGGGGCGTCCTCGAAGTAGTTGGTGCGGTCTTCGGTAGTGGAACCGTTGTTGTCGCCGCCCGCCGCCTCGAGCAGCTTGTCGAACTCTCCCGTCGGCACGTGTTGCGAGCCCATGAACATGATGTGCTCGAACAAGTGCGCGAACCCGGTCCGGCCGGGGCGCTCGTCCCCCGACCCGACGTGGTACCAGATGTTGACCGATACCACCGGTACTGAGTGGTCCTCGTGGACGATCACTTGCAGGCCATTGGGGAGCGTGAACGTCTCGTAGGGAACGCGGAGCGGGGCGGCGCCCTGGGCGGCCAGCCCCGAAACGAGCGAAGCGCCGCACAAGAGCGGCGTTGCCAGTCGGAACAGCGTTGGTAAGGTCATATGCGGGAGATTTGCGTATGAAACGCCCGCCCCGCAAGTTGCGTACGGGTCGCTACTGTCAGGAGGCTGCAATGCTTTGGTTGGCCGTGACCGCCGCCGCGCTCGTCGGCGGCTTCCTGTTGAGTCGCAACTTCGTCCGGCGTCGTTTGCGTTACGTGGATGCCCTGCAAAAACCGTCGGCGCCGCTGCTCGCCGGCGCGGCCGCCGCGGCCGTCGTCCTCCCCATCGCCGCGCTCCCCATCGTCACCATCGGTACCGCCGTCGCGTTCGGCGTCGGCGTGGCCAGCGGAGTCGCGAGCGGGCGGTCGAGTCCCCCGCCCTCCTCCTCCAGCTAGCCGGCCCGCAGCTCCTTCTCGGGCCGCCCCGCCACGATCCGCAGGCCGCGCACCGCCTCGCGGGCGAAGGTCTTGCCCGCTCCCTTTTCGACTTCTTCGAGCGCGTTCCAGCGCGTGAACGCCGGCCGTACCGGCGTGGCCATCTGTAACGTCTCGAAGGCATCGGCGACCGCCAGCACCTTCACCGTCAACGGCAGCGGTAAGGCCTCGATGTCCCAGTCGTCGCCCACGATCTCGTAGTAGTGCGCGTACTCGGCGATGATCTCGGCGGCCCCGCGCAGCGCGCGCGCCACCGTCACCGTCTCGTCGGTCACCGAGCGGGACAGTAGCCGCAGCAACCGCTGGTCCGCCGTGCCCACCTCATGCAGCAGCGCCGCGATCCGGAGATTCTCGATCTCCGTCTCCGAGAGACGCATCTCCTTGCCGATCGCCGCCGCCAGGTCGGCGACCCGGTTCGAGTGCCCCTGCTGGTGCCGCTCGCTGGTCTCGATGTGGAAAGTGAGCACCTCGAGGGTGGAGAGGTACGCGTTCTTCAGATCCGCCAGGCGCGCGGCGCGCTGCTCCGCCAGGCCACCCACCACGTAACCGGTGAGGATCAGGAATCCCGCCCACGGGATGAGGGTCAACAGGGGGCCCTCGCCGAGGCCTGCTTCCATCCCCAGCCCCTCGAACACCTGGAAGAAGAACACCAGTGCAACGACGAACACACCGGAGAACACGGCGAACCGTCGCCCGCCGAAGAATCCCGCGAGAATGATCGGCAGGTAATAGAAGCTGAGGAACGCGAACTTCTCGTCGATCAGGTAATTGATGCAGAGCAGAGAGGCGACGAGCAGGAGAACGAAGATCCGCTCGAAGTTCTGGAAGAAGAACTGCTTGGCGCGCTCCAACGAACGCGTCTGAGCCAAATGGACCTCGTGGCGAGGGATGTCGGCGAGCGCGCGGGAATCAAAGTGGGGAATCGACCGGCATCCTGCAAGGTGAGCGCGGTCACAACGGCGCGCGCGCGGGCCGTAAGCGACGCACCATGAGCCAGATACACCCGCATGCCCGTATCGGCACGGAATTCGCTTGGGGGTAGGACGGGGACCGGCCGCCGCGCCTTAGGGGCCGGCCCCAAGTGGTCGCGGGCCTTCCCGTTCATAACCAACGCATGTCAACACCGGCAGCGCCGGGTAGCGGGGGAACGTGGGGTCATCATCGGCCCGCCCGCAGCGATAAAACACCGAGCCTCGCCGGTTCGACACGGTCCGCACCCAACGGCAGGTGGCGCACAGCCCCACGGGGCCTGCAGGAACGGGATCCATCATTAGGTCAAAGATGAAGCTAGCTATATCTTGGAGGCCGTGAGCCAAGACGCCGACCTCGGGCTCCCCCCCGGCCTCCGGGACGAGTACCTGCAGGGAGCGCGCGACCAGCTGGGAGGGATCGCCGAGCTGGCCGAACGGCTCATCACCGTGGGCGACGACGCCGCAGCGCTGGACCAGCTGCGACGCGAAGCACACAAACTTCGCGGCTCAGCCGGGTCGTTCGGGTTCGCCCACGCGTCTGTAGTCGCCGCCGAGCTCGAGGAGGCGGCCAAGCAATGGCTGGCGCAGCCGGCGGACGGTGCGCCGACGCGCGGAGCGGCCGCGCGGGGATACGTCCGGCGCCTCGCGGCCGCCCTGTTCACCAAGCAAGCCGCCGCGGCCGCGGCTCCCACGCACGACGTGCCACCCACCACGCACGACCCATCTCCGGGCGACATCCCCGAAGTCATCGTGGTCGAGGACGATGCCGCCCTCGCCGACCTGCTCACGTTCGGTCTCGAGGCCCGCGGGTATCGCTTCGTGCATTACCGCAACGGCCGAGAGGCGCTCGACCACCTGCGTACGCTGGATACTCGCGGCTCGGTGCCGTTGCTGCTGCTCGACGTCGACCTGCCCGCGCTCGATGGCTACTCGATCTTCGAAGCCCTGCAAAAGGACTGTCCCGGAAAATTCCGCGTGGTGTTCACCACCGTGCACGGCAGCGAGGCAGAGCAGCTGCGCGGGCTGGAGGCGGGCGCGATCGACTACATGGTGAAGCCGATGAGCCTGCGGGTGGCGCTCGAGAAGATCCGCCGCTGGGTGGGGAGGTGACGAGCCGCCACTTTCTCCTCATCGTCGCGCTGGTTCAGGGCGTGCTGTTGGCCGCGCTCATCGCCCTCATCATTTTGAACCGCTGGTTCCGGCTGCGGCGCAGTGCGCGCCTTCAACCCCGCCGCGTGGCGGTGGACGATTCGATGCGGCGTTGGGCCGCGGGCAGCACACCACTGGCCGGCGTGCTGATCGGCCTGGCCCGCCTGCCCGCGTCTCTCGCCATCGACGCACTGGTCGGCTGGTCGGCCCGCGTGCCGGGGGAGCGCTGGCGCGAGCTCGCCTCGGCCCTGGAGCACCAGTGGTGGGCGCGCCTGGTCCGGACCAACGGTAGCTCGGCGCGCTGGTGGAAGCGACTCGAGTGCGCACGGTTTCTGAGCGTCGGGGCCATGCCGGCCGACGTCGCCCGGCTGGTGCGGCTGGTCAACGATTCCCACGCCGCGGTCCACGTGGCGGCCGTGGCGTCGCTCGAGCGGATAGAGAGCACGCCCCTGACGCTCGCGGCGCTGGAGCGGCTGCCGCGGCTCGCGCCCACCGTCCAGGCCTATTACGCGGGCATGCTGCGCCGCTCGCGTCCCGTGGTGATCCAACACCTGCTCAAGCGGCTCCGCCGCGGCGACGATCCGGCCCTGCCTCGCTTCGCGGAATTCGCGGTGCGCCTCGCGGAGCCGGCGCTGCGCGAGCGGATGACCGCCCTCGCCGACCACCCGAATCCCGAGGTACGGATTCAGTCGGCGCGCGCGTTGGGCAGCTTCCCCCATCGCGAATCAGTTACGGCGCTCACGCGGCTCGTCGCGGACGCCGCCTGGGAAGTGCGCGCGCAGGCAGCGCGCTCGCTGGGCATGATCGCCGACGCGACCACCTTGCCCCGCGTGCGCGCGGCCCTGCGCGACCCCGAGTGGTGGGTGCGCCTGCGGGCAGGCCTGGCGCTGATGCGCTTCGGCACGGCGGGCCGGAACGCCCTGCTCGAGATCGAGGTCGGGGCCGATCCGGAAGCTCGCAACGTTGCGAAGCTGATCCTGGGCCTGCCGGCGCAGGCCCTGGCGGAGTTCGCGGCATGAGCGGCCTCGGCGGTGTGTTGACCGGCACCGACTTCGCGATCCTCGTCTACTTCCTGGCGCTGAACTCCTTCTACGCAGTCCTGCTCGTGCTTTCGATCCCCGAGATCTGGGAGCAGACGCGGCTCGCCGAGGACGATGACTTCCAGCGGCTGATGCAGAGCGACGCCTTGCCCCCCATCACGATGCTGGTGCCCGCGTACAACGAGAGCGCGACCATCGAGGCCAGCGTCACGGCGATGCTCACGCTCGAGTACCGCAGTTACGAGGTCGTGGTCGTGAACGACGGATCCAAGGACGACACGATGGAGCAGCTGCGCCACGCCTTCGATCTGTACGAGGTACCGCGCATCTATCCCGAAACGATCGCCACGCAACCATTGCGGGCCGTGTACCGCTCACGCACCCGCTCGCGCCTGCTCGTGCTCGACAAGGAGAACGGCGGCAAAGCCGACTCACTCAACGCCGCGATCAACGCCAGCCGCTTCCCGCTCGTCATCGCGGTGGACGCCGACACGCTGATCGAGCCCGACGCGCTGCTGCGGCTCACGCGCCCCTTTCTGCTCGGCCGCGAGATCGCCGCCGTGGGCGGAACAGTGCGAGTCGCGAACAACTGCACCGTGAAGGACGGCCGAGTGACGGACGCTCGGGTCCCTCGCCGGCTGCTTCCGGGGATTCAGGTAGTCGAGTATCTGCGCGCCTTCCTGTTCGGCCGGCTGGGTTGGAACCGGCTCGGCGGCAACCTCATCATTTCAGGCGCGTTCGGCCTGTTCAGAAAGGATTACGTCGCCGCGATCGGCGGGTATCGCACCACCAGCATCGTCGAGGACCTGGATCTCGTGGTGCGCCTGCACCGCTATCTGCGCGCGAAAAAAATCCGCTACGAGATGCCGTTCATCCCCGACCCCGTGGCGTGGACCGAGGTGCCCGAGTCGGCGAAGATCCTCGCCCGGCAGCGGGAGCGGTGGCAGCGCGGGTTGATCGCCGCGATGTGGGAGTACAAGGGGATGTTGTTCAATCCTCGCTACGGCCGAGTCGGTTTCCTCGCGATGCCGTTCTACGCGTTCGGGGAGATGCTCGCGCCGTTGATCGAGGTCTTCGGCTATGTGGTCACCGTGGTCGGCCTGTCGGCGGGGATGGTCGACTCGTCCTTCGCGCTGCTCTTCGTCCTGGTGGCTTGGGGCTACGGCATGCTGCTCTCCATCTGGGCCGTGGTACTCGAGGAGGTCAGCTTCCGTCGCTACCGCCGCTTCGGCGACTTGTTCCTTCTGCTGCTTTACGCCTCGCTCGAGAACTTCGGGTACCGCCAGCGCACCGTGTGGTGGCGTCTCAAGGCGTTCGTGAGCGTGTGGAAGCGCCGCCAGGTCTGGGGCGACATGACACGCAAGGGTTTCGGAACGGAGGTCTCGACTCCATGACCAAGACCATCTGGAGCCTCGCGACGGCGCTCATCCTCGGCCGGGCCGCGCTGCCGGCGCAGACGCTGCGCGTCGCCGGCTGGGGCTCCTACGAGGGCGTGACGGGGAGCGCGGACTGGTCCACCGCGGGAGCGCAACTGACGATCGCGACCACACCCGGTCACAGGGTGTGGGCCGCCGCCGAGCGGCTGAGCCGCTTCGGCGCCAGCGACGTCACCGAGCGGATCGGAGGCGTGCTCCATCCGGCGCCGCGTTGGTGGATCACGCTGGAAGCGGGGACCGCCTTGCAGCCGGCGTTCATGCCGAAGAACACGTGGGAGGCGGACGTGACGGCGCTCGCGACGCGGCGCGGCTCGGTCGGGCTCGGCTACCGACGCTGGAACTACGTGGTCGGCCCCGTGAACGTCGTGATGCCCCATGTCAGCGTGCAGATGCGCGCGGTGTCGTGGGACGTCCGGGTGTCGCTGTCCCGCAATCCGTCGCGCCGCACCGACGCGGCGTTCTACGTGCGGGCGACAACGCCCCTGAGCCCGCAGGTCGCCGGATGGGTGCTGGGCGGAGCGGGCCGCGAGAGCTATCTGGTCGGAGCGGGCCCGACGTCTCAAGTCCGATCGCTCGATACGGTGACCGGCGCGGCTGGCGTGCGTTGTAGTGTCGGCGGCGGCTTCACGCTGAGGCTCGACGTCAGCGTGATCAACTCGCGGCCGGTGCTGTCACGACGGGGTGCGGGCTTCGGCCTCGAGCGGCAGTTCTGAGATGGACGCCGTGTGACCCGTGTCACAAAGTGATCCGCCGGCTTGATTCTCCGAAAACCTCCCGTAGCCATAGAGCAGGAGGCAGGACCGTTATGAGAAACACCAAACTCGCCTTGCCGTTGGTCGTGATCGTCGCGTTGCTTCACACGTCGTGTGGGGACGCGACCGGTCCCGGGAATCAGACCAACGGGCGCATTACGATCACCAACGACGTTGCGACGCTCGCGGCGCGCGTGACGTACTACGACAGCGTCATCGCGGTCGACAGCCTCGGCGTCGGCTACCCGTCCGCACCGGTGTTTCCGTCAGGGCCGGCGGCCAGCCGCACCAGCAATGTGAGCGCCGCGTCGTTTCAGCTGAAACTGAAGGCCGAAGTCGCCCCACCGTCCATCAGCGGGCAGGTACTGCAGGCGACGTCCGTTTCCATCGTGGGGAACCTGGCCGTCGTTAGCTACAACATGGTCGGCAACCCCTACCTCGGTGGCGTCGACGTCATCGACATCTCCAATCAGAACCATCCGGTCCTGGTGTCCCAGGCCCTGTTTCAGAATACCGACGTCAGCGCGGTCACGACCTCCGGGGCGAACGTGTACGTCGCGGAGGCGACCGGCGACGCGGGGTTCGCGTATCCCGCGGTGTTCGAGAGCATGCAGCTGCAAGGGAATCAGCTGGTGCTGAGCGGCAATCGCCGCATGGGGCTGACGAGCTTCGTGGCCACCAGCGTAGCGGCGTCCGGGACGAGGGCGTACGCCACGACCGGTGATGCCGGCTCGCTCTTCGTCATCGACCCGACGACATTCGCCAAGACCGACTCGGTCGCCCTGCCCGATGCCCGGTGGGTGGCCGTAGGTGGTGGGAAAGTAGTCGTCGTCCAGGGGACGCTCGGTCAGATTTCGGTCTTCAACGAGAGCAACATGTCGCCCGTGGGCACGTTCCCGTTCTACGGCGCGTACGTCGCACAGTCCAAGTCGCAGGCGGAGATCGTGGGTGGGAAGGCGTTCATCGCCGCGGGCGACAGCGGCGTCCGCGTGCTCAGCGTAACGACGGGGACGATCGTCGGCTCGGTACCGCGGCCGAATCCCGACTCATTGGGCCTCAGCCCGTCGGTCGTGGTGACGAACGCCGTCGCGATCGACCAGGACCTCATGTTCATCTCGAACGGCGAGGCGGGCGTGTATATGGCGCAGGGGAGTCAGGCGTTCTCGACAACCGGGTCCGAGACCAACCAAACGATCACCATGCAGGGCCGGCTGCGCTTCAACAATTTGCAGTCGGTCAATCACGTAGCGATCCAGAACAGGTATCTGATCATCGCCGCCGGCCTGGGCGGCCTCAAGATCGTTCAGGTTATCTAGACGCAGTCTGCAGCTGTCGCGCCACGCGCTCCGCCTCGCGCAGCACGCGGAGCGCGTTCAGCCCCACCACCTTCCGCACATCCCCTTCGCTCCACCCGCGCCGCAGCAGCTCGGCCACGAGATCGGGGAACCTCGAGACGTCCTCGAGTCCGACCGGGACGTCGGTGATGCCGTCGAAATCCGAGCCGAGTCCTACGTGGTCCACACCGGCGACGTCGCGGACGTGCTCGATGTGGTCCGCCACCTGCTTCAGCGTCGCCTTGGGGCCGCGCGCGATCCAAGCTTTGAGCGAATCGGCACGCGTGGTGGAGTCAGCACCGGCGGCGCGCAGCGCGCGTGCCCACGCCTGCACGCTGTCACCGTATTGCCGCACCGCCTCCGATACGAACCCCGGATTGAAGTTGACCATCACGACCCCGCCCTGCCGACCCGTCAACCGCAGGATCGAGTCGGGGACGTTGCGCACGTGGTTCGCCAGGGCGCGTGCCGACGAGTGCGAGAAGAACACCGGCGCGCGCGAGACGCGCAGCGCGTCCATCATCGTCGCGTCGGACACATGCGACAGGTCCACCAGCATCCCGACACGGTTCATCTCGAGCACGACCTGCTCGCCGAAGGGTGTGAGGCCGTCGTGCTTGGCCGTGTCGGTCGCGGCGTCGGCCCAATCGATGGTCTCCCAGTGCGTCAGGGTCATGTAGCGGACGCCAAGGTCGGCGAAGGCTCGCAGGGCGCCGAGCGAGTTCTCGATCGCGTGGCCCCCCTCGATCCCGATCAAGCACGAGACCTTCCCCACCTTGAAGTTCCGCTCGATGTCCGCCGCGGTGCGCGCTTCGGCGAACGTGCCGGGGTACCTGGCGCACAGCCGGTGCGCGAGGTCGATCTGCTCCAGCGCGTAGACGGCCGGATGCTCACCCTCGTGGATCGTCGTCACCGGCACGTACGCGGCCCAGAACTGTGCTCCGACAGCTCCGGCCCGCAGTTTGGGAATGTCGGTCATCAGCCTGGGTTGCAGCACCGAGAAGTCCACGGAATCGAGGCCGCCCCGTTCGCGAATCGCGTCGGGGATGTCGTTGTGGCCGTCGATGAGCGGGGTGGTCCGTAGGATGCGAAGGGCCTGAGCGCGGTAGTCCTGGGCGGACAGACTGACGGGCAGAAGCAGGAGGAGCAGAGCGAGACGATTGTGCATGACGAAAGCTGCGGTCGCACCACTTCGTTATCAAGATTACGTTTCGTCCATGACGGCGGACCCGAAGGTGACAATCGCGCTCGAGGTGAACGGCGAGCCCGCCGAAGTGGCGTTCGCGCCGCATAAGACGCTGCTCGAGGTGTTGCGCGAGGATCTGAACCTCACCGGCACGAAGCACGGCTGCGAGCTGGGCGAGTGCGGCACCTGTACCGTGTTGCTCGACGGGACGCCCGTGCTTTCCTGCCTCGTCCTCGGTCTCGCGTGCGCGGGGCACAAGGTGAAAACGGTGGAAGGAATGGCACAGGCGGGCCGGCTGCACCCGCTCCAGGAGACGTTCGCCGACCTGGGGGCAGCGCAATGCGGCTACTGCACCCCCGCGTTCCTGCTCGCTGCCGCAGCCCTCCTCGCCACGAATTCCAAGCCGACCCGCCAGGAGATCAAGGAGGCGCTGGCCGGCAACCTCTGTCGCTGCACCGGTTACATCAAGATCTACGAAGCGGTCGAGCTCGCCGCGGCCCGCATGCGAGGCGAAAAGGTTGAGCCGGCGCGGGAGACGCTCTATGGCCGACCATAGAGTCGTCGGCAAGGCGCACCGCAAGATCGACGCGGTCGCGAAGGTCACCGGCATCACCAAGTTCGCCGACGACCTCGCGTTCCCGCGGATGCTCTACTGCAAGCTGCTCCGCAGCACTGAACCCCACGCCAAGATCGTCCGCGTAGACACGAGCGCCGCCGAGCGACTCGAGGGCGTGGTCGCCGTGCTCACCGGAGAGGATCTCCCGATCCCGTTCGGCATCCTCCCCGTATCCCAGGACGAGCACGCGCTCTGCCTGGACAAAGTGCGCTTCATCGGCGATCCCGTAGCCGCCGTCGCCGCGACGAGCGAAGAGACCGCCACCGCGGCTCTGGACCTGATCAAGGTCGAGTACGAGCCGCTGCGGGCGATCGCCTCGGCCGAGGACGCCGTCGCCCACCCGGAGCCGCGCATCCACGATTACGGCGACAGCGGCAACCTCCACAAGCTCATCGATCTCGAGTTCGGCGACGTAGCGGAAGGGTTTGCGGAAGCCGATCTCGTGCGCGAGGACCTGTTTTTCTTCGAGGGGAACACCCACCTCCCGATGGAGCAGCATGCGGCAGCTGCGGTCTGGTCCCCCGACGGGAAGCTGACGCTGTGGAGCTCGACACAAACGCCGCACTACGTGCACCGCGCCCTCGCCAAGGTGCTCGAGCTGCCCCCCGCGCGCATCCGCGTGATCGCAACGCCGAACGGCGGCGGGTTCGGCGGCAAGAGCGACCCCTTCAGCCACGAGATCGTCGTCGCCAAGCTGGCGATGCTCACGGGACGTCCCGTGAAGATTACGCTGACCCGCGAGGAGGTGTTCTACTGCCACCGCGGGCGCCACCCCACGCTGATGTGGGTGAAGACCGGTGTGAAAAAGGACGGGGCGATCACCGGCATGCACTTCCGTTCACTGCTCGACGGCGGCGGCTACGGCTCTTACGGGGTGGCGAGCACGTACTACACGGGCGCGCTCCAGACCGTCACCTATCAGGTACCGCGCTACAGGTTCCAGGGCGCGCGCGCGTTCACCAACAAGCCGCCGTGCGGGCCGAAGCGCGGTCACGGTACGCCCCAGCCGCGCTTCGCCCTCGAAGTGCATCTCGACAAGATCGCAGAACAGTTGAAACTCGATCCAGCGGAGCTGCGCCTCAAGACCCTCGTCCCGCCGAACTCGCTCACCGCGAACTACCTCCGCGTCGGTTCGATGGGACTCGGCAAGTGCATCGAGAAGGTCGTCGAGGGCTCAGGATGGAAGCAGAAGTTCCACAAGCTCCCGGAGGGTCGCGGCGTCGGGATCGCCTGTTCCAGCTACATCTCGGGCGCCGGCCTGCCGATCTATTGGAACAACATGCCGCATTCAGGCGTGCAGCTGCGCTGCGACCGCGGCGGCGGCGTGACGGTCTTCTGCGGCTCGACGGAAATCGGCCAGGGGTCGGATTCGGTTCTCGCTTACGTCGTCGCCGAAGTGCTGGGCGTGGACCCGTTCGAGATCGCGGTGGTCACCGCGGATACCGACCTGACGCCGGTGGACCTGGGGAGCTATTCGAGCCGCGTCACCCTCATGACGGGCAACGCCGCGCTCCAAGCTGCCGAGCGCGCACGGGAGATTCTCGCGCTCCACGCCGCGAGAAAACTCGAGGTGCCGGGCGATCGGCTCGTCTTCGCGGACGGCCGCGTGTTCGACGCGCAGGACCCGGACCGCGGGATGACCTTCGCCGAGGCGGTGCAGCTGGCGGAGGCCGCCGAGGGAACGATCGGGACCGTCGGGTCGTACACACCGCCCCGCGGTGCCGGCCAGTACCGCGGTGCAGGAGTCGGCCCGTCGCCTGCCTACTCCTACAGCGCCTGCGTCGCCGAGGTGGAGGTGGACCCCGCCACCGGGATCGTCCGCGTCCCGACGATCTGGATCGCGCACGATGTGGGCCGCAGCATCAACGCCGCCGCGGTGATCGGGCAGGTCGAGGGCTCGATCTACATGGGGCTGGGCGAAGCGCTGATGGAGGAGATGTCCTACCGCGGCGATCTCAAGGTGGTGCACAAGATCCCCAGTCTGCTCGAGTACAAGAGCCCCACCACGCTCGAGATGTGCGACGTCGTCACCTACCTGATCGAGGATCCCGACCCCAACGGACCGTTCGGCGCGAAGGAAGTGGGCCAGGGTCCGCTGCTCC
>Ga0137409_10003248_pt1 | contig 17261 bp, 11 predicted proteins | sample CZODoug1_16funga_FD_122059 | JGI IMG/M metagenome (GOLD analysis project Ga0137409, IMG submission 122059) | Vadose zone soil fungal communities from Angelo Coast Range Reserve, California, USA - CZODoug1_16fungal (Hybrid Assembly) | ecosystem: Environmental > Terrestrial > Soil > Vadose zone... | reverse complement strand
GAGCGCGTCCGCAATCGAGAGGTCCTTGTCCGGCTTCTTCCCGTTGGTCTGCTGGGTCAGGTTCACCCACCAGACCTTGGATCCGACGGCGTAGCGGGAGAAATCGATGACCACGTCGTAGCGCTCCGCGATGCCGATCTCGTCCAGCTCGGTCAGCACGACGGGGTGCGGGAGGAGGTTCCCGTCGTTCCCGATCTGGATCATGGGGGAGGCGTCGCTCAGCGCCAGCTTGAAGAAGCGGGAGACGGCGGCGTTGAGGATGCGGAAGCGATACTTGCGCGCCTCGACCTCGAAGAACGGGTTGTCGACCAGGTTGACGGTCATGCGGTCGCCGATGAAGCCGTCGAAGTTGAAGATGTTGAAGGCGAGCTGGCCTTGCGCGTCCCAGGCCTTGTCCGCCAGCATGATGTTGACGTCGTAGTCGAGGTTGGCGAACGACTTCGCCGTCCCGCTGGGCAACCGCAGGTTCACGCCGTCGCTGATGCCTTCGTTGCCGCGGTCGAGGGCGCTGTAGATGTTGAACATCCCCGCCATGCCCTTGTACACGTTCTGCGAGGTGAAGCTGAACATGTGGTCGTGGAACCAGTGCGTGCTCATGGTCTCGTGCCAATCGCCCGGCACGTTCCTCTTGCCGCCGGCATCGTCCGGGGTCGCGGCCATCGGATCCGTCGCGGCGGGGTTGATGCTTCTCCATCCGGCGAGCACGATCGGCCAGTGATAGTCGTAGAACTGGTTGGGCCAGAAGTACGCGCCAGTGAACCCGTCGTTCTCGGCGCCGTGGTGGCCGTTGTGCTCGTGGGTCGAGATCGAATGCAGGCCGAATCCGCCGTTCTGGTTCTTGTCGGCGGGGAGCTTGTTGTGCTCGCGGAACAGGATCGGCTCTTGGTAACGGCCGATCACCAGCTTGGGTGGAAGCGTCCCGTTGAACGTCCACATCGCGAGCGGTCCCTGGTCAGGAAGCTGGGGATGGAAGCGCGGGCGGAAGGGAAGCGCGGGATTGATGTTGGAGTTCAGGCTGGCCGGGACTCCCGGGTTGTACGTGTTGTTGACCTTGGCCCCTTCCTGCGTGACGTCGACGGCGATCTGAGGCGGGAAACGGGTGAACTCCTGGTGCGCCCAGATGGGCCCCGGGGGGCGCCCTTCGATCGGGCCGGTGCCGCCGCCGAGGGCGGGGTCCACCGGCTGCTGCGTCTGATTGGACTCCGCCGTCGGAGCGGGCACGAGCGTCGAGACCGCGTTCCGCGGCAACACGTCGAAGCGCGGCATTGGCTGCGAGAACTTCACGATCCCGAACGTCGGGCTGGGCGGCAGACCGGTCGGAACGCTGTCCGCGACCGCGTGCGGCGCGAAGGCGCACAGTCCAGCTGCGATGACCAGCATCGCGTTGAGTGGCTTCCAGGGCAGATGCACGGTGTTCCTCCTTCTGTTGCGAAACGCACGGTACGCAGGAAGTACTGCGTCCTACGCGACCACAGCATTGGCCGTGCCTTTTCGCTGCCGCGGGCCCGATGGACGTTTTCCCCAACCGCGTCGGGATGATCACGGACAACCGGAAGCACTGGCCGCACCGATGGGCCGTGCCGTTCTGGAACAACGTGTTCCGTTCCGGGTCAGGAGAAGACCGATCAATGGATCAGCTTCGCGCGACGTCCGGACCTATTGCTGCCCTGCCCGCGCCGTGTTCCGATGGACGAAAGCCGGAAGCATCCGCCACCGACGTTCGACGACGAACACTGCAGCACGAGAGGAGAACACATGCCGGACTGGAACCCCCAGGCGCGCCTGCTTGCAACCGGGGCGTGCGCACTGCTGCTCATCGCGGCCGGGAGCGCGGCAGCCAAGGTCGAAGGCGACACGGTCGTCCTCGGCGCCGCCGTGTCGCTCACCGGGAAGTACTCGGTCAACGGCAAGAACACGAAGGACGGCTACGACCTCGCCGTGAAGCGCATCAACGAGATGGGCGGCGTGAAGGTCTCCGGGAAAGCCTACAAGCTCAAGGTGCTCTACTACGACGACGAGTCCACCCCGGCCCGCGGCGCGCAGCTGGCCGAGCGGCTCATCAACCAGGACGGCGTGAAGTTCGTCCTGGGCGCGTACAGCTCCGGGCTGACCAAGGCGATCGCCCCCGTGACCGAGAAGTACAAGGTCCCGCACGTGGAGGGGAACGGCGCGGCCCGCGAGCTCTTCACGGAAGGCTACAAGTACCTGTTCGCGGTGCTCTCCACCTCGGACTACTACCTGCGCGACGCGGTGAACCTGGCCGCCGAGGTAGCGAAGGAGAAGGGCCGCGACCCGAAGACGCTGAAGATCGCCATGGCGTTCGAGAACGACCCCTTCAGCCTCGACGTGCGCCAGGGCATCGTGGAGGCCGCGCAGAAGCACGGGATGAAGATCCTCGTGGACGACAAGCTGCCGCCCGAGATCAACGACATGGCCGCGACGCTCACCAAGGTGAAGGCGGTAAAGCCCGACCTGTTGCTCGTCTCCGGCCACGAGAAGGGCGCCACGCTGGTGGTGAAGCAGACCGCCGAGATGAAGGTGGACGTGCCGATCGTCGGCACGACCCACTGCGACTCGGCCAAGATCGCCGAGACCATGGGGAAGACCGCCGAGGGCGTCCTCTGCGCCTCGCAGTGGGACCGCAAGCTCAGCTACAAGGATAAGTGGTTCGGCAGCGCGGACGACTACGCAAAGGTCTTCGAGAAGGAGTTCAATTACCCGGCGCCGTACCAGGCGGCGGAGTCGACGGCCTCGGTGCTGGTGTTCGCCGACGCGTTCGCCCGCGCCGGGTCGTTCGAGCCGGAAAAGGTGCGCGACGCCATCTCCGCGACCGACATGATGACCTTCTACGGCCCGATCAAGTTCGACGAGACGGGGAAGAACACCGCGAAACCGATGGTGCTCTACCAGGTGCTCGGCGGTGACTACAAGGTCGTGGCGCCGACGAAGTGGGCGGAGACGAAGCTGGTCTTTCCGCGCAAGATGCCGCAATAAGGGAGTCTCGTTTCTTCCATGTCCTCCCGGCCCCGCCAGCGGGGCTGGGAGCACGGCCCGATGGACAACCTCCGGCTGCTCTTCTCCGCGCCCCCGCTGTCGCTCCAGCTCTTGCTGGACGGGATCCTGATCGGCGCCATCTTCGCTCTCGCCGCCTACGGGATGGCGCTGGTGTGGGGCGTGATGGGGCTGATCAACGTCGCGCAGGGTGAGCTGGTGATGCTCGGCGGCTACGCGGCGTACTTCCTCTACCGCGCCGGCATCCATCCGCTGCTGGGCGTCCCTGTCGCCGCCATCCTGCTCTTCTTCCTCGGCTGGGGGCTGTACCGCAGCGTGATGTTCCGCGTCGTCGACAAGGACCTCTTCATCTCCATCCTGGCGACGTACGGGCTCAGCATCCTGCTGCAGCAGCTCGCCAACGGCCTGTTCGGCGCGAACGTGCGCACCGCCGAGTCCGGCTTCGGGACGCTGGTGCTGCTCGGCGGAGCGGTGACCATCGCCGAGATCAAGCTGATCTCGTTCGTCGCCGCGCTGCTCACCGGCGCGGCGCTGCTCGTGTTCCTCAGGCGCTCCCGGATGGGACAGGCGATCCGCGCCACCGCGCAGAACGCGCGGGCGGCTCGCGTGATGGGCATCGACACCGACCGCGTGTATGCGTGGACCTTCGGCATCAACGCCGCCATCTGCGGGGCGTCGGGCGCGCTCGTCGCGATGACCTGGATCGTGCACCCGTACCTGGGCCTGCCGTATACCGTCCGGTCGTTCATGATCGTGATCCTCGCCGGGCTGGGGAACGTCGTCGGCGTGCTCGTGGCGGCGCTGGGGCTGGGGGTGGCGGAGAACTTCGCCGGGTTCATCCTCGGGGCCGAATACCAGGCGGCGTTCATCTTCGGCCTGCTGGTGGTGATCCTCGTCTGGCGCCGGTTCTCGCTGGCCCGCCAGCGGAGATACCTGACATGAAGCTGCCGCCCGCGCGCGAGCTGGCGATCCCCGCCGTGATCCTCGCCTTCGGCCTGGCATTTCCGGCGCTGGCGCCTGCCTACCGCAGCCAGATGGCCTTCCTCTGGGTGATGGTGGTCTTCGCGCTCACCTGGGACCTGCTCGGCGGGCAGATGGGCTACAACTCCTTCGGCAACATCGTCTTCTTCGGCGTCGGCATGTATGCCTGCGTCGTCGTGCAGCGCGACCTGCACCTCGGCTACTACTCCACGCTGTTCCTCGGGATGGCCGTCGGCGCGGTCCTCGCGGTGGCCGTCGCCGCCTTGATCGGCTCCGGCCTTCTGGGACTGCGGGGCCATTACTTCGCCATCGGCACGCTCGGCATCGGGATCGCCGCGGGAGAGCTCGCCTCCGGCTGGGACTTCGTCGGCGGCGGCGGCGGCATGGTCCCGCCGCTCTTTCCGGGAGCGGTCGGCGGCCGTGAGACGTTCTTCTACTATCTCGCCTTCGCGCTCGCGGTGATCACCTTCCCCGTGCTGCGCTGGCTCTACTCGGGCCGCTTCGGCCTCGCCATCAACGCCATCCGCGACGATGAGGACAAGGCCGAGGCGATGGGCCTGCGCACCACGCAATACAAGACCATCGCGTGGTGCGTCTCGGCGGTCTTCCTCGGCCTGATGGGCGGCGTGGTCGGCAACCTGGTGGGCTTCATCGATCCGCGCGAGGTCGCCTTCGCGGGCTCGACCTTCGGCGTCTGGATGGTGTTGATGGCCATCCTGGGCGGGAAGGGGACGCTCTGGGGGCCGGTTTTGGGCGCGGCCATCTTCCACGTCACCAAGGAGCTGTTCTGGACCTACCTGCTGGGCTGGCAGCGGGTCGCGCTCGGGCTGCTCATCGTCGTCATCGTGGTCTTCTTCCCGCGCGGCATCCTGGGCTGGGCGCGCGAGCGCTGGCCGGAGCGCTTCGGCCAGGGCGTCGACGAGGCCGCCTCGGAGGGAGGCCGGTGACGCCGATCCTCGAAGTTCATCAGGTCTCCAAGTCGTTCGGGGGCGTGGTCGCCAACAAGGACGTGAGCCTCGCCGTCCCGCCGGGGAAGATCTACGGGCTGATCGGCCCCAACGGATCCGGGAAGACGACACTGTTCAACTCCATCGTCGGCCAGCACCCGGTGGACAAGGGTTCCATCCGCTTCGCCGGACGCGAGATCACCCGGCTGCGCGTGCCGCAGATCGCGCGACTGGGCGTGCTCCGCACCTTCCAGCAGACCCGCATCTACCGCGGGATGACCTGCCTGCAGAACATGCTCATCAGCGTGCCGCCCTCGGAGCTGACCTGGCGCTCCGTCTACCGGCGCAGCTCGCCCGCCGAAGAGCGGAAGGCGGAGGACCTGCTCCACTTCGTCGGCCTGCACGCCAAGCGGCACCTGCCCGGAGGCGACTTGTCCTTCGGGCAGCAGAAGCTGCTCGAGTTCGCCATGGCCCTGATGAGCCAGCCGAAGATGCTGCTCCTCGACGAGCCGACGGCCGGCATCAACCCGACGCTGATCAACGGCCTGCTGGAGCGGCTCCGGCAGGCGAACCAGGAGCTCGGCATCACGCTGCTGGTCATCGAGCACAACATGCGCGTGATCATGCAGCTCGCCGAATACATCTACTGCCTCGCGCACGGCGAGTTGCTCGCGGAGGGCAAGCCGGAAGAGGTGCAGAAGGACCAGCGCGTCCTCGACGCCTACCTGGGAGCGACTTGATGGAGCGGTTCGCGGGCGAGGCTCCGGCGCGCGAGCGCATCGCGCAGCTCGCCGGGGGCGACCCGCTCCTCTCGCTGTCCGACCTGCACGCGGGCTACGGCAAGATGGAGATCCTCCACGGCGTCGATCTCCAGCTCGCGCCCGGGCGCGCGCTCTGCATGATCGGGCCGAACGGCGCGGGGAAGTCGACCGTGCTGCATTCGATCTACGGGTTCACGCGCATCACCTCCGGCAGCGTCCGCGTCGACGGGAAGGACATCACCCGCCTGTCGCCGAACCAGAAGCTGAAGGAATCCGGCGTCGCCTACATCCTGCAGGACAACTCGGTCTTCCCCGACATGACCGTCGAGGAGAACCTCTGGATGGGCGGATATCTGATGTCCCGGCCGGAGGCGGCGAAGGAGGCGGCCGAGCGCATCTTCCAGAAGTACGACCGTCTCGCGAAGCGCCGCGGCCAGCCGGCGCGCGTGCTCTCCGGCGGCGAGAGGCGCCTCCTGGAGATCTCCCGCGCCCTGGTGATGAACCCGCGGGTGCTGCTCGTCGACGAGCCGTCGATCGGGCTGGAGCCGCGCTACATCGACATGGTGTTCGAGATCCTCTCCGAGCTGCGGCGCAAGGAGGGCAAGGCGATCGTCATGGTCGAGCAGAACGCGAAGAAGGGCCTCGAGTTCGCCGACGTCGGCTACGTCCTCGTCTCCGGGTCGGTGGCGATGGTCGGCACCGGCGCCGAGCTGCTGCACGATCCCCAGGTCGGCCGCCTGTTCCTGGGAGGTTAGCCTCCGGATCAGGCGCGGAGCAGGGCGGCGCCGATGCCCTCCGGCGGTAGGATCTCCTGGGCCGCCCGCAGGGCGATCGCCGCCTTCGGCATGCCGAACACCTTTACTGGTGGAGGCGATGCGTTCGAGCCCGAAGCGGTGCCGCCTCGGCGGCTAGCGCGCTCCGGCGGGGCTCCAGGGGTACTTGACCGCATTCCGCCTTGGTGGGCTAGAGTGCGCCCGCTCAGACGTACGTCCACTAAAACATAGGTTCGAATACCGACGGCCTCCGGCTGCGGGATGGCCGGGTGCAATTCAAAAAACCAGAGAACCAAGGGGGTAGTCCATGTTGCGGTTCGCGAATTCGCTCGCGCCGATCTGCGCGCTGAGCGTGATCCTCCTCGGAGCGGGCGCGTCCAGCGCCCAGGAAGACGCGCTGCCGACGAAGGTGAAGCAGCGCCGCTCGAGCACGTACATCGTGCGGATGAGCGAGGATCCCGTAGTTGCCTACCAGGGCGGCGTGCCCGGTCTGCGCGCCACCAAGCCGGGGAAGGGGCAGAAGATCGACCCGAACGATCCCGCGGTGGTGAACTACGCGCGGTACCTCGACTCGAAGCACGACGGCGCCCTGGCCGCGGTGGGCGGCGGGCGCAAGCTCTACGACTACCGCTACTCGCTGAACGGCTTCGCCGCGCAGCTCACGGCCGAGCAGGCTGCCAAGCTCGCCGCCACGCCGGGAGTCGCCGCGGTCGAACCGGACGTCGCGGTGCCCGTCGATACGATCACGACGCCCAGGTTCCTCGGCCTCACCGCCTCCGGCGGCCTGTGGAGCCAGCTCGGCGGATTCGAGAGCGCCGGCGAGGACGTGGTCATCGGCGACATCGACACCGGCGTATGGCCCGAGCACCCCAGCTTCTCCGACCGCACCGGCACCAACCCGAACGGTGTGCCGGGCAAGCTGGACTACCACCAGATTCCCGGATGGCACGGCAAGTGCGTTCCCGGGCAGGCCTTCAACGCCTCCAACTGCAACCAGAAGCTGATCGGCTGCCAGTTCTACGTGCAGGGATTCGGGGTCGAGAACCTCGATGCGACCGAGTTCCTCTCCTGCCGCGACTCCGACAGCCACGGCACGCACACCGCCACCACGGCGGGAGGGAACCACGGCGTGCCGGTGGTGGTGGACGGCGTCTCCCTGGGCCAGATGAGCGGCATCGCCCCCCGCGCGCGCATCGCCGCGTACAAGACCTGCTGGAGGGCGCCCGGCGCGCCCGCCTCCTGCTTCGGCTCCGACCGCGCCGCCGCGATCGACCAGGCCGTCGCCGACGGCGTGGACGTCCTCAACCACTCCATCGGCGCCACGCAGACGAACTTCCTCGACCAGGTGCAGGTGGCGTTCCTGTTCGCGGCGCAGGCCGGCGTGTTCGTCGCCGCGTCCGGCGGCAACAGTGGCCCGACCTCCGCGACCGTCGCCAGCCCCGGCCCGTGGCTCACCACCGTCGCCGCCAGCACGCATGACCGCTTCTTCGGCGGCACGGTCGACCTCGGGAACGGCGCCAGCTTCTCGGGCGCCTCGCTCACCGCGGGCACCGCGATGCTTCCGCTCATCTACGCCGGGTCGGCCCCGGCCGCCGTCGATCCGACGCCGAACGACACGACGCCCTTCGCCACCCGCGTGGCGCTGTGCTTCGTCGGTCACCTCGATCGCGCGAAGGCCGCCGGCAAGATCGTCCTCTGCGACCGCGGCATCAACGCGCGCGTCGACAAGAGCCTCGCCGTGCAGCAGGCCGGTGGGGCGGGCATGATCCTGCGCAACCTCGGGACGACCACCGGAGTCAACGCCGACCTGCACCACGTGCCCAGCGTGCACGTGGAGAGCCCTGACGGCGTGGCCATCAAGGCCTACGTCGACGCGACCGGCGCGGCCGCGACCGCGAAGTTGGCGGGCAACATCCCCGGCAACGTCCCGGCTCCCGTCATCGCCGGCTTCTCCTCGCGCGGTCCCATCCGGGCCACGCGCGGCGACATCCTCAAGCCCGATCTGACCGCCCCCGGCGTGGACGTGCTGGCCGGCGTCTCGCCCGCGGGCGACGGCGGCCGCTTGTTCGACTTCCTTAGCGGCACCTCGATGTCGAGCCCGCACGTGGCTGGCCTGGGCGCGCTGCTCAAGCAGCGCCACCCGGACTGGTCGCCGATGATGATCAAGTCCGCTCTGATGACCACCGCGACCCACATCCTCGGGGCGGGCTCGAGCGCGAGCCCGTTCGCCGAGGGCGCCGGTCACGTGAAGCCGAACGCCGCGGCGGATCCGGGGCTCGTCTACGACCACGGCTTCAGCGAGTGGGTCGCGTTCATCTGCGGCACGGGCCAGCTGACCGGCTGCGCCAACGTCATCGACCCCAGCGACCTGAACCAGGCCTCCATCGCGATCGGCGACCTGGCAGGGTCGCAGACGGTCACCCGGACGGTGACCAACGTCGGTCCGCGGGGCACGTACACGGTGAGCGTCAGCGCGCCCTCGGGGATCGGGGTTTCCGTCAGTCCCACGACACTGACCCTGGCGCCGGGGCAATCCGCCGGCTACTCGGTCACGTTCACGCGCACGTCGGCGGCGTTCGCGAACTTTCCCAGCGGGTTCCAGTTCGGCGCGCTGATCTGGAGCGACGGCGCCGGCCACAACGTGCGCAGCCCGCTCGTCGTCCGGCCGGTGCCCATCGCCGTTCCGGCTCAGGTCTCCGGGACCGGGGCAAGCGGATCCGTCACCTTCCAGGCGAGGTTCGGGTTCAGCGGCGCCTTCGCCGCTTCGCCGCACGGGCTGGTCCCGGCCGCCAAGCAGGCCGGGCACGTCCTCGACGACCCGGACAACAACTTCAACACCGCCAACCCGACCGGAAACAAGGGATTCACCGCGCACACGCTCGTCATCCCGGCCGGCACTTCGCTCTCCCGGATCGCGCTGTTCGATGGCGAGACCGACGGCAACGACGATCTCGACCTGTACGTGTACGGCCCCGCCACCGGCACCGGCATCGGACCACTGGTGGGGGCGAGCGGCGGACCGACCGCCGCTGAAGAGGTCAGCCTGAACAACCCGGCCGCGGGCGCGTACACCGTGTTCGTGCACGCGTTCGACAGCGACGGTCCGGACGCCAACTACACGCTGTTCACCTGGAGCGCAGGTCCGGATGCCGGGAACCTCACCGTCAGCGTCCCTGCGACGGTGACGACCGGCGGGACGGGCAATGTCACGGTCAACTGGACCGGCCTCGCGCCGGCGACCAAGTACCTCGGCGTAGTCACCTACCAGACCCCCGAGGTCGGCCGCACCGCGGTCCGCATCGACACGCCGTAACGGCAGCCGTCGAAACGTGGTTCCGAGGCCCCCGATCCCGCAGGACCGGGGGCCTCGTTGCGTCCGGCTCAGCGGCGTCTTCGCTCCGGCGGAATCGCCTTGCGCGCGCTTCCCGGCGACGATGCGCACCCGCGCGAGCAGCCGCCGGGTGACCGGCCGCAGGGCGGCGCGGGCCGGGTCGTCCACGATGGGCGCGAGCGTTCCGTCGAAGTCGAAGGCGAGGAGCGCGTCGGCTCGCGCGAGTCGCTCCAGCTCGGCCGACCCCAGCAGCGGTTCCATCAGGCGGTGCCCTCCAGCCGTCCGCCTCCTTCGAGGCGGTGGGTGAGGCGGTCGCGTTGCCTGAGCCTGGCGGCGTCGGCCAGCATCCGCCCTGCCCAGCGGTAGACGTTGAACTCGGACACCAGGCTGCGCAGCGCGCGCATCCGGTCCGCCTGTTCCTCCGGCGGCATCACCAGCGCCGCCGCCAGGGCGGAGCTCGCCTCCTCTAGATCGTACGGGTTCACGATCAATGCCTCGGTCAGCTCGCGCGCGGCGCCGGTGAACTGGCTGAGCACCAGCACGCCGCGCTCGTCGTCACGCGCGGCGACGAATTCCTTCGCCACCAGGTTCATCCCGTCGTGGAGACTGCTCACGTAACAGACGTCCGCCGCGCGGAGGTAGCGGAACACGCGCGGCGGCTCGTGGTGATGCCGCTGGAGCAGCACGGGCCGGTAGTCGCCACTGCCGAACCGCGCGAGGCCGACGAGCATGGGGAGCGAATCGCGCAGCGTCGACGTCATCCGACCAAAGTAGTAGCATTTTATTTGTGCTCAAAGCACTTCCGGGCGACCGCCATTGAACGGCCGACCGACGGCGGACGCGCCCGAGGAGGTGCTTCAGGCTGCCGTGCGGCTGGGAAGGATCGCCTCGATCGCTGCGACCAGCTGATCGGTCGTGCAGGGTTTCACCAGATACAGATCGCAGCCCGCCTCGGCGGCGCGCTCGCGGTACTCCGCCCCGGCGTGTCCGGACAAGGCGATGATCGCGACGCGCTCACCGCCGTTGCGGGCGCGCAGCTCGCGCGCCACCTCCAGGCCGGAGCTGCCCGCGAGGAACAGATCGACGACGACCACGTCGGGCGACTGCTCGGTGGCGACCGCGATCGCTTCCGCGGCATCGCCGGCCTCGCAGGTATCCACCCCGTAGCCGGCCAGCCCGGTGCTGAACATGCGGCGCGCGATCGGGTAGTCGTCGACGAGCAGGACGCGCAGCCGGCGATTCTCGCGCAACTTCAGCATTGCCATCAGACTGCGATGCCCCGGCGGGTCGGAGACAAGGCTCCGTCCGTAGCCCCGGGTGCGCTCCCACTCCACGTTTCCGCACTTTCGTCCTGCTCTGCAGTACAGTCGCGCCATGCGCGTCGTGGTCACGGGCGGGGCAGGGTTCATCGGGGCGCACAGCTGCCGGGCATTGCTCGAGGCGGGCCATGCAGTCATGGCGCTGGACGATCTCAGCCATGGCAAGCGGGAGGCGGTGCCCCAGGGGGCGGACCTCCTGGTGATGGACGTGCGATCGCCGGAGCTCGCGGCGGAGCTGGAGCGCCTTCGCCCCGACGCGGTGCTGCACCTCGCCGCGCAGATGGACGTACGCCGCTCTGTCGCCGACCCCATGCACGACGCCTCCGTGAACGTGCTCGGCACCGTGAACGTCCTGGCGGCGGCGCGGCGGGCCCGGGCGCGGCGATTCGTCTTCGCCTCCTCGGGCGGCGCCGTGTATGGGGAGCAGGACGTGTTCCCGGCGCCCGAGGAGCACACGCGCCGGCCGGCGAGCCCCTACGGGGTGTCCAAGCTGTGCGGCGAGGAGTACGCCGAGCTGGCGCGGCGGGACGGGTTGCCGGCCATGTCGCTGCGTTACGCGAACGTGTACGGCCCCGGCCAGGATCCGATGGGGGAAGCCGGGGTGGTGGCCATCTTCCTGCACAGGATGCTGCACGGCGACGATCCGGTCATCAACGGCGACGGCGGCCAGACGCGCGACTTCGTCTACGTGGAGGACGTGGCGCGCGCGAACCTGCTTGCGCTGACCTCGGAGGCGCAGGGCGCGCTGAACGTCGGAACCGGAGTGGAGACGTCGGTCAACGGGCTGGCAAGCATCCTGGCGGACGCGGTCGGCTACCAAAAGCCCATCGCGCACGGGCCCGCCGCCCCGGGCGAGCAGCGGCGCAGCTCGATCGACCCGCGCGCCGCGGCCGCGCAACTGGGCTGGGAGCCGCGCGTCCCCCTCGACGAGGGGCTCCGCCGCACCGCGCAGTGGTTCCGCAACCGTGCCTAGGCCGTTGGGGGACACCATCTCATGGTGTCCCCTCCGCTTGCGTGGGAGATGGAATCGAGATATGCGGATGCGTTGATATGGAGGCCCTGTCCCAGGCCTATCGCGCGCTCGGCGACGCGACCCGGCTCCGCATCCTGCGGCTCATCGCGCAGACGCCGCTCAACGTCAGCGAGCTGGTCTCGCTGGTGGGCATGGCCCAGCCCAGCGTCTCGCACCACCTGGGCAAGCTCAAGGCGATGAAGCTCCTCCTCGAGGAACGGCAGAACGGCTACACCTACTACGCGCTCGACCTCGACAAGGACGACGCCCGCTGGCCGCTCGTCAAGGTGGCGATCGAGGACACGACCGACGGCGACGGCGACCTCTCGCGCCTGGCGGACCTGCTCCGGCGGCGCGAGGATCGGCAGGCGCTCAACGAGCGGCTGCTCGAGCCGGGGCAGTCCTTCCAGCTCTGGTCGCGGGCGCTGGGGCGACTCTTGCCCCGCCTCGACGTGGCGGACCTGGGCTGCGGCACCGGCGCGCTGAGCGTGGAGATGGCGCGCTGGGCCCGCTCGGTGGTCGCCATCGACAAGAGCCGCGACGCGCTCGAGGCGGCGCGGGCGCGCGCCGGGCGCGAGGGGGCCCGCAACGTCGAGTTCGTCTCCGGCGACCTGCACAAGCTCGACGTCCGCCGCCGCTTCGATCTGGTGGTCGCCTCGCAGAGCCTGCACTTCGTCGACGATCCTCCCCGCGTCCTGTCGCAGGCGCGCAAGCTGCTGAAGAAGGGCGGCCGCCTGCTGGTGCTGGAGCTGTTGCCCCACGGCGAGGAGTGGGTGCGCGACCGGCTGGGCCACCGCTGGCTCGGGTTCGAGCCGGCCCAGCTGGCCGCGGCGTTGGAGGCGGAGGGGTTCGGCAACGTCAGCACCGAGATGCTGCCTGGAGGCGCGGCTGCATTCCGGCCCTTCCTGCTCTGCGCCGAGGTGCCCGAATGACGCGCGCGGAACGGGTGGCGAGGCTCCAGGCGGAGCTCGACCGGCGCGTGCTGGTCCTCGACGGCGCGATGGGCACCGCCCTGCAAGACTTGCGGCTCTCCGAGCAGGACTTCGGGGGGCCGGAGCTGGAGGGGTGCAACGAGTCGTTGAACCTCACCCGCCCGGACGTGGTCCGCGGCGTCCACCGCGGATACCTCGAGGCCGGCGCGGACGTCCTGGAGACGAATACGTTCGGTGCGACGCCGCTGGTGCTCGCCGAGTACGGGCTCCAGGACAAAGCGGTGGAGATCAACCGCGCCGCCGCGGCCCTGGCCCGGGCGGAGGCGGACGCCTTCTCGACCGACCAGCGCCCGCGCTTCGTCGCCGGCTCGATGGGGCCCACCACCAAGGCGATCTCGGTGACGGGCGGGGTGACCTTCGACCAGCTGATCGAGCACTATGAGGCGCAGGCTCGCGGGCTGCACGAGGGAGGCGTCGACTACTTCCTGCTCGAGACCTCGCAGGACACACGCAACGTCAAGGCGGGCCTGATCGGGATCGATCGCTTCCAGGATTCGCTTCCCCTCGAGGAGAGGCTCCCCGTCGCGGTGAGCGGCACCATCGAGGCGATGGGCACCATGCTGGCCGGCCAGTCGGTCGACGCGCTCGCCATCTCCCTGGAGCACAGGGACCTCCTCTACCTGGGATTGAACTGCGCCACCGGGCCGGAGTTCATGACCGACCACATCCGCACGCTCGCCCAGCTCGCCCGGACGCGCGTCGCTTGCGTGCCCAATGCGGGGCTGCCCGACGAGAACGGCCGCTACCTGGAGACGCCGGAGATGCTGGCCCGGACGCTCGCGCGCTTCGGCGAGAGCGGATGGCTGAACCTCCTGGGAGGATGCTGCGGCACCCATCGCGGGCACATCGCCAGGCTGGCCGAGATCGCGCCGCGCCTTACGCCGCGGCCCATCCCGACGCGGCGCCGCAGCTCCCTGTCCGGCGTCGATCCGCTGGAGGTCGGCGACGACGTGCGGCCGGTCATCGTCGGCGAGCGCACCAACGTGCTGGGGTCGAAGAAGTTCCGCGACCTGATCGCGCTGGAGAAATGGGACGAGGCCGCGGAGATCGCCCGGGCGCAGGTGAAGCGGGGCGCGCACCTGGTGGACGTCTCCGCCCAGCAGACCGACCGGGACGAGGTGGCCGACCTCCGCCGCTTCCTCGAGGTGTTGATCAAGAAGGTCCGCGTGCCGCTGATGATCGACTCGACCAACGAGAAGGCTATCGAGGTGGGCCTGACCTACTCGCAGGGAAAGGCGATCATCAACTCCGTCAACCTCGAGGACGGGGAGAAGCGCTTCGAGAAGATCGTGCCGCTCGCCCGGAAGTATGGCGCGGCGCTGGTGGTCGGCTGCATCGACGAGCGCGGGCAGGCGATCAAGGCGGGGGACAAGCTGGAGGTGGCGCGCCGGAGCCACGAGCTGCTCACGCGCAAGTACGGCCTCGCCGAGGAGGACCTCTATTTCGACCCGCTGGTGTTCCCCTGCGCGTCCGGCGACGCGGCGTACACCGGGAGCGCGGTGGAGACGATCGAGGCGGTCCGGGCGATCAAGGCGGCCCTGCCGGCCTGCAAGACGGTGCTCGGCATCTCCAACGTGTCGTTCGGCCTGCCCGCGGCCGGCCGCGAGGTGGTGAACTCGGTCTTCCTGTACCACTGCGTGCAGGCCGGCCTGGACCTGGCGCTGGTGAACGCGGAGAAGCTGGAGCGGTATCCGTCCATCGCCGAGCACGAGCGCAAGCTGGCGGAGGGAGTCCTCTTCTGCCGCGAACAGTCGGCGTTGCAGGGGGTGGTGGCGGCCTTCGTCGCCCATTTCCGCGAGAAGAAGCCCACAGGTCCCGCCCGCAGCGAGCTGCCGCTCGACGAGCGCCTCGCGCGCTACATCGTGGAAGGATCGCGCGACGGCCTGTTCGACGACCTGGCCGAGAAGCTCCGCCAGGGCGCGAAGCCGCTGGAGGTGATCAACGGGCCGCTGATGCGCGGCATGGACGAGGTGGGGCGCCTCTTCAACGCCAACCAGCTGATCGTGGCCGAGGTCCTGCAGAGCGCGGAGTCGATGAAGGCGGCGGTCTCCTTCCTCGAGCCGCACATGGACAAGGTGAGCAGCGCCGCGCGCGGGAAGGTGCTGCTCGCCACCGTGAAGGGCGACGTCCACGACATCGGCAAGAACCTGGTGGACATCATCCTCTCCAACAACGGCTTCGAGGTGGTGAACCTCGGCATCAAGATCCCGCCGGAGGCGCTCATCCGGGCGGTGCGCGAGCACCGGCCGGACGTGGTGGGCCTGTCGGGCCTCTTGGTCAAGTCGGCGCAGCAGATGGTCGCCACCGCGACCGACCTCAAGGCGGCGGGCGTGGACCTGCCCCTCCTGGTCGGCGGCGCTGCCCTCTCCCGGAACTTCGTCGACCGGCAGATCGCGCCTGCCTACGGCGGCACCGTCGCGTACGCGCAGGACGCGATGAGCGGGCTGGACCTCGCCAAGCGGGTGACGGAGACGGACAAGCACGAGCACCTGCGCCGCGAGCTGCAGGACCGGCGCGCCCAGCTCGCCGCCGTCGACTCCGCCCGCCCGGCGCCGGTGCGCGCGAGCACCGCGCGGCGCTCGCGCAAGGTGACGCAGGTGGCGGACCCGCCGCGGCCGCCGGATCTGGAGCGGCACGTGCTCGCCAACACGCCGCTCGACCACATCTGGAGGTTCATCAACCCGGTGATGATCTACGGCCGCCACATGGGGCTGAAGAGCAGCGTGGTCAAGGAGGTCGAGGCAGGGAACCGCGCCGAGCTGGAGAAGAGCGAGGCGGGGCGCAAGGCGCTGCAGCTCAAGGCGGCGCTCGACGATCTGAAGGCCGAATGCCGCGGCGGCGCGATGCAGGCGCGCGCCGTCTACCAATTCTTCCGCGCGCGCGGAGAGGGCGACGACCTGGTCCTGCTCGACCCGCCAGGCGCGGAGGTCGCCCGCTTCACCTTCCCCCGGCAGGAGGGCGCGGACGGTCTCTGCCTGTCCGATTACGTGGCGGTGGACGACGCCGTGGCGCTGTTCGTGACCACCGCCGGTACCGGCATCCGGGCGCGCGCCGAGGCGTACAAGAAGAACGGCGACTTCCTCAAGAGCCACCTCCTCCAGGCGCTCGCGCTGGAGACGGCGGAGGGCTATGCGGAGCTCCTGCACGCCAAGCTGCGCAGCCAGTGGGGCTTCCCCGATCCGCTGGAGACGACGATGATCGACCGCTTCAAGGCGAGCTACCGGGGCAAGCGGTACTCGTTCGGCTACCCCGCCTGTCCGAGGCTGGAGGACCAGCAGATCCTCTTCCGCGTGCTGCGGCCCGAGGAGATGGGGGTCGAGCTGACCGACGGTTGCATGATGGATCCGGAGGCGAGCGTCTCCGCGGTCGTCTTCCACCACCCGGACGCGACCTATTTCAGCGTCGCGGGCGGGGCGGGCTGCTGATCCGGTGCTCCCGGCGCTCGCCACCAGCGGGATCGGCAGCCTGCCGCACACGCAGCTGGAGCTCGCCTTGCAGCAGGCGCTGCTCCTCGACATTCCGGCCGCGCCGCAGCTGCCCCGCCGCGACGCCGCCGAGTACATGGTGCCGCAGGCACTCGAGGGGCTGCACGGGCTGCGCGCCGACGCCGAGGGCAATGCCGACCTCGACTTGGGCGACTGGCGCCGCGGAGCGGCGACGCTGGATGCGCGCCTCGATCGCGCTCTCGAGCACGACGACGGCGTGCAGCGCTTCCTGCCCTCCGCCGGGGCCTGGCAGGCGCTGCGGCCGTTCCTGTGGGAGGTGGAACAGCGGAAGCTGCCCCTCGCCAAGGTGCAGATCGCGGGGCCGTTCACCTTGAGATGGGTGCTGCGCACCACCCAGGGAGAGCCTCTCGCCTCGACCGCCGAAGGGAAAGCCATCGAGCGGCAGATCTTCCGCCTGGTCCTGGCGCGGGCGCTGGCCCTTTCGCGGCGGCTGCGCGAGACCGGCGCCCGGCCGGTGGTGTTCCTCGACGAGCCTGGCCTCTACGCTTTCGACCGCCGCGACCCGCAGCACCTGGTCAGTCTTCAAGAATTGCGCGTGGTCGTCCTCGCGCTGCGGCGCGAAGGCGCGGTCGTCGGCGTCCACTGCTGCGGCAACACGGAGTGGGCACCGCTCCTGGGGCTGGGATG
>Ga0137409_10003246_pt1 | contig 17265 bp, 18 predicted proteins | sample CZODoug1_16funga_FD_122059 | JGI IMG/M metagenome (GOLD analysis project Ga0137409, IMG submission 122059) | Vadose zone soil fungal communities from Angelo Coast Range Reserve, California, USA - CZODoug1_16fungal (Hybrid Assembly) | ecosystem: Environmental > Terrestrial > Soil > Vadose zone... | reverse complement strand
GCAGTGTCTTCTGCAACGCCGCATCGTCGGACGTGTGCCAGCTAGTCTTGGAACGATCAATCTGCCGCATCAATCCCCACAGTACTTTTCCCGGTCCAACCTCGACGAACGCCTCCGCACCTTTCACGATCAAGCCGCGCACACATTCGTCCCAGCGCACCGTGCCTGTGACTTGCCGAACCAACGCGTCGCGGCTAGTCTCGGCCGTTTCTACAAGAGCTGCATCCACGTTGCACATCACGGACGGCGTCGGGTTCCGCATCTGCAACGAGCCCAAGTCTTGGGCTAGCCGCTCTTGCGCGGGCCGCATTAACGAGCAGTGGAAAGGAGCGCTAACCGGCAGCAGCACGGCCTTCTTTGCGCCTTGCTCCGCGGCCAGCGCCACGGCTCGCTCAACCGCGCCCTTGTGTCCGGAAATAACAACCTGCTCGGGAGAGTTCATATTCGCCGCCTCGCAAACCTCACCCTGCGCAGCCCGTCCGCAAATCTCCCGCACCTTCTCCGCAGCCACCCCCAGAACCGCGGCCATCGCCCCCACGCCCGCCGGCACCGCTTCCTGCATGTAGCGCCCGCGGTTGCGCACCGTCCGCACGGCGTCGGCAAAATTCAGTGTCCCGGCCGCCACATGCGCCGAATATTCGCCCAGGCTGTGTCCCGCCACCCACGCGGGTTTCACGCCCAGCTCAGCCAGTACGCGCCAAGTTGCGACGGAAACCGCGAGAATGGACGGCTGCGTAATCTCTGTCCGTCGCAACTCCTCCTCCGGCCCTTCGAAGCACAGGCGCGAGAGTGCCATGCCCAACGCCACATCGGCTTCTTCAAAGGTCTGGCGGGCAACGGGATATTTCTCCGCGAGTTCCTTGCCCATGCCCACGGCTTGCGATCCCTGTCCGGGAAAGAGAAATGCGAGAGAGTTTGTCATAGGAAATGAAAAGCTTTTATTCGATGGCGTGGGCAGCCGCAATTTCCCGCGTCGTGATGATTTTGGGAACAACGTTCCGCTTCGGAATGGCAGCCAGACCTGCTTCAATGTGCTGGTTGATCCTGCCAGATGCCACTTCCGCCGCCACACGAATCGCGTTCTTAATCGCATTCGCGTTCGAAGATCCGTGGCTGACGATGCACGCGCCCTTCAATCCCAGCAGGGGCGCGCCGCCAGCTTCGGAGTAGTCGAGACGCTTCTTGAAGTCGGCAAACGCACTGCGCGAGAGCAAATAGCCTACCTGCCTGGTAATGGTCGCCCGCAGAGATTCCTTGAGCGTAAACCGCACCAGATTCACCACGCCCTCGGAAATCTTCAGCGCCACGTTACCCACAAAACCGTCGGCGACAATCACGTCCACTTGCCCGCCATACAAATCGCGGCCTTCCACATTTCCCACAAAATTCAAGGGAAGCTGTTTGAGTAATTGGAACGATGCCCGCGTCAACTCGTTGCCCTTGCTTTCTTCTTCGCCAATCGAAAGCAACCCAACTCGCGGTCTTTTCGTTCCAAAAATGCTACGAAAGTAAATCTCGCCCATCACCGCGAACTGCTCCAGATTTTCCGGCTTGCAGTCTACATTCGCGCCCACATCCAGCATGATCGACCAGGTTCCCACCGCATTCGGAAATACCGCGGCCAGCGCCGGACGGTCCACTCGCGGAAGCGCCCCCAGCACCATCTTGGCGGTCGCCATGGCCGCGCCAGTATTGCCCGCGGTTACGAATCCGACAGCGCGCCCCTCGCGCACCAGCCGCAACCCCACGCGCATGGACGAATCCCGCTTCGCGCGCACCGCCTGCGCCGCTTTGTCGTGCATGGTGATCTGTTCGCTGGCGTGAATGACTTCGATAGCAAGACCGGCGTAAGAATGCCGTGCCAACTCCGCGCGAATGATCTCCTCGCGCCCCACCAGCAACACCCGCACGCCGAACTGACGCGCCGCCTGCAGCGCACCGTCAATTTCGGGTTTCGGCGCCTTGTCGGCACCCATCGCATCCAGGGCTATGGTGCACCCGGAAATGGTGCTCGGGGCTGAGCTCATCGCCATGCGTTTCTGGAGAAGGATTTACTTGGCTTCTTTAACAGCCACTACTTCGCGGCCCTTGTAAAAGCCGCACTTAGCGCAGGCGCGGTGGGGCGCCTTCTTCTCGTGGCAGTCCGGACAATCCGACAACGAAGGCTGGCTCAGGAAATCGTGCGCCCTGCGAGTGCTGGTGCGCTTCTGTGAATGACGGCGTTTTGGATTAGGCATTATAAAATCTCGTTCTTCCCGGCTGCCGCAGCAGCCCTAAATCTAGAACTCTCTTAAATCTTCAGTTGCTTTCGAATGTCTTGCAGTCCCGCCCAACGCGGATCTTCATTCTTCTCGGCGCAATCGCAGGCTTCAACGTTCCGGTTGCGCCCGCAGGAAGGGCACAGTCCCTTGCAATCCGCCTTGCATACAATTTTCAGCGGCACCGCCAGCAAAACCTGCTCCAGCAGCACATCCGCCAGTTCCAAGCCATTGCCCGGATAATAGCTGATTTCCGCTTCCGCCGCCGTTACGTTCAGCTCTTCCTTGTCCGAATCTGATCCCTCGGGCCGGTAGAGCAAATCATAGCTGTTGCGGACATCTGTGACCACCGGCTCCAGGCAGCGCGCGCAGGCCACTTCCAGGGTCGTGGAGAAGTCCCCATGCACCCGGATATCCAGCAGCCTTTCATGCTTGCCATGGTGCTCCGGGACCAGTTCAGCGCGTCCCGCAGTTTTCAGGGGAGTACGCTGGGTATAGTCCGAACCCAAGTCCAGCACGCCCGGCGCGAACTCCTCCACGAAATCCACGGGGTGTAACTCCAGCTCGTGGATATCGATAAACATACAAACCCAGTGCCCCAACACTTTACGTCCCAGTCGGCGTCGCCGTCCTGAAAGGACAATTCATTAGAATAATTGCCGCGCCGATTGAGTGTCAAGAAAAGCTCCAGCCAGCGTTGTGCTAGACTTTTCCTAGGATATACCTATGCCGACGCTTTATGTGGAAAACATTCCCGACGAACTCTACGAGGCCCTCCGGCAGCGAGCGCGTCAGCACCGCAAATCGATGGCAGCGGAAATCCTTCGGCTTCTCGAGGAAAATATCCCCACCCCCGCCGAACTAGAACGGCGCCAAAAGTTCCTGAAGAAGGTCGAACAGCGTCACGCGCGGAGTCCAAGATCGTCTCTCCAGAAATTTCCTTCAGCCGAAGAAATGGTGCGTGAGGAACGGGACCGTTGACCACAGTCGTACTCGATGCTTCTGTGGCCGTGAAATGGGTGCTGCCGCCATCCAGCGAGGACCTTGTGCCGGAGGCCGTAGATTTGCTTCGGCGCTACGTCGTGGAGGAAATTCGCTTCGTTGTGCCAGACATCTTTTGGGCAGAGTTCGGTAACGTTGCATGGAAAGCAGTTCGCCTCGGCAGATGGACCTCGGACGAAGCGGGAACGGCGCTCCGCGACCTCACCGAACGAAACTTTCCCACCATTCCGTCAAAAGATCTGCTCGCAGCGGCATTTACATTGGCGAAAGCCTTCCAGCGTAGCCTTTACGACAGTCTCTACATTGCCCTGGCGCTTGCGAATAACTGCGAAATGATCACCGCCGACGAGAAATTGGCCAACGCCCTCGCAGCCCGCCTCCCCGTGAGGTGGCTGGGCGCGCTCTGATCGCCATCGGAACCAGTGAGCGTTGACCCCGCTTCTCCCGTCCCGCTATCCTGACTCTTCCGATGAAACGCACCCCCCAATTGACCTTCGCGGTGCTCCTGCTGCTGACGGCTCTCGCCCTGGTGGCCTGGGTACTTACCGGTAACAGCGCAAAGTTCCAATCGCAGAAGTCAAAAACGCAGGACATTCCCGAAGAATTTGCAATCGACAAAACCCCTCTCTCGACCGCTCGTGACCTAGCCGCGTGGGCCGCAACAACGGATGACCAGGACCTCGCCCGCGATGCCGAGCGAGTCGCCGACCACGAAGTCGATCTCGATTTCGCTAGCGCCCTCCGCCGCGTCAGCTCCCTCCCACCGCAAACCCCGCCCGAAGCGAAAACCCTCGAAGACCGCGTCCGCCAGATGGAAGTCCAGATCAAGAAGGATCAGGACATCGCGCTCGACCTGCAAAAGAAGGTCGAAAAGGCCGGCGACGCAGACAAGCCCGACCTCGAAGGCCAGTCCGAACTAGCCGACGCCCAACTCGCTCTCGACGAAGATGAAATCGCCGACGCCAAAGGAGACCTCGAGCGCGCCGCAGCCGACGTACAAAGCAGGGTCGTCAAAGCGCGCGAGCAGCATGAAAAGCTCGAGGACGCCCGTGGCCAAATGGCCTACGGCGGCGCCATGCCCAAAGTCTCCGCCCCGGCCAACAGTTTTCGCGCCCACGCCCAGGAGTGGTTCCAGCTGCGCAACGCGATGACCCAGGTTCGCACGGCCCAGCAGGACGCCACAAACGCCGCCGCCCGCCTCTCAGAAAAACACGACGTCTTCGAGAAGCAGGTTCGGCAGGAGGAGGCCCGCAAGCAATCCCTGTCGAACGGTGCCGCGCTCCAGTCCGTACAGCAGCTCTCGCTCGACCAGCGCAGCATGGCCGAACTCGATAAGCGTATCCAGGACCATCAGGAATTAGCCAGTATTTACGGGCGCTGGATCGACTCATTGCAGATCCGGAAAATGGCAGCCACCCACTCCATGATGCAGACTCTGCTCTGGATCGCGGTCATCGTTTTGATAAGTTTTCTTTTGGGCCGCGTCGTCGAACGCTTCCTGGGCGAGACCACGCCCGATCACAAGCGCCTGCTCACCCTGCGCACCGTAATTCGTTTCCTGCTGAAGACCGCCGCCCTCATCGGCGTCCTCTACGTGCTCTTCGGCGCTCCCGAGCAAATGCCCACCATCCTCGGCCTCGTCGGCGCCGGCCTCACCGTCGCGCTACAGGGCTTCATTCTCGGCTTCTGTGGCTGGTTCATCCTCATGGGCCGCAACGGCATCCGCGTCGGCGACTGGGTCGAGATCAACGGCGTCGGCGGCGAGGTCCTCGAAATTGGTTTGCTGCGCACGGTCCTGCTCGAAACCGGCAACGCCACAGGCTCAGGCTACCCCACCGGCCGCCAGGTGGCTTTCGTCAACAGCTACGCCGTCTCCGGCCACTACTTCAATTTCTCCACCTCCGGCCAGTGGCTCTGGGATGAATTGCTCGTGCAGGTGCCCGCAGGAGAAGACTCCTCCGCCATGGTCGACAACATTCTGCAGATGGTAACCAAGGAAACAGAGAAGAACGCGCGCATGGCGGAACAGGAGTGGGAGCGAGTGACGCATCGCTACGGCGTGAAGTCATTCTCCGCGGCCCCATCGATCAGCGTCCGCCCCGCCAGCTTAGGCGTCGAGATCGTGGTCCGCTACATCACGCGCGCGCAAGAGCGCTACGAAGTGCGTTCACATCTATATCAGGCTGTCGTGGAAATCCTCCACCAGAAGAAGGGCCTGCCGTCCAACGCAGGTGTCGCGGGATCGACCGCCCGCACCTAACATCCGAACTGCCGTAAATGATGATCCGCATGCAGATAACCCCAGCGCAGCCATTCCTCACCTGACATCCTCCCAAAGAACGGATGCCGAGCGGTGGCCAGATATGCCGGCTTCCCCGCAAATGTTTCGGTTCGAGAAGCAAGTTCCCGCCGATCTGCCTCAAAGTCCCCAGGCGGCGTGCCCCCAACCAACTGATCCATCTCGGGCATGGTGTTGAGGCCGCGCGACCAAGGGATCGGTAGCTCAAGAGCCAGCCACTTCACCACCGTGCGCGTAAGAAAGTTCTCCACGGAACTCGCCGACTTCTCCCCTGAAACCAACCGGTAGGAATCGTTCAGGTGGCAGACCATTTGCGCCGCCGTCATCTTGCCCCAAACGCGGGCACTGTCGCTGCGCAAGTTTGCCAGACGCTGCAACAACTCGTTCTTGTCCCCAGGATTTTCCAGAGTCTTCTTCACCAAGCACCTAACAGTGGAATTGCCGCAAATGATGATCCGTGTGCAGATAACCCCAGCGCATCCAATCCGCGACCGACATCTTGCCAAATACGGGACTTCTGTTGGACGCGAGCGACGCCGGTTTCGTTGCGAACCGCTCGACGTAGACGCACAACTCCTGCTTGTCGGTCTCCAATTGCCCCGGAGGCGTCCCTGTTACCAGCGCATCGATTTCTGGCGGTCCCTGAAAGCCATGTGGCCATGGCACAGGAACCCAAAGCCCTCCCCACTTCAGAAGTGTCCTCGTAAAAAGATTGTCCTGCGGGGTGACTTGCCTTTCGCCCAGCGCGACGCGGAACGCATCGCTCAAATGGCAGATCATCTGAGGAGGGGACATCTTCCCCCAGGCGCGGCGACTGTCGTTGCGAACCTGGCCAAGCCGGCTGAGAACGGTTTGCTTGTCTTGAAGATTGCCGAGATTTTTCATCTCACGCCACTCGCAAGAAAGCTCTACTTCTTGATCAGTTCCTGCAACTTGGCGGAAGCCATGGACGCGAACTCGGTGTTGGGATTGTCTTTCTGGAGCTGCTCGTAAATCTTGCGCGCCTCCGCAGTCTGCTGCTTGCTGGCATAGAGTGCCGCCAACTCCATCTGCGCCGCCTGCTTCGAAACCGTCATCGAAGGCTTGTCGGTCAGCTGCTTATAAAGCTCAATCGCCTGCTGATCGCGATTCGTGTTGCGATACAGCGATGCCAGCGCCATCTTCGCCAACCCGGAAAGATCGTTGCTGCTGGCATCCGCGGTTTGCTTCAGCGACCGCTCAGCCGCTGCGTTGTCGCCCATGTCAATCGAAGTCAGCCCCGAGAAATACCGCGCAAAGTCCGCCGACTTCGTATGCGGATACTGCGTCGCTATCGCCTCAAACTGCGCGTGCGCCTTGGCCGCGCGCTCCTTCAGCGATGCAAACGTGGGAAACTCCGGCTGCTCCGGCGAACCTGCGGGCCGAATCGGCGTGTTGTAGGTGCGAACCGCCTTGCTCAGCTCCCCGCTGGCCAATTCATCGCGATGGTTGAAGTAAAAATAGCCGCCAACCAGGAAGCCCAGCACGATCACGATCGCCACACTCGCCTTAATCAAATTGCTTCGGTGTTCCACCGCCCAGTGGGCTTGCTCCGCCGTAAACTTGCGGAAGCGGTCTTCCTTCAATTGATGCCGAACGTCTGCGCGCACAGTGTTGTCCTATCTACTATGAATTTTCCGGAATGAATTTAACACCAGGGGAGCCTGACCCAAAAAACTACTGCGCGGATTCTTCGAGAATGCCCTGTTCCAGTTTTTCCTGGCACTCAATGCAGTGGCGTGTCCACGGCACCGCGTCCAGCCGCTTGGGGTTGATTTCCTTCTCGCAGGCAATGCATTCGCCGAACGTGCCCTCGCGCACCCGCTCCAACGCCTTTTCCACCTGCGCCAGCAGCTGCCGTTCGTTGTTGCTCTGGTGGAAGAGAAATTCTTTGGTATAGGAACTCGCCGCCTTGTCGGCAATATCCTGCGTGGAGTCCTGATCGGCATCGCGCCCGCTCTGTTCCGTTCTAGAAACAGTATGCCGCAGTTCCAGCCGCCGGTTTTCCAAAGTCTTCTTGAATTGCTCGAGTTTTTTCTTGTCGATAGCCATTGAATCGTCTGCCGACCCTCTCGGACAGCCTCAACTGTTAAGGGCCAAACGAAGATGATACTCGCCGGGCAGAAGGAGCGTCAACCGGGGTAACCTTAGTTTCTCCTTAGAGATAGGGTATGCCTCGCGGCATATAATCGGCCCATATGTGCGGCCGCCTCGCACAAGTCGTGGCTTTAGCGATTGGGTGGCTTACAGTGTGCCCATTCGCTCACTCCCAACTCTCCGCCCCAGTAGGCGAGTTTCCCAGTCCTCGAATTTGTCAGTCGTCGTCCCAGGCTGGCGACGAACTAACGTCCGGCCCTGATATCACCCTCGCCGAACTGAAGTTCGAAGGGAACCTCCGCCTCCCGCAGGCAACGCAGGACCAGATTGCAGCCGAGATCCAACAACATCTGTACAAGGGTGCAGTGGACGGCGCCGTTGATGAAGTCGAAGAGAGAACACGACTCGGCTGGCAGAACAACGGATACTTCTTCGTGGAGGTCAGTGAAAGTAGCAGGAGAGTACTCACCAGCAATCCGGTCAGCCAGCGAATTGCCATGGTTCTTCACTTGGAGGAAGGGCTACAGTACCGGTTGAAAAGCATTACTTTTAAGAACAATCGGGTCATCAGTAATGTCGAATCTCTTCGGATGCAGTTTCCTATCGCCGACGGAGACATCTTCGATCGAGAGAAAATCTCCGACGGGTTAAAGGCGCTTCGCTTTGCCTACGGCCAAATCGGTTATATGAACTTTGCGCCCTTTCCGGACGCACGACCTGAGGATATTGGCCAGACTATCTCTCTTCAGATCAACATTGATGAAGGTAAACAGTTTTATGTAAGCGGCGTACAGATCCTAGGTCTCGATGACGATGCCACTCAGCGGGCACTCAAGGATCTCGTGCTCACTCGGGGCGTCATCTATGACTCAAGGCTGGTTGAGCGATTCTTGCAGAATCGTGTATTCCAAGGTGACCGACCACGCCGCCCGGGCTTAAGCTATCAAATCGATGAAAAGTCCGACCTGGTGGGTCTTACTCTCGACTTCCGCCCGTGTTCGCCTGAGTAACATCGAACCTATCTCGGCAACTTCTCCGGCAATTCCGCCAACGTAAACGCCAGCACGGCCATCGCAGCCACATTCTCCCTCAATTCGCGCGGAACAACCTTATCCAAAGTATCCGCAGGCGTGTGGTGATAATTGAAGTACACCCGCCCATCCTGCGTTTCGCCAAACGTGGGCACACCCAGCGTTGACAGCGACGCAATATCTGCACCCACATCGTCTACGCTCGGCGTCATCAGGTTCGCGCCAATCGGCGCCAGCACCTTTGCCATCGGTTGCAGCATCAGAATCGCTGCGGGAGTCGCCTTAGCCTGAAACCCCAACGGATGCCCCGCGCCCAAATCGCTTTCGATGGCCGCGATATGCTCCGCCGCATCGGCCTCGCGAGCCTTCGCGTAAGCCTTACCCCCGCGGCTGCCCGTCTCCTCGTTCATCCAGGCAATCATGCGAATTGTGCGCTTGGGCTGAAGATGTAATTCCTTCATCAGTTGCACCGCGCCCATCGCAATAACCACGCCAGCCCCGTCATCAATCGCCCCCGTACCCAAGTCCCACGAGTCGAGATGTCCGGACACGATTACAACCTCTTCCGGATGTTCGCTGCCTTTCAAGTCCGCAATTACGTTGTAGCCTGTCGTGTCAGGCAGCAACTGCGGCGTCAGCGTCAAATGCATCCGGACCAGACCTTGCTTCGCCAGATGCTCAATCGTCTCCGCATCCTCCGCCGTCACCGCGCCAGCGGGAATCCCGGCGGGAGCGCTATAGCCCGTATGCGGCAGCCGATAATCCGCTCCGCCAACGGAACGCACCAGAGACGCAACCGCCCCCAGCGCCGCCGCAGCCTTCGCGCCAGACGCGCGATATTGCACTGCCTCATCGTAAGCCTCGTCCCAGTGACCAGCCGAAGCCTTCTGTGCATCGAACTTCTCATTAAAGAACACAATCTTCCCTGCAACCTGCTCGCGGCGCAGCGCCTTTAGCTGGTCGAAATCGTTCACCACCACGACATCCGCAGCCAGGCCCTCCTCTGGCGTCGCGGTGCTCCCGCCCAGAGCCGTCACCACAATCTTCTGCACGGTACCCGCCGTGTGCCCACGCCACTCCACCAGCTCCGCCGTCTCCATGCCCCGTACCCAATGTGGAACGATCACTTCTTCCAGCTTCGCGTCCAGCCCCGCCGCCAGCATCCTATCCGCCACATGGCGCGCCGCTGCATCCGCCTGCGCAGACCCGGTCGGCCGGGGCCCAATGTTTTCGGTTAAGTACGCCAACTGATGATAGGCATAGTCGCTGGAGAGCGCGGCATCGCGCAAAGCTTCCAAATGGCGCACGAGTTCCGGCGCGAAAGGCGCAGGCTCCGCTGCAGGCTTGCTTCCAGAAGCAAGAAATTGTCCCAACAGCAAACCTGGTGAAAGCACCAAAAAGACAGCCACTTGCAGCACGCGCATCTTCATAGACCTTTCGTGAACGGCACGGCGATCGAAAGAAATAGCTTACGGAATAACTACTAAGGAGCGGTACCCGATAGCGGAGGCGCCGGGTACTCCGGCAGCTTTTCCTTGCTCGCTTCCACGCGCTTCACCTGCAGTTCATCAAATAGCATCGACGGATTGATGATGGAATTCGGAATCGACTCCGCCCGGTTGGATACCGTTGAGTCATCCCCCGCCGCCACAATATCGCTTCGCAGCGACCTTGTATCCAACTCGCCAAACAACCCGCCGCGTACCAACTCCTCATGTCCATCACTAACCCAAACCCGACGCAGCACCTGTGGCGCAAGGTCCCCGCCCAGACTCTCCACGAAATAGCCATACTTCTGGTCGTGCTGCTTTGCCAGGTCAATCAATTTCTTCTTCAACTCCTCCGGCTTCAGCGGTTCCGACGATTCCACCTTCAACGTCCCGGGAGCCGGCTCGGGAGACTGCCCCAACGCAGCGCGCCCGTGCCCATTCGACTCCGGAAAATCACGGATGGGCGCCCGTCCCATCAGAAAGTTGACAAGTTTCCCTTTTTCCACAACAGAAACCGCTTGCGCTTTAACGCCATCATCATCCACCGCGTAACTGCCAATCAGGCTGCGGCCCTGGAAGGTCGTCAAAGTTGGGTCGTCCTTCACAGAAAAGAAATCAGGCAACACCCGGCTCTTATAGTCCGCCGACCACGCCCCCGTAGTCCGCGCGGGAGCGCCCAACTGCGGTTTCCTCCCCACAATATTGTTACTCACCAAACTGTCGATGACATTCTCCGCTGCAGCTGGCGCAAACAGCACCGGCCCACGATAATCCTCATCCGCCATCGGAGCCTCGCGCAACTCCTTCAGCCCCGCAATCACCTTGCCCGCTTGTTCCATAATCCTAGCTCGACCTGGAAGTTCCGCCGCCGCAGCCGACACAAAACTCCACCCGCGATTCAACCGCATGCCATCTGCCGCCTGGGTGTTTCCGTTCACATGCACGTTGTATAGCGCCTTGCCATCGCGGACGATCGTCCCTTCCGTGTTCACCAGGTAGCGATTCGTTACTGAGAAATCAGCCGATGCCTCAAAATTTTGCAACAACGGATCCCGCCGATACAAAGCGCTCGCCGCCCGCAGTGTGTCCACCCAATCCTGCGGCATAACTTCCAAATGCGCCAGCGTCTGCACCGATTCCACCGCCGGAGCTTTGGCGAAATCATCCACTGGAATTTCCACGTTCAATTGCTTCAGCGCCGCTTGTTTCTGCGTCAGCGCCTCGCTGGCCATCTTGTAAGCGCGATCGGTGTTGAGCCACAATTCGTTTCGCAGCGCAGCCGGGTCGTCGTCCACCACGGCAACATTCGTCATGCCCTCGCCCATGCCAATGTAACTATCCTGCTTGTAATTCCCCACGCGGACCACCACCCGCAGCAGGCGGCCATGGTCGCGATTCTGCAATCGCAACTCGCCAAACACCGTCTCCACCTTGAGCTCGTCCACATCGCTGATCCGGTACTCAATGTAATAAGGCGTGTCCACGTCAGCCAGCTTCAACTTGGTTTTGGAACGTTGCAGCTCCGCCAGCATCGCCCGCAGGATGGGATCGTCGTGCGATTTGGCAAGGTCTTGAGCCAGGCAAGAAACGCAAAGGACGACAACCAGAAAGGAGACCGCGAGAAACAGGAGCCGCCTCACCGCCCCACCGCCTTCGTATCATCCTTATCAAATTCCGGAGGCGGCAACAGCGGCGGCCGCACGCGTTGGTGTCCACGCTTCTGCACTTCCATTTCCGAAAACAACATCGACGGCGCCGACGCCGAAACCGGAACGCTCCCCGATTCCGCCCCGCAAATCCCGTTGAATACCTGCTCCGTATTGCCGGTCACCACAATGCGGTTCAACGCCGCAATCGGCGTCCCCACAATATCCACCCCGCGCACCAACTCATCCGGCTTCCCGTCGGGGTAAACCTTCCACACCATCACCGGCAGAATCTGGAACGCTTGCGGCGTAAACCGCGTAGTCAACGTAAACCCGCCCTGAATGTCCTCAAAATAGAGTCCATACGGCTTGCCCTGCTTCTTCACCTCATCAATCAACTCCTGCCGCATCTCCGTATCTTTCACCGTATGCGTCGAAGTCACCATCAGGTTGCCCTGTCGCCCAGTCGGCATCAGCGCAGCCTGAGCCCGCCCATGCCCATTCGACCTCGCAAAATGATTGATCGGCATCCGCGACATCAGAAAATTCTTCAGCGTTCCATGCTCAATCAAATCCACGCGGCTTCCCGGCATGCCCTCGTCGTCGAAAGCGTAGTACCCCGCCAGCTCCACGCCATTCAACTCTTTTTGCGTAGGGTCGTCCGAGACGCTCAAGAATTCCGGCAACACCGGTTGCCCGACTCTTTTCGTAAATGTCTGCCCTTCCTTTTCATCCCGCTGCCGATGCCCCTCCAGCCGATGTCCCAGCACCTCATGAAAAAACACCGCAGCCGCCCGTCCCGAAAGCAGAGCCGGCACGGTGGCAGGTTCAGTCACAGGCGCAGATTTCAAGCGCTGAATATCCGCCGCCATCTTCTCTACCTTCGCCGTAACTTCCGCGTCGCCCGGCAACTTCGCCGCAGTCGTAGCCTGAAACGTCTCCACGCGCATCAAGTCCATGCCATCTTCCGCATGCGTAGCTGCATAAACAACCAATCGAATCGTGGTCGAAGGTGTCACCACCCGGCTGCCCTCACTCGACACCAGATAAAGATTCGACTGCTGCGCCGAGAAGTTCACATACGACTCCTCGACCTCCGGATACTTCTTCAAAATCGCCGAATACCGCCGCGCCTGCTCCTCCCACCGCTTAAGGTCAATCCCCAACGGCGGAGCCGGAGCCGAAACACTAGTCTGCGGCGCCTCCTCGGAAAAATCCGGCGACGTGTCATCTTCCTTCGCCCGCACCGCCGTCTGCGTCTTCACGTTCAGGTACGCCCGCTGCGCCTTGCGGTAGCCCTCAAAAGTCAGCTTCCACAGCACCCTCGAGAGTGCGTCCGGATCCTCACCCAGCGGCAACAGACTCGACTCAATCCCCGACCCGCGATTCTCATCGTGAGTATTGTCCAGCTTGTCCGTTCCAATCCGAGTATGTACCGCCCCATACCGCACATGCAGCACGGTCGAATTCAGCAGCGCCCCCTGACTCGCGGCAACGTTCACCAACTCATGATCCGAGACGGAATAGCTCAGAAAATACGGCGCCGGATCCAGCTTGCCCAACTCGGTCTTGGCCCGCCCAAGTTCCTTCTCCATCACGCCCAGCAACGGCAGCGATGCGGAGCCCTGGGCCGCGACAGGATGCGCAGCCGAAACCGGCGTCGGAGCCAGTATCCCAAAAATCAGCCCAATAAATGATAAGAGGAGTAACCCAGGTCGAAACTTCGCAGTGGCCATGTATTCAGCAGTTTATACGATCCCACCAATCCCACGGCGCTTCTCGCCTTTTGGATCACCAGGTAATCGAATTGAGCCGCCACAGAATTGTCGCTGTCCCTCAGCGAACTTGCTGGAAGGGGCTGGGCTTCGTACCCTCAGTGCCGGTCCGTCGGAATCGTCACCGGAGACTTCATAACGAGCGAACCCAACCGGATGACATCGGTCGGTTTTCCCAGAGGCGCCACAGCATCATCAAAATTCCCGCCTTCCTCGAAATCGGTCAGCACGCGAACCGAAACACAGGTAAAGCCCCGATCCTCCAGCAGCAACCGAGTTGTTTCCATCGAAACGGCCGCGGCGTGAAATGAGCCCAGCAGTACCACTCCCGGAACATGCCGGCTCAACTTCCGATCCTCCATTTCCTAAAAAAAGTATTGCGCCAGCCGGGCATCGCGCCCGGCCCCATGTACCGTCGAGCCAATGCTCAAGATGTAGCGCGGATTCGCCCGCAGAAAATCCAGCACCTCCGAATGAACAAAACTAGAGGGAACGAGGAGCACCAGCCCGGCTGACTTCTTCTCCTGCAGGTACGGACGCGGCACGTGCGACGGGCAGAATGGCAGTCACCCGGGTTCCGTCCTGATTTGACTGGATGTGCAGAGTGCCACTTAAATGCCGCAAGCGTTCCCGCATTCCGCGAAGCCCGACGCCTGCCTGAGCCGACACCCCGGACGCCGACTCCTTTTCGGGCGGAATCCCTCTGCCTGCATCTTCGATCTCGACCCTTAAGCAAGCCTCGTCTTGGATAATGCGGATTCCAGCCGTCGGACTCCCAGCATGACGATGAATATTGGTGAGGCACTCCTGCACAACCCTAAAAATGGAGAGCTCCATCTCTTGGGACAAACCGGCAAACTCCCGCGGGATGTCGAGCTTTGCATCGATCTTGCTGCGTTCGGAGAATCCTTCAACATAGCAGCGAAGCGCAGATGCAAGACCTCCTCCATCAAGCAAGGGAGGATGCAGCAGATGGGAAATTGTACGAATCTCTTCACTAGCCTCCTTAGCCATGGCAGCGTTTTCATAGAGGCGTTTAGCCGCGTCAGGGCTTACCTTGTGGGACTCGGCAGCGAGGAAAGCACTGTTGATGGACATGGCCGCAAGGAGTTGCCCAACACTATCGTGCAACTCTCGCGCGATCCGTCGCCGCTCTTGGTCCTGCAACATCGTCATGCGGGTGTTCAGCGCTTCCAGTTGTTGTGTTTTGCGATGCAACTCCGCAAACACCTTCACTTTTGCCCGTAGCAACTGTGGAACAACAGGAACGGAAACGTAGTCTACGGCTCTGTGTTGATATCCCTTCAACCGGTCCATGTCTGTCACATGAATTCCGGAGACGAAAACAATCGGTGTGTTTTGAAAGCGCGGGTGCCCGTGAATCATCTGCGCCGTTTCGAAACCATCCATTCCGGGCATGCTCACGTCCATGAGCACGAGGGCAATGTCGGTTTTCAGCAGGTGTTCCAGGGCTTCCATTCCAGAATCCGCCTTGATTAAGTTCTCGCCAAGGTCACTGAGCATGGCTTCATAGCTGAGCAGGTTGCCCGGCTGGTCGTCTACTATGAGGATGCTAATCTTTTCGTCCATGGTTTTTTCATCCGTGGTCTTTAAACCGCGACGAGCGTGCCAGCTTGTCCGTTAGGAATCCATTGGAAGCGAAGTGCGGCTGGAAGCGCAAGTGTTCGGAGAGGCTCTACAGTACTTACTGTCTGGCCTACGATGGAATACATGAACTGCTGTATGGGATCGAGAAAGCAAGCTCACACCCGCCCAGACCCGAGTGGGAAGGAAACCAGGGAACGGCCCTTGGATAAATACGGGATAAATGGTATTTGCCGCCGTGCGGTCATGCGCCAAAATAAATAGGTGCCCCGCGATACTGAGGTTCGTATACAGGAGCTATGCGTGGAAGCGTTAGCTGCCACCACAGAGCCTGAGGTGGAACGAATTCTAACCGACCTACGTGCCGCTCTTGACGAGCACATCCGCTTGGCCAAAGACTCCCTAAGGACGCAGGCCTTCGCAATTTACCTGCTCGATGTGGTCGCGGCTCTTCCCGTTGCGCCTCGTGCCTTGGCCGACTAGCGACTCCCTTGAAGTGCCCGGAGACGAGTGCCCGAGCAATTTGGATGCTTCCTTAGCGCGTCCCTGTAGCGCATCTACCTACGTCAACTTCGGCGCCACGGGCAGCGCTCGCTAGCTAGCCCGTAAGGGGAAGCTTGGAAGCGAGGGGAACGCTGGTGGGGCCGTGTCGAGGGGTCGTGCCTTCAGCCATCTCTAGCTCGATTGCGTCACAGTCTCTCAGGGCAACGGCAACGCAATCTCGGGCAAAGCCTAGCTCCAAAGCGTCGATGATTCCGGCGAGATCGCAATCCTTCTGCGCGTTTGACAAGTGCGTAAGTGCCAATCGCAGTTGTTCGCGGACATTGTCCACGCCGCTCTTTGGTTTCTTTTCCATCCGCGTTATCCACTCCTGAGCTTGTTGGTCGTCAGGTGACGCGTTCGCCAATCTCATCCGAACCTGATCCGGCGTCAGGCTCGTACACTTTGGGCGAACGTAACGTTTTTGACTGGTTACACGCTGGGTTTGAAGACTATTGGTGTTCGGAAGCGACGCACCCGACCTTTCCATTACCGATACCGCCCCTTCTCCCCTTCGTACGAGTGCAACGCCGTAAGACAGCACGCTGTTTCAGTTAAGCACCCTGATTTCTTGTCTGTCAACTGGAAAAGCTACCCCTTCTCTTTCCTCTTCGGCTAGAGGTCCGCTCCGCGTTGCGGGCAGCGACACGGCTTGCTGTCCACGTAGAGCAGCTCCGCTGGCTGAATCTTGTAGCTGCATTCCGTGCAGGTCTTAAACAGAGCGGGTGAGCGGCACTGGGGGCAGAAATCAAAAATCTACGATCGTTCCGATCGGCTAACGTTTCCGCTCCACACGGACAAAAGCAAAATCTTAGCTCTCGCGCGCAGCACTGGCGACAATCCGCAAGGCATCGCCCTTCAGGCAAACCGTTTTCCAATCGTCCAGGAAGGTGGCATCCATCTTCTTGTAAAACTGAATCGCCATTTCGTTCCAATCCAGCACCTGGAACATAATTCCAAAGCAGTCCTCTTGTTGCGGAACTTTGGCGCGATCCAAACCCGTCCCGCGCCAGAGTTTCTTTCGTGATCAAAAGAGGAAGGCGTTCATAGTCCGCCATTTCCTGGATGAGAGTGCGGAGCACAGGGACATCGTTCAGATTGGCTTGGCGGATATTGAGCATTCGGAGCCTCACTGTTCGAGATGCACGGTCACCTCTAGGGGATTCCTCAACGGCGGGGTGCCCCATTCAAGCCCTCTTTTGGCTTGAGTGGGGCAATTTCAAGCGCCTCTCCGACTCCGTCGCGCGTAAGAATTCCTGACCCAATCCATCCCCAATTTCCGCTTAAACAATTAGGGGAATCCCTTGACCCGGGAACCTCTGCGCTTTTCATCAACGACAACCAGGTAACCACATGAAATTCCTATACCTCTACCTGAAATCGCACCCCAAACCAGCCACCCTCTGCCTCGGGGTTTTGCTCGTCGCAACCACAGCCATCGCCCTCGAAGTCCAATGGATCTTCCACAGCCTGGCTACCCTGAACAGGCCGGCCTTGGATGGCC
>Ga0137409_10003243_pt1 | contig 17274 bp, 16 predicted proteins | sample CZODoug1_16funga_FD_122059 | JGI IMG/M metagenome (GOLD analysis project Ga0137409, IMG submission 122059) | Vadose zone soil fungal communities from Angelo Coast Range Reserve, California, USA - CZODoug1_16fungal (Hybrid Assembly) | ecosystem: Environmental > Terrestrial > Soil > Vadose zone... | reverse complement strand
AGGATGGTGAGTTCCATGATGACACTCGGTCGCCGGGCATTCCTGCAGTTCCTCGGCAGCTCAGCCTTGACCGCGGCCCTGCCCACGAGCATCGAACGAGCACTGGCAATCCCCGCGCACCAGCGCAACGGCACCATCGAGGACGTCGAGCACATCGTCATTCTCATGCAGGAGAATCGAGCGTTCGATCACTACTTCGGCACCCTCCGCGGCGTTCGCGGGTTTGGCGATCCGCGGGCGGTCGTCCTGCCGTCGGGCCGGCCCGTCTGGTTCCAGCCCGACGGCAAGGGGTTCGTCTTGCCGTTTCATCCGACCGCGCCCGATCTCGGGCTCCAGTTCCTCGAAGACACGCCGCACGGCTGGACGGATACGCACGCGGCGTGGAACGACGGGAAGTACGACCAGTGGATCCCGAACAAAGGGACCAGCACGATGGCGTACCTGACGCGAGCCGATATCCCCGATCACTACGCGCTCGCCGCGGCGAGTTTCATCTATATCGCACTCAGTGACCTGCTGCCGGAGATGATGCGCAGGACGTCGCTGCGCCGGTCATTGCCCGAGGTCGGATTGGTGCTTCTCGGCGTACTGGTCGGGGCGCTGGCGACCACGGTTGCGCGCGCGCACTAGGGGCACGCGGCGCACCAGCCTGACGGCTCAAGGTTCGCGACCGACCGCGACCGGTCGCGCAGGATCAGCGACCCACTCACTCCACGACCCGGCGTATAGCTGTGCGCCGGGCAGGCCGGCGATTTCCATCGCCAGCAGGTTATGGCAGGACGTGACACCTGACCCGCACTGGTGAACCAAGTCCGCGGGCTTGCGCCCGGCGAGCACGGTTTCGAACTCTGCGCGCAGCTGATCGGCGGGCTTGAACGCGCCATCGGCGAGATTGAGTTGCCAGAAGCGATTGACCGCGCCAGGGATGTGACCGGCGACCGGATCGATCGGCTCCTGCTCGCCGGCATAACGCTCAGGTGCACGTGCATCGAGAACGACCGTTCGTTTGTCGTCCAGATGCTGCTGCACGAACCCGGCTTCGACGTATCGGACCAGCGGCGCGCGGGCTTCGAAAGTGCCGTTGGTCCGCTTCGGCGCTTCCTTGCCGGTTGCTCCTGCCGCGGCAATCCATGCCTGCCATCCACCGTCGAGCACGGCGGCCTTCGCGTGCCCCAGCCAGCGTGCCAGCCACCACAGGCGAACTGCGAACTGGCTGCCTTGCGCGTCATAGGCGATTAGCTGAGTGTCGTTGCTCATGCCCCAGCTACGAAACAGCGCGACCATTGTTTCGCGCGTCGGCAACGGATGGCGGCCGTTTTTTCCCGTCTTCGGTCCCGCCAGATCGGTCTCGATGTCGCCAAAGAATGCGCCGGCGATGTGGCCGGCGTCGTAGTCGCGCCGCCCAAGCGCGTGGTCAAAGAGGTCATGGCGGCAATCGACTACGCACCAGCCCGGATCGTTGAGGTGAGAGGCGAGTTGTTGTGCAGTAACCAGGGTTGAATGGGTCATCGATTCCTCTTCTGTTTTCCCTCTTTGCTGGTTCCGCTTCATTGGTCGGCGGCAGCCACGGATGAATCAAGGCTTGGCGCGACCGGGCGGCGCGCGACCAGCACGGTTGCGGCCACGCAACTCGCGATGATGACGCCAATGCCAAACCAGCTGTGCGGGGCGATGTGATCGTCGAAAACCAGCAGGCCCAGCAAAGCAGCGAAGACAATCGCGGAAAACTGCAGGTTGGCGGTGAGCATCGTGCGACCTTTACCGTACGCGCGCGTCATCGCCAGTTGTGCCAGGGGTGCACAGACGCCGACCGCCAATAGCATCGCGAGGCCAAGCGGGGTGTGTTCGCGCGTGAAACCCTCTGCCATCGCGCCCACCAGACCAAGTGCCGAACCACACAAGGAAAAATAGAAGACCGTGCGCCATTCGGGTTCGCCGATGCGCCCGAGTTCGCGCACGTGCCAATAGGCCACCGCAGAAAGAAGTCCCGACAACAGTCCGAGCAGCGCCGGCACTTCCTGGCCGGCACCGAATGAAGGTTGCAGTATCAGCACGACGCCGACGAACCCGAGGCAGACACAAGCCGCGAGCTGCCATTGAACGCGTTTGCCGGCGGCAACAATGCTGCCGATAACAAACGCGGTCGAAAAAAGCGGCGAGGAGAAGTTCAACGTCATCGCAGTGCCGAGCGGCAACCTGCCGATCGCATGAAACCAGAGTGCCAGCGCGGCAACCCCCACCACGCTGCGGCGCACGTGCATCGCCGCAACCGCGGTCGCGAGCGACTGGCCGGCGATGCGCGCATAGGCGAACAGCACCACTACGCCGACGAGCGAGCGAAACAGCACGACTTCCGCCGTGCCATAGTGGGCCGACGCAAACTTCACGCATGCGGCCATCAGCGCAAAAAGCAGTGCCGAGACCAGCATCCAGAGAGATTGCATGGCGGCGAAGTGTAGCGGCGCGTGTCCTTGCCGCTGTAGTCGCAACCGCGCGGCGACCGACAACGGCTCTAGAATCGCCGCCTGAAAACCAAGCCGGTGATGGAGCGCGTGGATGGGGAAGAGCCCGGCGGCACAGCCGCCCGTCAGCGAACTGACGTTCGAGCAGGCGCTTGAGGAACTCGACGCTCTGGTGCGACGCATGGAGTCGGGTCAGCTCGGACTGGACGACTCGATTGCTGCATATCAGCGCGGGGCTGAACTCGCGAAGTACTGTCAGGTTCGTCTCGCCGCGGCCGAAGAGCAGATCAAGGTGCTCGACGGCGACGTGCTCAAACCGCTCGATCCATCGCAAATGCGCGGCACGCAGGGCGGCGGATGAACGCTTCCGCGCCGCGCGCGCTCGAACCGGAGATCGATCACGCGCCCTTCGCGGATTGGCTGGCGCTCGAGCTCGAGCGCTTCGAAGCGCGCGCCCAGGCCGAACTCCCATCCACGCAACGTCCGCCGCAACGCCTGCACGAGGCAATCCGGTATGCAGCGCTCGGCGGCGGCAAGCGTGTGCGACCGCTGCTGGTCTATGGTGCGGGCGCGTGTGTGCGAGCGGGTGCACCCGCGCCGGTGCTCGACAACGCGGCACTCGCCGTGGAATTCGTGCACGTTTATTCGCTGATTCACGATGACTTGCCGTGCATGGACGACGACGTCTTGCGGCGGGGCCGGGCCACTGTGCACGTTGCTTTTGACGAGGCCACCGCGATGCTCGCAGGTGACGCGTTGCAGGCCGAAGCGTTCCGCGTTCTGGCGGACGCGCCGGCATCGGCCGAGGTGCGCGCCGGTCTGATGCGCGAGCTGGCCTATGCCATCGGTACCGATGGCATGTGTGGAGGCCAGGCGATCGATCTCGACTCGACCGGCAGGTCGCTCAGCCTGGCCGAACTCGAAACCATGCATCGAAAAAAAACCGGCGCGTTGCTGCTGGCTTCGATTCGGATGGGCGCTCTGGCGCTCGGCACCGACGTCGCAACCCTTGCAGCGCTCGACCACTATGGGCGTGCGATCGGTCTGGCGTTCCAGATTGTCGACGACGTGCTCGACGTCGAAGGTACGTCGGAGGTATTGGGCAAGACTGCCGGCAAGGACGCGCAGATGAACAAACCGACCTACGTTTCTGTGCTCGGTCTGGCGGCGGCACGCGAGCGCGCCGAGCACCTGCGGCGGGAGGCAATCGCTGCCCTCGACACGATCGGCGGCACGGGCGCGCCTGCACGGACACTGCGTCTGCGACAATTGGCCGACTTCATCGTTCTGCGCTCGCACTGAGCGCGAACACCAGGGACCGCGATGTCCGAACTGCTTGCATCCATCAACTCGCCGGCCGACCTGCGCAAGCTCGACCGGGATCAACTGCGCCCCCTTGCGGACGAGCTGCGCGGTTATGTTCTCGAGTCGGTTTCCAAGACCGGCGGCCATCTCTCTTCGAACCTCGGCACGGTCGAGCTGACGATCGCCTTGCACTACGTTTTCAACACGCCGATCGACCGGCTGGTCTGGGACGTTGGTCATCAGACCTATGCGCACAAGATCGTGACGGGCCGGCGCGACCGCATGGCGACGCTGCGCCAGTTCGGCGGCATATCCGGGTTCCCGCGCCGGTCGGAGTCCGAATACGACACGTTCGGCACCGCGCACTCATCTACGTCGATCTCGGCGGCGCTCGGCATGGCGGTGGCCGCGCGCAACCTGGGCGAGCCACGCCACGTGGTCGCAGTGATCGGCGACGGCGCAATGAGTGCTGGACAGGCGTTCGAAGCACTCAACAACGCGGGCGTGACCGAGAACATCCGGTTGCTGGTGATCCTGAACGACAACGACATGTCGATCTCGCCACCGGTCGGCGGGCTGAATCGTTATCTCGCGCGCTTGATGAGCGGCAAGTTCTACGCGGCCGCAAAGAACGTCGGCAAGCAGATGTTGCGACCTGTGCCGCCGCTTTTCGAGCTGGCGCGCAAGTTCGAGGAACATGCCAAGGGCATGGTGGTTCCGGGCACGCTGTTCGAGGAATTCGGCTTCAACTACATCGGCCCGATCGACGGGCACGACCTCGATTCGCTGATTCCGACCTTGCAGAACCTGCGTGAACTCACTGGTCCGCAGTTCCTGCACGTGGTGACGAAAAAAGGGCAGGGCTACAAACTCGCCGAAGCCGATCCGGTTCTGTACCACGGCCCCGGCAAATTCGACCCGAAAGAGGGCATCAAAAAAGCCAGCGCGGGCAAACCGACCTACACGCAAGTGTTTGGCGACTGGCTTTGCGACATGGCGCGTGAGGATTCGCGCCTGGTCGGCGTGACCCCGGCAATGCGCGAGGGTTCCGGCATGGTGCGCTTCGAGCGCGAATTTCCGAACCGGTACTTCGACGTAGGGATCGCCGAGCAACACTCGGTGACCTTTGCGGCCGGTCTGGCGTGTGACGGCATGCGGCCGGTGCTGGCGATCTATTCGACGTTCCTGCAACGCGGTTACGACCAACTGATCCACGACGTCGCGTTGCAGAACCTGCCCGTGACGTTTGCGCTGGATCGTGGCGGACTGGTCGGCGCCGACGGGGCAACGCATCACGGCGCCTTCGACCTTTCCTACCTGCGCTGCATTCCGAACCTGATCGTCATGGCGCCGGCCGACGAGAACGAGTGCCGGCAGATGCTGACCACGGCATTCCGCGCCAACGCGCCGGCAGCGGTCCGTTATCCGCGCGGCGCGGGCCCGGGCGCCACGATCGATCCGGAGCTCAAGTCGGTGCCAGTCGGCCGCGGTGAAGTCAGGCACGAATCGACTGCGCCCGAGGGCCGGCGCATCGCCATCCTTGCCTTCGGGTCGATGCTGCACCCCGCCCTGGTAGCGGCAGCGAACATCGATGCAACAGTGGCAAACATGCGGTTCGTGAAACCACTCGACCGCGATCTGCTGCGGCGCCTGGCGGAATCGCACGACGCACTGGTGACGGTCGAGGAAAATGTCGTGATGGGCGGTGCGGGCTCGGCCTGTGCCGAAGCGCTCGGTGAGTTGCGCATCGAGCGGCCCTTGCTGCGGCTCGGCCTGCCCGACGAATTCGTCGATCACGGCGACCCGGCGCTGTTGCTGGCGAGCGTCGGCCTCGATGCAGCGGGAATCGAAGAGTCGATCCGCGCCCGTTTCGGTGGCCTGTTGCACGCGCCACGACGGGCACGTTCGGTGGCCTGAAGAGTGCCGCGGGAGCTGATGCGCCCGGTCGCGATCTTCCAGCACGCCATCGACGTCGAGCCGGGTTACTTCCAGACCTGGCTCGACACGCGTGGCATCGCTTCGCAGAAGTTCGAGCCGTATCGCGGGCAATCCGTTCCGGCTGATGCGCGCGCGTTTTCCGGCATCTGCCTGATGGGTGGACCAATGAGCGTGAACGATCCGCTCGCCTGGATCGACGCAGAACTGCGCCTGATTCGCGCCGCGGATGACGCGGGCGTGCCGATCATCGGCCACTGCCTCGGCGGGCAACTGATTGCCAAGGCGTTTGGTGTGCCGGTGACGCCGCATTCGGTCAAGGAGATTGGCTGGGGCGAAGTTCGTGTCACCGATTCCGCGCTTGCAGCGCGTTGGCTCGGCGACGGTTCGCTGCAAACGATCGAGATGTTTCAGTGGCACGGCGACACATTTGCGCTGCCGCCGCAGGGGAAGAATTTTCTGGCGAGTGCGTTGTGCGCGCGGCAGGCCTACGTGATCGAACGCAACGGTTTTGCGCACCTGGGCATGCAATTTCATTGTGAGATGACGCCGGCGCTAATTCGCGCCTGGACCGATGATCCGACCTGGCTCGAAGAAGTTGAATTCGAACGCCGCGTCAACGGCGGTCCGGGCGTCCACAATGCGGAGCAGATGCTCGATCGGGTCGAAGCGCGCTGCGCGGCGATGAACAAACTTGCTGCGCGGCTCTACGCCCAGTGGAGCGAAGGTCTGGTGCGCTAGGTGCGCGGGTCTGGCGCCGCGTCAGCGACGCGACGGCACGTCGTCCCAGAGGTCCTTGCGGCGACCGACGTTGCGGTCGGCGCCATAGATCGATGCAAGCGAACGTGCCGGCCGCTGTGGCACCAGTGCTTGATGAACCTGCGCGAGCAACATCAGTTCGGACATCGCTTCCGGATCGATCGGTGTTTGTGTGCCGTCGGCAATCCAGAGGCGGTCGAAGTAGGCGTTGAGCTCCGGATATCCCCACATCAGAGAAATTGCCTGCACCATTCCTGAATAGCGCGCCTCGAGGATCGAACGATCACCACCTTTCGGCGCTGGAGCAGCAGCCGTACGCGTCACCGCATCATTTGCTGCCGGCTGCGCGGCATGCGTATGCGGGTTCGCGAATGGATCGTATGGATTGGGACGGGCCTTCATCTTTGTAGCCTACCGTACCATGTTAGCGGTAGTGAGCAAAAAAACCAAGAGAAATAGACCATTAGCGGTGGAACAGCAACCCTCAGATCGAACCCAAAGCACCTGCCGCACCGCCGCTACGGACTGCATCCAGTGATGCAGCGGTCCTGCCGAGGTTCCAGCGTCGCGATGAACGGCGCACGAGCCGCGCTGGCGGGCGTTCTTATACTGACCCGATGCCCCTGCAAGTCTTCGAAAATGCGCCACTGCGGCGGTTCAATACGTTCGGCGTCGACGCCAGGGCGCGTTTCCTCGTCCGCCTGGCCACAATGGACGATCTGGCGTTGTTGGATACGCAGCCGCTGCTGAGCGGTCTGAAACGCCTGATCGTCGGCGGTGGAAGCAACCTCCTTCTCACAGGCGACTTCGATGGCGTGGTGGTCAAGGTCGATCTGCCGGGTCGAAAGACGGTGGGAGATACGTCCGACGCCTGGCTGGTCGAAGTGGGAGCGGGCGAGAACTGGCACACGACGGTCGAGGCGCTGCTGGCCGATGCGCTGCCGGGGCTGGAGAACCTTGCGCTGATCCCCGGGCAAGTCGGGGCAGCGCCGATCCAGAACATTGGCGCCTACGGGCTCGAGCTTGCCGAGCGCTTCCACAGCCTGCGTGCCTGGGATTTCGAGCAGCACCGGCTGGTGACGATGTCGCTCGCCGAGTGCAACTTCGGTTATCGCGACAGCACCTTCAAGAGGGATCTGGCGAGCCAGCGCCTGATCACGTCGGTCACGTTGGCCCTGCCGAAGCGTTGGGAGCCGATCGCGAGCTATTCCGACGTCGCCTCAGATCTCAAGCACCGGGGCGTCGCGCAGCCGACCGGGCGCGACATATTCGAGTCGGTGGTTGCGATCCGGCGCCGCAAGCTGCCCGATCCGGCGGCGATCGGCAATGCGGGCAGTTTCTTCAAGAATCCGGTTGTGTCACGCGAAAAACACGGCGAGCTGATCGCGCGGTTTCCGTCGCTGGTCGGCTACGCGTTGCCCGGTGGACGCTTCAAGCTCGCCGCCGGCTGGCTGATCGATGCGGCGGGTCTCAAAGGCGCGACGCGCGGTCGTGCTGGCATCTACGAAAAACAGGCGCTCGTGCTGGTGAACCGCGGCGGTGCCACCGGCGCGGAAATCCTCGCGCTGGCGCGCGAGGTGCAGGACAAAGTGGCCGAACGGTTCGGGGTCGCCCTCGAACCGGAACCGGTCATCGTCTGAGTTCAGTCCTTCTTCTTGTCGACCTGGATCAGCGGCAGCGGCGAATCGCTCCCGGCGGACAGCAGGCCGACTTGCGCGTAGGTGATAAGTTTTTCGCGCGTGTCGGCGATATCGAGGTTGCGCATCGTCAGTTGGCCGATCCGATCCTGGGGCGAGAAACTCGACTCGCCTTTTTCCATCGTCAACCGCTCGGGCTTGTAGGTGAGATTGGGTGACGTCGTGTTGAGGATCGAATAGTCGTTGCCGCGCCTCAGCTCGACCGCAACCTCGCCGGTGATCGCGCGTGCGACCCAGCGTTGCGCCGTCTCACGCAACATGATCGCTTGCGGATCGAACCAGCGTCCCTGGTACAGCAATCGGCCGAGCCGGCGTCCGTTGTCACGATACTGTTCGATCGTGTCTTCGTTGTGGATGCCGGTGATCAGGCGTTCGTACGCAATGAACAGCAGCGCCAACCCCGGCGCTTCGTAGATGCCGCGACTCTTGGCTTCGATGATGCGGTTCTCGATCTGGTCCGACATGCCAAGACCGTGCCGGCCGCCGACGCGATTGGCTTCGGCCAGCAACTCAACCGCGTCGTCGAACTGCACTCCGTTCAGCGCTACCGGCTGACCTTCCTCGAAGCGGATCGTCACTTCTTCGCGCTTGATCTGCACGTCGTCGCGCCAGAATGCCGCCCCCATGATGGGCTGAACGATCCTGATGCCCTGGTCGAGATGCTCCAGATCCTTGGCCTCGTGGGTCGCGCCGAGCATGTTCGAATCGGTCGAATACGCCTTTTCCGCCGCCATCCGGTATGCAAAACCGGACTGGCGCATGAATTCGGACATCTCGGCGCGGCCGCCCAACTCGTCGATGAAAGCCTGGTCCAGCCACGGCTTGTAGATCTTCAGTGCCGGATTTGCGAGCAGCCCGTACCGGTAGAACCGCTCGATGTCGTTGCCCTTGAACGTGCTGCCGTCGCCCCAGATGTTGACGTCATCCTCCTTCATGGCAGCCACCAGCATCGTGCCGGTGACCGCGCGGCCGAGCGGCGTGGTGTTGAAGTAGGTCACGCCCGCGGTCGAGATGTGGAATGCGCCGCATTGAAGCGCGGCGATTCCTTCGGCGACAAGTTGCGCGCGGCAGTCGATGAGGCGCGCTTTTTCGGCGCCGTATTGCGTCGCCTTGCGCGGAATCTCGTCGTAGTCCGGCTCATCCGGTTGGCCAAGATTGGCCGTGTACGCATAGGGGATCGCTCCCTTCTTGCGCATCCACAGCAGAGCGGCACTGGTATCGAGGCCGCCGGAGAACGCGATGCCGACCCGCTGGCCGGTTGGAAGATGCTGGAGGATGGTTGCCATTTGTTTGCCGGTTTATCGATGCGGCTCGTGCCGCCTGCTGATCGGTTGCTCAGCGAACCTCGCGGCCCAACAGCAGGTACTCCATCAGTGCTTTCTGTGCATGCAGGCGGTTTTCGGCTTCGTCCCAGACGACCGATTGCGGTCCTTCGAGCACGTCGTCGGTCACTTCCTCGCCGCGATGAGCCGGCAGGCAATGCATGAACAAGGCATCCGGTTTGGCGGTGCGCATCAGCTCCGCGTCGACGCACCAATCGGAGAACGCGCGCCGGCGGGCGTCGTTTTCGGCCTCGAAGCCCATGCTGGTCCACACATCGGTGGTGACCAGATCGGCACCGCGCGCCGCGTCGATCGGATCGGCGAACACCTGGAAGTACGGACCCGGCGCAACTCGCGCCGGATCGATCGCGTAAGCGGGAGGCGTCGACACATTGACCTTGAATCCGAGCAGGGCGGCCGCTTGCAGCCACGTATAGGCCATGTTGTTGGCGTCGCCGATCCATGCGACCGTGCGCCCGGCGATCGACCCGCGGTGTTCGATGTAGGTGTAGATGTCGGCAAGGATCTGGCAGGGATGGAATTCGTTGGTCAGCCCGTTGATGACGGGCACCCGCGAAAAAGCGGCAAAACGCTCGATCTTTGCCTGTTCGAACGTGCGGATCATCACGATGTCGACCATGCGTGAGATCACCCGCGCCGTGTCCTCGATCGGTTCGGCGCGACCAAGCTGCGAATCGCCGGTCGTCAGATGGATGACCGATCCGCCGAGCTGGTACATGCCGGCTTCAAAACTGACACGGGTCCGCGTCGATGCTTTTTCGAACACCATCGCCAGCGTGCGATCGCGCAACGGCTGGTAGAACTCGTAGCGCTTGAACCGATCCTTGATGATGTGCGTGCGTGCGAACACGTGCTCGAAGTCCTCGCGCGTGAACGCATCGCAGCGCAAGAAGTGCCGAATCGCTTCGCTCATGGCGATTGTGCTCAAGCCGCCTGACGTGTCGACCCGGCGAACCGGCGCACGCAGGGCACCAGCCGCGCGACGATCTCGTCTGCCTCACGCGCCTGGATGATCATCGGCGGTAACAAACGGATCACGCAGTCCTGCGTGACATTGATGAGAAGGCGCGCCTCGAGCGCCATCGTCACGAGTTCGCCGCAGGGCCGGTCGAGTTCCACGCCGATCATCAAGCCCTTGCCGCGGATTGCCACGATGCCTGGTACTCCGGCAAGCTCGCGCGCAAGGCCATCGCGAATGCGCGCGCCCTGGTCGGCCGCGTTGGCGAGCAGGTTCTCCTCCTCGAGGATACGCAACGTCTCCATCCCCGCGCGGCAGGCGAGCGGTCCACCACCGAAGGTCGTGCCGTGGTTGCCTGGACCGAAGACGCCAGCCGCTCGTCTGGTGGTCGCGATGGCGCCAATCGGTACTCCGGACCCGAGTCCCTTGGCGACCGTCATCACGTCGGGTTCGACGTCCGACCACTGGAAGCCGAACCATTTGCCGGTGCGCCCGATGCCGGATTGCACTTCGTCGATCATCAGCAGCCAGCCGCGCTGGTCGCACAATTCGCGCAGTGCCCGCACGTACGCTCGATCGGCGACATTGATGCCGCCCTCGCCCTGCAGCACCTCGAGCCAGACCGCCTGCACGCGGGGATCTGCCGCCGCGGCGCGTTCGACCGCCGCCAGGTCGTTGTAGGGCACCTGGATGAAGCCGCTCGGAAGCGGATCAAAACCCTTGCGCGCTTTTTCGCTGCCGGTTGCGGCGAGTGTCGCCAGCGTGCGGCCGTGCCACGCGTTGTGCATGACGATGGTCTGTGCCTGCGGGTTGCCATGCTTGTGCCCGTAGAAACGTACGAGCTTGAGCGCGGCCTCGTTTGCTTCAGAGCCGGAGTTGCCGAAAAAAACTTCCCGCATGCCCGAGATCGCGCAAAGGCGGTCCGCAAGTTGTTCCTGCTCACGCACGCGGTAGATGTTGGAGGTGTGGATCAGCTTGCCGGCCTGATCAGCGAGCGCGGCGACCAGTTTCGGGTGTGCATGGCCGAGTCCGTTCACGGCGATGCCGGCGAGCGCGTCCAAGTATTCTTTGCCGTCCTCGCTGTACAGCCACGCGCCCTTGCCGTGGGTAAAGGCCACCGGCAACCGGTTGTAGGTATTCATCAGATGCGACATCGCACGCTCCGGCTGCGGAAAAAGAAAAACGCGGCGCACGGAAACGCCGCGTCGCAAGGATTATAGGAAAGACCATGGGAGATGCGCGTTGAACGGGGATCTCGGCACCTTCGACCTCGTGATCGTTGGCGCCGGCACGGCTGGGTGCCTGCTCGCGAATCGTCTTTCCGCCGACCCTGCGGTGCGTGTGGCGTTGCTGGAAGCGGGGGGTGACGACAACTACATCTGGATCCGGATCCCGGTCGGGTACTTGTACTGCATCGGCAATCCGCGCACCGACTGGTGTTTCAAGACTGAGCCGGTGGCCGGACTCAACGGCCGCGCGATTGGTTATCCGCGCGGCAAGGTGCTTGGCGGCTGTTCGTCGATCAACGGCATGATCTACATGCGCGGACAGCGCGAGGACTACGACGGCTGGTCGCAAGGCGACGGATTCGGTACCAACACCGGCTGGGCGTGGGACGAAGTGCTGCCCCACTTCAAGCGGCACGAAGACTACTTCGCGGGTGCCGACCCGATGCACGGCGCCGGCAACGAATGGCGCGTCGAAAAGCAGCGCCTGTCGTGGGAAATCCTCGACGCGTTCCAGTCGGCGGCGGCAGCGGTCGGAATTCCGCCGACCGTCGACTTCAACCGCGGCAACAACTTCGGTTGCGGTTACTTTGACGTCAACCAGAAGCGGGGGGTGCGATGGAACGCCGCGGCGGCGTTCCTGCAGCCGGTACGAAACCGCCCGAATCTGGTGGTCTTTACTCAGACCCTTGCGACCCGAGTGTTGCTCGAAGGACTGCGCTGCACCGGCATCGAAGTTCTGCGTTCCGGTGCACGCGGTCGGATCAGCGCGCGCAAGGAGGTGCTTCTTGCGGCCGGCGCGGTGGCATCACCGCAGTTGCTGCAATTGTCCGGAGTTGGTCCGCACGAGCTTCTTGCGCAGCATGGGATAGAGGTCCGGCACGGATTGCCCGGCGTTGGTGCCAATCTGCAGGATCATCTGCAAATGCGCATGGCCTTCAGGCTCGCGGGAGTTCGCACGCTCAACACGCTGGCGGCGAGCCTCTGGTCAAAGGCAGGCATGGCGGCGCAATACGCGCTGCTCAAACGCGGCCCTCTGACCATGAGCCCGAGCCAGCTCGGTGCGTTCGCGTATTCAAGCGCTCAGGTCACACGACCGGACCTCGAGTACCACGTGCAGCCGTTGTCGCTCGACCGGTTCGGCGAGCCGCTACACCGATTCGACGCGTTCACTGCGTCGGTGTGCCACCTGCGTCCGCAATCGCGCGGAAGCGTGTCGATCCGCTCGGCTGATCCGCTGGATGCGCCACTCATAGCTCCGAACTACCTGGCAGCTCCGGGTGACCGGACGGTTGCGGCGGCCGCGCTGCGTTTGACCCGGCGCATCGTTGCGGCGCAACCGCTTGCGCGTTATGCACCGCAGGAATTCAAGCCGGGTGCGCAATTGCAGACCGACGAGGAACTCGCGCGAGCCGCAGGTGACATCGGCACGACGATTTTCCATCCGGTGGGCACGGCCAAGATGGGTCCCGCGGGCGACCCTGCTGCAGTGGTTGGCGCGGACCTGCGTGTGCATGGCATCGGCGGATTGCGTGTCATCGACGCATCGGTGATGCCGACCATCACGTCGGGCAACACCAACGCACCCACGTTGATGATTGCCGAGAAGGGCGCGGCGATGGTCGCCGCCGCGCTGCGCGGTACCTGACCTGGTCAGGCCGCCTTGCGCGCGATGGTCGGCTCGCGCAGCGACGCGATGCGTCGCTCCTCGCTCGCCATCAAAACCCGGATGCTCGGAAAATAACCCTGGTACACGACCCCGTGCAGTTCGACCTTGTTTTGCACGCGCAGGTAACGGATCAGATATTCGACGATGCTCTCGGTGATCAACTGGCCCGGTACCAGCACCGGAATTCCCGGCGGGTAGGGCACGATCTGATCGGCACATATACGTCCGACCAGATTGGCGTTCGGCTGGTCGTTGTCATCCAGCAGCGGCATCAGTTCGCCGCCGCAGTAGTAGGCGTCGCGCGGCAAATAGACCAGTTCGGTGAACCCGGGAATATCCGGCGTGCGATAGAGCCGGCGTGGTGAGCGTTTTTCGCGCGCGATCCGCATCAGCGCGTCGTACAGCCGCGAGCACTTCGAGCGGGTGGTACCGATGGTGAGCAACAACGTGATGGTGTTGAAGGTCGATTTCTCGACCGTGATATTGAAACGGGTGAAAAGCTCCTGCTGCAGTTCATCGACCGTCAGGCCACACGACGAGATATCTACCGTGATCTTGGTCGGGTCGAGCAGGATATGGTCATCCTTGACTTCGTCCGGCAGCAGGTCCGGCAGTTCGAGCACGCGGAAGGCGCCGGTCGAGTTGATCTGCTGGCGCAACTCGTCGGCAAGCATCAACGTGCGTTCGAGCAGTTTGTAGCCCTCGAGCACGGCCTGCTTACGGCCGACGTCGAGGCTGGCGATCATGCTGTACATCGGGCTGGTCGAGGTGTGCATGTTGAAGTTCTCGCGGAACAGGTGCTCCTTGAAGTCGGGGTCGTTGACGTGAATGAAGGCGGCTTGCGAGAACGCCGAGAGCGTCTTGTGCGCCGATTGGGTCACGTAGTCGGCGCCTGTCTCCAGCGCGGTGGGGCGCAGGTCGGGGTGGAACCGGGCGTGGCTGAACCACGCTTCGTCGATCAGCACCTTGATGTCGTGTGCGTGTGCCGCTTCGACAATCGGCTTCAGGTCGTAGCGCAACCCGTCGTAAGTGCAGGACGTGAGCACGAGCAGTTCCGCATCCGGGTGGTCGTCAATGGCGCGCAGGATGGTTTTTTTCGGCACTGGGCCAAAAACCCCGTACTTGCGGTTGACGCTGGAATCGAGATAGATCGGACGAGCGCCCGACAGCACCACGCCGTGGTGGACCGACTTGTGGCAATTGCGATCGAGCAACAGTTTCTCGCCCGGCGCGATCAGGGTCTGTAGGATCACCTTGTTGGCGGTCGACGTGCCGTTGGTAGCGAAAAAGGTCCTGCGGGCACCGAACGCCTTGGCCGCCATCTGTTGCGCTTCGGCGATCACGCCGGTGGGCTCCATCAGCGAGTCGAGCGCCTTTACCGACACCGAAAGATCGGCATCGAAAACGTGCTCACCCATGAACTCGTGAAACTCGTTCACCCACGGACTGCCGCGCATCGAGTCGCCGCTCGAGTGGCCCGGCGTGTGCCAGGAGTCCTTTGCCGCCAGTACGTAGGCGCGCAGAGCCTCATAGAACGGTGTGCGTGCACGCTCGGCAATCTGCGCGTTGAGGATGCGGTACATGCCGCGAAAATCACGTTCCTCGCGGTAAAAATACCCGTCTACCGCTTCGGCGAAGAGCGCGTCGACGACCTGATCCTCCTTCTCCTTTTCGATCAGGATGTACAGGTCGAGCTCGGGGCGCAGGGCGGTGATCTTTTGCACCAGCTTGAGCGCGCTCATCTGCAGATTACGCGGCGCTTCCTTGGCGTTGCCGTTGCGGTTGGAATGGCGCCGGCCGCCTTCGACCACCGCATAAAGCTTGTCGTCGACGATGACGATCTGCACGTCGCCGTCGCGTTCGATCAGTTGCAATCCCTCCTTGGCCGTCAGCGCCCCGATGAACATGATGCCGAAGGGATTTTCCAGGGAACGCGCCGCCGCGTTCAGGCTCTTGAGAAATTCCTTCAGGATGAGCGGCTCGTCGTTGATGACGAGAACCTTGGAGGTCGGTTTGGCCATGCGGAGGCGCGGGCGTTTGGAGCAAGCGCGGTTTATGCGCGAAAAGGACCGTTAACGCAAGGCTAAAGGGACCGTTGACGGGGCGCTGAACGGGCTAATCTCCACTTCAACACGCCCGCGTCGGCTTGCATCGTCGGCTTGCATCGTGCATGGCCGACCTGTGGGCGTCACCTTGCGCATTTCTGACACGCCGCCCACCAACGCGGAACGCTTTGCTGCGCATGGTGGCGGGCGTCCGGGCGGCACGCAGGAAAACATTGGCGCCGTCGGACAAATGTGGGAATCATGTCGAACCTATCGGATCTGCCCGCGCAAATCATGGCCGAAGCATCGAACTGGTCGGACCCGCCGGGGAACGGCGAGTTCCTGATTCATGGGGTTACGGTCCAGGGCGGGCCATTTCGTCCGAGCGACTGGTCGGAGCGCCTTTGCGGTGTCATGTCGTGTTTTCGTCCGGGTGGTGCCACCCTGGGCCGGGACGCCTTGATCGGCTACTCGCCTTTTGTTCGGCCGGTCAGCGTCGGAGGCGTGAAGTGCGTGCTCGTGGATCCGGCACTGCGCGAGTTGGAGGTGATGGCGCTCGACTTCGTGCTCAACTTCGCGCGCGACAACGGGCTGCGAGTGACCGCGGCCGAGGACGCTCCGGCGGCGGACCAGCCGGAATAGCGACCCAAAAGCAAAAGGCGCGGCCACCGACTGGTGCCGCGCCTTTCGGTTTGCCGCGGCCGCTGCCGCCGCGTCGTATCAATTCAAATCAAGCACTCACGCCATCGCCTTCACAGCCGCTGCCAGCCGGCTCTTGTTACGTGCGGCCGTATTCTTGTGCGCGATCTTCTTGTCGGCGACCGAATCGATGATTCGCGACGCGCTGCGCAGCACCTCGGCGGCTGCTTTCTTGTCCCCGCCCGCGATTGCCTTGCGTACGGATTTGACTGCCGTGCGCAAACGCGAGCGCAACGCGGCGTTATGAGCGTTGCGGATGACCGCCTGGCGGCCGCGCTTGCGGGCTTGTTTGGTATTGGCCATAGGTTCCCTGGCGTCCTGTCTTGCGTGTGTTTGTTGAGTGTTTGTTGAGCGTCTGTCGGTTTGCCGGCTCGCCGCCGGAAAAGCCCTAAACTATACCAGCGCACAAGAGCGCGAACAATTCACGCCATCGCCGCGCTGCCAGCGCGAGCCTCACGCCGACTGGCCGCGCGGTCCCCTCTGAACCTAGTGAATCTTCTTCGCGCCGCCGCGACCATATCGAGCCTCACGCTGCTTTCGCGGGTGACCGGGCTTGTGCGCGACCTGCTGATTTCGCGCATCTTCGGGGTGAGCGCCGCAACGGACGCGTTTAACGTCGCGTTCCGCATCCCGAATCTGCTGCGACGGTTGTTCGCCGAGGGTGCGTTTCAGCAGGCCTTCGTTCCGGTCCTCGCGGACACGCGCACGCGCCACGGCGACGCTGGCATGCGCCATCTCGTCGATCACGTCGCGGCCGCGTTGTTCTGGACGCTGCTCCTGGTCTCGCTGCTTGGCGTTGTAGCGGCGCCGCTGCTGGTCTGGGCAATTGCGACCGGCCTGGCGCGCGAGGCAGAGACCTTCGAGCTCGCGACGACGATGACGCGCTGGATGTTCCCGTACATCCTTTGCATGTCGCTGGTGGCGTTTGCGGCCGGCGTTCTCAACACGTTCAAACGTTTTGCGGTCCCTGCGGTCACGCCGGTGCTGCTGAATCTTTCGTTCATCGCTTGCGCGCTGTGGCTCGCGCCAAAAATGGCGACGCCGATTTTTTCGCTCGCACTCGCGGTGATCATCGGCGGCCTGCTGCAGCTGGGCCTGCAGGTGCCGGCCTTGTATCGCCTTGGCATGTTGCCGCGGTTCGGCAATCCGCTGACCGGTTTTCGCGACCAGGACGTG
>Ga0137409_10003241_pt1 | contig 17275 bp, 16 predicted proteins | sample CZODoug1_16funga_FD_122059 | JGI IMG/M metagenome (GOLD analysis project Ga0137409, IMG submission 122059) | Vadose zone soil fungal communities from Angelo Coast Range Reserve, California, USA - CZODoug1_16fungal (Hybrid Assembly) | ecosystem: Environmental > Terrestrial > Soil > Vadose zone... | reverse complement strand
CGTCCGGCCAGCCGCGAGAGGATCTGGAGTCGCACCCCCGCGATGTCACGCCGCTGCACGCTCTGGGCCGTGGTGGTGAGGAGCCCTTCGGGCACGTGCGACCCCGCGGGCAGCCGCAACTCCGCGATGATGCGCACTCGTCCCTCGCGAAGAACCCGATCGCGCACTTCGGGCCCGACGACGCTGCTCGCCGAGTCGGCGGGAGGCAGGGTGATCCACAGGGGGACGCCGGAGAGAAGAAAGAGGCGGGCCAGGAGCGCGCGGGCGAGGGGAGCGCGGCGGCGGGGCACCACTATTGTGGCTTCACCGCGCGGTCCAGCGTCACGCCGGCGACGACGTCAGTCATGGTCTCGAGAGCTCGCAGGGCCGTCGCATCGATCTCGAGGGCGAGCAAGGGAATGGACTCGTACCGTCGCACCACGGACGCATGCGTCGAGGGCAGGCGCGCGAGAACGGCGTCTTGTGCCCGCCCGATGGCGTCGGCGCGCTGCGCCGGGTCACTGGTTTCCGCGACCTGAAGGGTGACGAGCACCCGGGCCCGCCCCACGCTGACGAGGGCGCGGATCTCGGGATCGACCATGGCATCGGCTCGCGACATGCCCGCACCCAGAGCGGTCACACCCACGATTTGCGCAACGAGAAGCGCTACGACCCCGGCGCGCACGTTTCCCACTATAGGTCCCGACATGGTCGGCCAGGGCAGCTATTCGACCCCTGACCCGAGACCCCGTAGTATGGGGAGCAAGAAATTCGAGCTGCCACCGTCCGATAGTGCCCCGGTCGGCGTCAGCGGGTCAAGATCGCCCTCTACGAGGGCTTCTTCCCCCGGATCTCGGCGATCTTGCGGTCGCGATCGGTGGCCAGGCGCTCCCTGTCGCGACGCAGTTCCTCGTTGAGGCGTTCGAGCTCCTCGTGCGTGCGGACGCCGGAGAGCGCGGCCTGGTGGAGGATCTCGCGCTCGGCGACTTTCGCGGTGTAGAACTGGCGGGCGTCCGCGATGGCGGCCTTCTGTTCATCGGTGAGCGGCCGATCGTCGACGCGGGCCTCCTTGTCCTTCTGTCGGAGGCGCTCCATGGCCAGCTCGTAGGCGCTCTTGGGTCCGTCACCGCTCATGATCGAGAGTCTAGCAGACACGCCCGCCCATTTGTCCTTGCTCATGGGCCTCCCAATGCTAGGCTCGGACAATCGCGGTCGCGGGGGGATTGACCCGACCAAGGGGGCTCCTGACATGGCCAAACCGCCTGGCGCACCGGCTCATCGCCCGCTCATCGCCTTCTGCGGTGTCCTGATCCTTGCCGCGGGCTTCACGAGCAGCCTGCACAGCCAGCCTGCGTCCAGGCCCCCCGCCCCCATCGTCGACGCGGCCACGGGCTCGCGGGCCATCCTGCACGTCGACGTCGTGGGAGCGGGGGCAAATCGGCGGCTCGTCACCGCCGCGGTTTTTCCCGAGGGCCGCCAGCTCGGAGCCCTCGTGGTCGGGCTCGGCGCCACGTGGTCCCCCGACGGGACAGGCTTCGCCTTCTTCGATACCCAGCTCGCGCTGAAGCTGCGGGATCGGGCGGGGCAGGAGACGGTGCTCTTTCAGGGCGACCAGAACGAGCAGCTCTACCTCTGGCAGCCCGCGTGGTCGCCGGACGGCAAGCAGATCGCGGCCTTGACTTTCGTGCCGGGGGCCACCGGTCCGCTCAAGATGTCGATCGCCCTCATCGATGTGGCGGCGAAGAACGTCCAGTCGCGATTCGCGATCCCTCGAGGGGTGACGAATATCCCGTCCTACTCGACTCCGCCCAACAAGCTCCGCTGGTCCGCGGATGGCCGCAAGATCCTCCTCTCATGGGAATCAGCCGCGGTGCTCGATACCAAGAGCGGCACCTTCGAGCTTCTGCCGGGAGGACCGATCGTCGCGGAGTGGGCCCCCGGGGGCGACGCCATCTACTACCTCGACGTTATCAATCGCGACAGGCCGCCGGGTCCGATCCTGTCGGGACTCTATCGCACGAAGCTGGGGTCGGGGACGCCGCCCACGAGGCTCCTGGACCAGCAGCAGCTCAGCGCCATGGGTCTGGCAATCACCGCCAGGGTCGTCCTCGGCGCCATGACACTCTCCCCCAGCGGCACGAAACTGGCGGTGGGTCTCGGCTCCAGCACGGGAAGCTCGGGGAAGCTCCATGTCTATGCCGTCGGCGCGGCGCCCGACAGTCTCGTTCCGGACAAGCCGCTCGCCACCTTCCAGACGGAAGAGCTGATCGCGGCGATCGAATGGGCGCCCGACGAGACGCAGGTGGCCGTGATCGCGGTGGCCAAGGACGGCGTGAAGATTCGCGCGGTGAATCTCGGCACGGGAGGGTGGCGAACGCTGGCAACCCTCGGCGCTCTGGATCTCAACGGACGCGAGGCCGAGGTCCTCGCTTTCAAGGCCTTGAGCTGGACGCAGTGAACGTCGGGTGCTGATTCGCCACCCGGCCTACGCGGTGGTCACCGAGGGTCCTCCCCGCGCCTCGAGCCGCCCGAGCAGTTTCTGAAAGGTCTCGACGGTCAACGGCTTCACCAGGTGGTCGTCGAACCCGGCCTCGATTGCTTTCCGCTTGTCCTCGTCACGACCGTACCCGGTCAGGGCCACGAGCACGACACCCTTGAGCCGGGAATCCTGACGGACTCTGCGGGCCAGCTCGTACCCGTCCATTCCCGGAAGTCCGATATCGACCAGCATGAGATCGGGCACGTTCACGCGCACCGCTTCCAGGGCCGCCATGCCGTCGTGAGCGACACGAACCCGGTGCCCGAGCAGCTCGAGCAGCATCATCAGCCCTTCGGCCACATCAGCGTTGTCATCGACGACGAGCACTCGGACGGGCCCGCCGTGTCCCTCCCCCGCCGATCGGGCGGGAACGAGATTCGCATCGGCGACGGGAACACAGGGGAAGGACACGCGGAACTCCGCGCCTCGCCCCAGCCCTTCGCTGGTGACCTCCACCCGCCCCCCGTGGAGCTCCACGAGCCGCTGCACGACGGTGAGCCCGATCCCCAGGCCGCCCTCGACGCGCGCGGGGCCTCGGTGGGCCTGGGCGAAGAGGTCGAACACACGGGAGAGCATCTCCGGCGCGATGCCCACACCATTGTCCCGCACCCGCAGCACCGCCTGCTCGCCCTCGCGCCGGGCCATCACCTCGATCCGCCCGCCCGGCTCCGTGTACTTCGCGGCGTTCGTGATGAGGTTGACGACGACCTGCTCCAGCCGGCTGGGGTCGCCGCTGACGTGCAGCGGCTCGTCCGGCAGCGCGAGGGTGAGGAGGTGCGCCCTCGCTTCGACGAGGTCGCGGGTGGTCTCGACGGCACGCTCCACCACGCCGCCGAGGCGCACCGTCTCCATGCGCAGAGTCACCCGGCCGCGCGTGATGCGGGCGACGTCGAGCAGATCGTCGACCAGTCGTGCGAGCTGATCGGTCTGGCGGTAGGCGATGTCGAGCGCCCGGTCCCGCCGTGACGGATCGAGGCGAGCGGTGACGACGGCATTGCGCACGGCGGAGAGCGGATTTCGCAGCTCGTGCCCGAGCATGGCGAGGAACTCGTCCTTGCGTCGATCACCGTCGGCGAGCTCGAGCAGCTTCTCGCTCAGCTCAGCTTCGAGCCGCTTCTTCTCGGTGACATCCCGGGCGATCTTCGAAGCGCCGACGATACGCCCCGTGGAATCCCTGATCGGCGATATGGTGAGGGAGATGTTCAAGAGACAGCCGTCCTTGGTGACGCGGATGGTGTCGAAGTGGTCGACCATCTCCCCCCGGCGAATCCGGGACAGCGCCTCGTCTTCCTCGGCGCGACGCTCCCCGGGAATGATGAGGGTGATGTGCCGGCCCACGGCCTCCGCGCTCGTCCAGCCGAACATCCGCTCGGCGGCCGGGTTCCAGGACGTGACGATACCGTCCAGTGACTTGCTGACGATCGCGTCGTCCGAGCTCTCGACGATGGCGGCCAGCCGAGCCTGGGCGAGCTCCCGGCCCATGCCCTGCGTTTCGATCGCCTGCGCCTTCTCTTGCGGGCCCACGATGAAGCCCAGCCGATCGGCGTGGCCGTTCAGTCCCTCGGAGGGAAAGGCCTGCGAGTGCGCGCCACAGATTCGGAGAAGGGTCGCGCCGTACGCCTGCCCGCGGAACGCGGCCAACGGATACGCGCATAGCAGGGAAAACGACAATGACTTGGCGAGATCGTTCCAGAGCTCCTCGAGACGGATGGCGGCCTCAGGACGGCCCTCCGCGCAGAGCAGGGCGACCATCTCGCCGAACGCGTGGACGTGGGGAACCTGGCCCGCGGCGACCGCCCGTGCCACGGTCGCGCCAACAACCTCGACGAAGCGCTTCTCGTCCGGCCACCCGTCGACCATGAAGCGCGAGAGCGTCTCGGCGGCGTCCAGGGCGACGTAGCGGCCCTGCTCGGAGAGGGCGGCGAGATCGAAGCCGCGCGCGGCCAGCTGCTGTGCGATCTGCGCCTGATGCGGCGCGGTGGCGATGATCAGGCAGGCCTCGCCGGCGCCAAGTGCCGGGCCGACGAATCGGCCGATGGCGCCCAGGAGGAAGGTCTCATCGTCGTAGAACTGCACGACATGCGCCGGGCCATTGGCGTCGCCCCCCTCCGTGGTCGGCGGGCTCAGCGACAGGTCCAGGTCGCTCAGATCAGTCGGCTCCATCTCGTTCCCTTCCTTTTTGGTCAAGGCCATACGGATCAGAACGTGGATTTCGAAGGACGCCCAACCTGCGAGATGGATGCCAGGAGGGATTGTCTTTTTCGTCGTTCTCTCGATCGGCGAGTCCCAGATTTTTCAAGGGGTTAACGACGGGCACGCTGGACCCTGAGCCTACCAGGGGAGATCGTGGGAAGATGCGACGCGGTAACAATTCCACCCTGGCCTCGTAGAGAGAGGGCAGAGCCCGTCGCTCGAGGAGCCAGCGAGACCGGCGGGCGCGCAGTCGTCGTGGCTCATCCTCGCCGCTCGCCAGGAGCCGGGTGGACATCACCCATGCGGTCCCGACTACCGAGTCACCTGGTAGTGCTCCGCTCTCCGCTCAGCCACTCCGGCGAGATCCAATCGCTGCCCGCCTCGGGCGATCTCGTTTGGCAATCAAGCCCTTGCTCGAAGACCGCTCCACGATTCGACTCGTGGCACACGTGTTGCCTTATTCGACAGGCCGTCCAGAAATCTTCGAACAGAAGAAGGAGGAGAGGACATGAAGCTCTCAAGCATGATCGTCGCCGCGATGGCGGCGACCTGCGTACTCGCCGGACAGGGTCTGGCCCAGTCGCCGGCGAAGCCCGTACCTTCCACGTCTCCGGCCAAGGCAGCGGCCGTCGACACCATGAAGGGACAGCACAGCATGGATGGGGAAGTGACCAAGGTGGACGCGAAGAAGGGGTGGGTGGACGTGAAGACTCCCGAGGGGAGGATGAAGCTCCACTTCCCGCCGGCCGCGCTCGCCAGCGTCAAGAAGGGCGATCTCGTCACCGTGGAGATCGGAATGACACCGGGCCCCGCGGCGGCCAAGTAGGGCGCCGGACAAGACAACGGAACTATCGACCTCACCATACAACGAGTGTCGGAACCTCGGCGGCTCGAGGCATCCGACCGGAAGGAGACCACCGTGACGGATGATCGTACGAAACACATGACAGGGCTGTTTCGCGACCGGGAGGCGGCCGAGCGCGGCTACGCTTGCCTGATCAATCGTGGTTACATCGGCAACGACGCGAGCCTGCTGATGTCCGACGAGACGCGGAAGCGCTACTTTCCCCGCGATGAGGAGCCCAAGACGGAGCTTGGAACCAAGGCGGCCAAGGGCGCTGGATTAGGTGCCGTCGCCGGCGGAGGGCTCGGGGCCCTGCTCGCGGGCATGGCCGCCGCCGGCTTTGCCGTGCCCGGCCTCCCCATCATTGCCATGGGGCCGCTGGCAGCCGCCTTTGCCGGTGGTGCGACGGGCGGCACGCTGGGTGCCATCGTGGGGGCGCTCGTGGGAGCCGGCATCCCCGAAGAGCGCGCGCAGCTCTATGACAAGGGCATCAAGGAAGGCGGAATCGTCATCGGGGTGATCCCCCGGACCGACGAGGACGCCGAGTATTTCGAGCGGGAGTGGACGAACGCGCAGGGGGAGCAGATCTATCGGCCGACCTGGCCGTCGAGGAGGTAGCCATGACTGGCGCACGCTCAGCTGTTGCCGTCGTTGCCGCTCTCATCCTGTCGATCGCAGGGCCCGGTGCCGCAAGCGCAGCCGAGCAGATGATGGGTCGGCATTCCATGGAGGGGCAAGTCACGAGCATCGACGCCAAGAAGGGGTGGGTTCACGTCAAGACGACGGAAGGCACGATGATCGTCCATTTCCCGCCCGAATCGCTCCAGGGCGTGAAGAAGGGCGACACCATCACCGTGAGCCTCGCCCTGCAGGATAACGGCCCCGGCGCCAGGGAGAAGAAGTAGCCGAATGCAGCACGGGCCCCGGGATCGCGCATCCGGGGCCCGTGTCTCGTTGCCCGTGTCTCGTTGATGGTCGAGCCCTAGCCGCGCGAGCTCGGCCGGTAGAAGGGCTCGCGCGCGCTTTCATCGAGCCAGTCGAATAGGACACGCGCATGCCGATGTCTTCGTAGGCCTTGAGGATGCGCTCGGCCACGCCGATCACCCGAGCCGCAGGGCCGATACGCCAGCCGTGCAGATGCTGGACCGTGGTGATGCCCACTCGAGCATCTCGAAGGCGGAGTAGAGGGTGTCGAGGTACGGATCGACGTCCCGGGCCGTCATGCGGCTCGCGAACCAGAGCTCGAGCGGATGATCGGGAGAGCCGAGCTGCAAGGGCGTGAGGCCGACGTGGTGATGGCCGTTGACGAAGCCGGGCACCACCACGTGCTCGGCCGAGCCCAGCACCTCGTCGGGACGGTGGCGGGCCTGAAGCTCGGCGTACGGCCCCACCTCCACCACCACGCCATCGCGCTGGAACACGGCGCCGTCGGTGATGACGCGAGCGTCCACCCGGCTCTCGACCTTGACGATTACGTACTTGCCACGGATCAGCGACGACGCCATGCGGGCTATTCCCTCGTCAGCGCCTGCTGTCGCCCCTGGTGGTACTCCGACAAGGTGGCGTTGGCGGCGACGATCGTCCGGAGCTGAACGGCGATTCTCGCGAGGTCCTTCCCGGGCACGGCCACGTAGAGCTCGTCCTCGCCCAGGCCCGTGTAGACCCGATTCCCGATACATCCCGTGCTCACGACGATGCCCTGCGTCAGCGCGGCGGGCAGCGCCATGCAGGTGGGCCGCCCCAGAAACGGTGCAGACACGCCGATGCCGGCCCGCTGCGCGGCCTCCTGGAGGAGCATGAGCCGCCCGGGCCGGCCCATGAAGAGGACCACATCAGGGTCCACCGGCGAATCGCCGAGCGGCGCGTACACCACGGCGCCCGGGGTGGCAGACAGGCGAGGGATCCCGGGAACCTCCTCCATCTTGATGTAGCCGATGCCCGTCATGAACGACAGGGTCTGCTCGAGCTCCTGGGCTCGCTCGGCCGGGAGAGGAATCGAGTGCGTATGGCTGCCGATCGCGCAGTTGTAGTGGTCGCTCGGCACGGTGTAGAAAGCCTGTCCGGCCGCGGCCAGACGCCAGAAGCTGCAGCCGGAAGGCTCCGATCCCGCGAACCTGGCCACGCCCGTGGGCGGCGCATCCCGGAACGTGACCGCCACGGGCCGCCGCCTGAGCCCGAGGGCCTCGGAGAGTCGCTGCTCAAGGTCGTGATAGTCGATCATCGCTCGTCTCCGTTACTCCTGGTCGATGAATGAGCTGCTCGGGCCTTCCGCGATCTCTCATCGCGCCAGCGGATCGGGGCGGAGCTGGAACTTCACGACCTTGCTCGTCGTCCCCCTACCGCCCTCGACGTGGAACGGCGTTCTCGTCGCGTAGGTCGACCACAGTCCCTTGCCCTTCCAGCCGGCATTGGGATCGTCGATGCGCCCATCCATCCACTTGGCGTAGAAGCCCATGGGATACGGGACGCGCAGGTTGACGAAGGCGCCGTTCACGAGCGCGATGAGCGACTCGTTGGCATTGCCGGTAGCCATCGGCACGTTCCTGCCCAGCCCGAACGTATCGTGCTGGTCGACCCAGGTGTAGTAGCTCGCCTCGGCGCTGCCCGACTCCGTGACGCCCTGGAGCTGCGGACCAGGGAACGGATAGAGCGTCCAGCCCTCGGGACAGTGCCGGCCCGTCGCCGTCGGTCCGTTGAGCGGCCCCTTGCAGCGGTGCCGATCGAAGCTCGCGAGATGTCCACTCGAGAGCGGTGTCCACACCACGCCGTTCCGATCGATGTCCATGCCCCGCGGGCCGTACCCCGGCAGCGGCGGCTCGAAGACCTCGGCCAGAGCGGTCGCCGCGGGATCCGGTCCCGGATTGACGCGGATGACGTAGCCGGGGAATCCAAGGACCGAGCCCCAGATGGTGCCGTCGGCCGGGTTCACGGCGATGCCGTAGAAGGCGGCGACGATCCGCTTGTCCTTGGTGGGATCGACGGGCTGGTCGGGCTCGACATAGTCGTCTCGTTTGCCGTTGCCGTTGGTATCGAGGACGAGCGCCGTCCAGCCTTGCGATCTCATTTCATCGCCGGTCTCCTCGAACAACTTGCGATTCAGCCAGCCGAGGACGCCACTCTGCGGGCCGCCCGCGCTCGTCCACAACGTGTTGTTCGCATCTTCCGCGAACACCAGATGATGGGTGGGGAAGCACGTGCCGATGAGGGTGACCTTCCCCGTCTTCGGATCGTACATGGAGAGATGCCGGTTGGCCTGCTCGACCGGGAAGAGCTTGGCCGACGGATGATCCGAGCCTTTCTTGCAGACGTCCGGATTCGCGGGCGGCCGCACGCGCGAAGTGAACCAGACCCGCCCCTTCTCGTCGAACATCGGGTTGTGCATGCTCGTCTGGCTGTCCCAGATCGGCTCAGGCCCCCAGTATGGCGACGGCGTCATGGCGTTCGTCTTCGACGAGGGCGTGTTCGGATCACGCGCCGGCATCCTCACCTGAGTGGCCTTGTGCTTCACCGGGTCGAGCACCGGGAAGAGATCCCTGCTCTCCTCGGGAGTCCCGTAGATCAAGCCGTTCGGATTGACCCTCGGATTACGCTTGTCGGTCGAGATCTCGTCGTGCAGGTAGTCCTTGGGGCCCGCCCAGTCCCAGAGGGTGATGACGACGTTGCGCTCCACGCCCTGTGGTCGCTGCGGCTGGGAGCGAGGCAGCTCGCCCGCGGCGATCCGGTCCGTCCAGTCGGCGAACAGCTCCGTGGCCCGCTTGGGGTCGAGCCGGCCGAGGTTGTTGGTCATCTGGGTCATGGCCTGTCCGGACACGACGCGCCGTGCCCAGGCCTCCTTCGAGGATGCAAAGTCGCCGAGCTCCTTCGGAATCGTGCGCGTCGCCTTGTTGCCGAGCTGGTGACACGTGTAGCAGCCATTGGTCTTGACGACATCGAGCCATTGCGCCTGGCTCTTGAGCGTCACCGGGAGGCCATTGCCGCTCGGGCCGGTGCCGGGGAACTCGCTCTGGTCCGGCACCTTGAGCATGGAATACCAGTAGATCGCCGGATAGTATTCGGCGGCGGCGGCCGGGCTCGGCGCCACGGACGCCTTCAGGTCGACGATCTTGCCCGGAGCGGTTCGAACCTTGGCCGAGTCGACGAGCCCGTAGCCGCGGACCCAGACGCTGTAGGTCGCCTTGGGAAGATCGGGCATGACATAGCGGCCGCGATCGTCGGTGACCACGATCTTGGCGAGCTTGGTGGGCAGGTCGGTCGTCTCGGCGATGACCCACACGCCGGCCTCCGGCCCGTTCGCGCTGGTGACCACGCCGCCCAGGTCCCGGTCGCCGATGCGGATCGCCGGGTCCGCGCTCTGCGCGCTCAGCGGGGCCTGCCCCGACACGAAGAGGACCACGATGCTGGATGCGATCAGCCCGAGGCACCACGCTCTGGTCGTTTTCATGTCCCCGCTCCTCTCATGTCAGCCCGACGCTTGTCCGATACGATGCGGCCTTCCTTCAAGACGAGCAGCAGCTGGCGCAGGTTGGCGATCTCGTCCAGGGGATTGGCGCCCACCACGATCAGGTCGGCGAGCTTGCCGGGCTCGATCGTGCCCAGCTCATGGCCCACCCCGCAGAGCTCGGCCGCGTGCCGCGTGGCGGCCAGGAGAGCTTGCCACGGGGTCGCGCCATCCTTCACCCAGAGCCCCAGCTCGAGCAGCGCGGCCTCCTTCAGCGGCCGGATGTCCGAGCCGAGGGCCATCTTGACGCCCGCCGCGAGCGCCTGCTGAAACCATTGCCGGTGCTCGGCCGCCGCGGCGTCGGCGCGGTGGCACAGGTCGGCGGCGAGGCTGCGCTGCTCCACCCAGCGCTTCTCCCAGCGATCGCCGGCCTGATCCGGAGTCAGGTGGGTGATGGCCAGCGTCGGGACATACCAGGTCCCCCGCGCGCGCATGGCGTCGATGCACTCCCCGTCCATGAGGTAGCCGTGCTCGATGCTGTGCGCGCCCAGGCGGACGGCGGCCTGGACGGCCTCGGCGCTCGCAGCATGCGCCATCACGCGATAGCCGCGCTTGGCGCAGATGCTGAAAGCCGCCTCGAGCTCGTCATCGAGCAGGAATGATTGCCAGTGGCGGTCCCACGCGGGCCCCATGATGCCGCCCGTGAGGTTCAGCTTGATGTGGTCCACGCCGTTCTTGATCTGCTCGCGGATGGCGCGCACGAAGCCATAGGGGCCGTCACACTCCCGGGCGTGCCCCGAGGTCAGGAAGTGACCGCCCGTCGTGGTGAGGAAGTAGCCGGCCGCGAACACGCGGGGCCCGATGTACTGCCCGCTCTCGAAGGCGCGCTTCCACGCGACGTCCATGAAATGCGCGGCGCCGGCGCACCGCACGCCCACCACCCCGCTCTCCGTCAAGGCCTCCATCAGCCGATGACCGAAGACGACGGTCTGCTCGACCACCGAGGCGCCGGTGGCCGCCAGGTAGTCGGGATGGATGTGGACGTCCCAGAGCCCGGGCAGAAGGTAGGCCCCGCCGAGATCGGTGACCTCAGCGAAGCGCGTATCAGGTGCCCGGCTCGCGTCGAGCACCTCCGCGATGCGTCCATCCTCGATGGTGACGCTCGCGCCGGGAATCGGCCGAGGATTGACGCAGTCGATGAGGGTCGCATTGGTCAGCACGCGCTTCATGGCTCGATCGTCCCTTCCCCGAGTCGCCTGGCCATTCGCAACCATCTAACACTGAGCGTGGCCAAGAGCAACCCGGAGGGTGACAAAGTTTGGCGGCCAGGATCAGGTGTCGGCATGCTTTCCGTTTTCGAAAATGAAGGCGCCGCCGCGGCTGTCAAGTGTCTGCTTTCCCGACCTCGCCCTCCGTGGCACGGCTGTTGCGGGAATGCCACATGACTGCCCCACGCATATGGGAGACCGACAGTGAAATTTCTCCTCGACACCCTCGGTAGCTGCGCGGCCTGAGACGATGATGCCTCTCGGCCGTGGAGCGCGACTCTTGGGATCGATCATGGTCCTGTCCACCATGACGGCGCTCGCGTCGCCGGCCGCCGCCGAGCTCTCGAACGAATGGCGCTGGTGCACGGGAAAGGACAACGTGGCGATCGAGCTCTTGATCAAGAGCTGCACGCACGTGATCAAGTCGGCGCGCGAGCCGGCGGAGCATCTCGCCACGGCCTTCTACAACCGCGCGACGGCCCACCGCATCCAGGGCTGGTACGATCGCGCGATCCAGGACTACGACGAGGCCATCCGCCTCGATCCGGAGTACGCGCTCGCCTACAATGACCGCGGCACCGCGTACAGTCGGAAGGCCCAGCTCCGGCGCGCGATCCAGGACTACGACAAGGCCATCCGTCTCGACCCGGCCATGGGCTTCGCCTTCAGCAATCGAGGCAACGCGTACGCCAGCCGGGGCGAGCTGGACCGGGCGATTCAGGACTACGACGAGGCCGTCCGGCTCGATCCGAGCAATGCGTCGGCCTTCAACAATCGCGGGTACGCCCATCGCAGCAAGGGCGACCTGAAGCGGGCCCTCCAGGACTTCGATCAAGCGATCCGGCTCGATCCGGGCTATGCGCTGGCTTTCAAGAACCGCGGGCTCGTCCTCACCATCACCGGAGAGCACGAGCGGGCCATTCGCGATCTCGACCAGCTCGTCCGACTGGAAGCGAGGAATGCGACGGCGTGGACGGCTCGCTGCTTGGCCCGCGCGCTCGCGGGGCGGCTCACGCCCGCGCTCGCCGACTGCAACGAAGCGCTCCGCCTGCAGCCCGGCTCTCCCGACGCTTTCGAGGCGAGAGGATTCGTCTACCTCAAGCTCGGCCAGCCCGATCGCGCCATCGCCGACTACGATGCCGCGCTCCGTGTCGATCCCCGGTCCCCTCGATCCCTCTACGGGCGCGGCCTGGCCAAGCGTCAGGGAGGGGACGTGACGGAGAGCGAGGTCGACATCATCGGGGTGAAGTCGATCAAGTCCGCCGCCGCCGAGTTCGCGCGCGTCGACCCGCGGCCGTAGGTCGTCCCCGCCTCCACAAGCGCTTCGTGGCGAGGGCGGCCCCCTGCGCGAGCGACTGGAGCTTGGCCCATGCGATCAAAGGATGCACTCGCCCCCCGAGGCCGCAGTCGGTCCCCGCGATGACGCTCTCCCGCCCCGCCAGCTTCGCGAACCGCTCGATGCGGTCGGCCACCAGCTCGGGGTGCTCCACCACGTTGGTGGCATGGCTGACCACGCCCGGGATGACAAGCTTGCCCTTGGGCAGCTTCACGTCCTGCCAGACTTTCCATTCGTGCTCGTGGCGGACATTGCCGGCCTCGAACGAATAGGCCTGGCAGTTCACGGCCAGCATCACCTTGACGATGTCCCGCATCGGAATATCCGTGACGTGCGGACCATGCCAGCTCCCCCAGCACAGGTGGAACCGGATCCGCTCCCGCGGCAATCCCCGCAGCGCGTGATTGAGCGCCTCCACCCGGATCATGGAGAACTTCCGGTACGCGCTCGCCGAGGGCGCCGGGTTGACCATGTCCCAGTTCTCGGCGATGGCGGGATCGTCGAGCTGGAGGACGAGACCCGCGTCGACGATGGCCTTGTACTCCTCCCGCATGGCGTCGGCGCAGGCGTAGATGAACTCCTCCTCGGTCTTGTAATGCTCGTTGCCGATCCGGGAGGCGCTGCCCGGCGCGATCGAGGTCATGAAGCCCTCCTCGATTCCGGCGGCGCCCAGCGCGCTCTTGAAGTGCTCGATGTCCGCCTGGATCGCCGCCTGGCCCGTATACGTGAGCGGACCCGTGCAGACGGGGATGCGCATGCCGCCCCCGCCCCCCGGCGTGGTCGAGACGGCCGCCTGAGGATCGGCGTACGCCGCGGCGAAGAGCTGGCGGTCGCGCCGATCCGAGAAGCTCGTGAGCCTGACCTGTCTTGGGTCTGAGCGCCGGGGTGGCAGCCGGTAGAGCTCGGTGCCGAGGATGAGACCTCCCAGGCGCTGGAAGGAGTAGCTCCACCACGCGCCGTAGTTGACCCGCTGGCCCATGGCCTTGCCGTACTCGCCGTCGCCCGGAACGTCGATGCCGATGTCGTGCTGGCGCCGGACCACCTCCTCGACCGCCGCGCGGAGCCGCGCCTGATAACCGCGCTCGTCGTCCAATTGGCCCTCCTGGCGCGTCCGGTTGAGCTCGATCAGGTCGTCCGGGCGCGGCAGGCTTCCCGCGTGGCTCGTGATGATGCGCGCGCTGCTGTTTCTCATGTCGCTCCCCTCAGATCTCGGAGTAGTCGCTGCCCCGCGTGTCCACGCCGCGGCCGCGCGCCTCGCTGATCCAGCCGAACTCGCGGAGGAGCGGCTGGCTGTAGGTGACGCGGCCCGTGACCTTGTCGAGCGGCTCGGTGGCGAGCAGGAGGGCCGCGCGGGCCATGAGGAGGGGCGGCTCTCCGCGCGGATCGTCCATGCCCTTGACGAGCCGGTGATAGACGGTGCCTGGCGTGGGGACGACCTGGGGCGGCGCCACGCTCGTCACCGAGACACCGTACGGGTAGACCTCGGAGGCCAGCCCCTGGGTGAAGCGCTCGAGGGCGGCCTTCTCGGCGCCGTAGCACGTGCCGCCGCGGGCGCCCACGGCGGGATCGGCGTACGGGCCCCGTCCGGGTCCGATGGCAGAGCCCGAGGAGATATTGACGATGGCCCCGCTCCGACGCGGAATCATGTCGGCGAGGGCGAGCTGGCTCAGGGTGAACGGTGCGTGAAAGTTGACGGCCCACGAGCGCATCCACTTGTTGAGCGGGTAGTCCTTGATCTGCACGTAGTACGTCAGCGCGGCGTTGTTGACGAGCACGTCCACGGGGCCATAGACCTCGCGCGCCGCCCCCACGAGCCGCTCGCACTCGGCGGGCTCCGCGATGTTGGCGGCGACGGCGTGCGCCGTGCCGCCCGCCGCGCGAATGGCCGCGACCGTGGTCTCGAGAGAGCCGTCGAGGGGATGATCGCCCTCGCGCAGCGTACGCGCCGCGCAGACCACATGCCCGCCTTCCTTCGCAAACACGCGCGCAATCTCCGCGCCGATGCCTCGGCTCGCCCCCGTGACCAAGACCGTCTTGCCGTCCAGCTTGCCCATGGCGTGGCCCTCGCAGATCGCGATTCCTTCGGTCGTGAATCGGCCGCTATCTTAGCGCAACCAGATCGTCACTGAGCACTCTCGCGATGCGGGATCGCCTTTCGCTGCCCCGCCCGAATACGGGCGCGGCCCGCGACGGTCAGGACTGAAAACATTTCAAGGCGGTGGCAAAAAATACCAGCCGCCGTGGACCTATCACCGCGACGATGACGACGACAAGCCCACGAACTGGTCACATCGAGGCCGGTTTCACGTGGCCCCAGAACATGTGACCGGGAAGATCCAACATGCCGCCCTGGCATTTGTGCTCGCTCCGCACACGACGCCTGCGTGGCATGCGCGATGCAGCCGCCGAACCCACCGGCAGCTACCGAAAGGAGGACAGCATGGTCACCATCACGGCACGAGCAAAAGACACCCTGCTCCAGCTGAGGGCACAGGCCAACATGGATGATCCCGAGCTAGGGCTGCGGCTCGAAGCGGACAACTCCATCCTTGGCCTCTTCCCCGATCGGCAGAAGCCCGGGGATCAGGTCGTCGAAGTAGCGGGCGCGACCGTCCTCCTCATCGCGGATGACCTGGCCGACGCCTTGACGGGCGTCACCATTGACTCTCAGACCACCGACGACGGGACGCAGATCGTCATCGCGACGACTGAGGGACCGGGCGCCGAGGCAAACCTGGGCGGCCTGGACGACGACGACGAAGAGGACGATGACGACGACGAGAAGGACGGGGATCCGGCCCTTGTGTGAGGCGCGCCGCGGCGGGGCGTCGTCGGGGGCGGTACCGGGTCTCCGTTACGACCGGGGAGCCTGGGCGCGCTCGGAGCCTGGGCGGGGACGAGATTCGTGGCCGTTCTCACGCAGGGGCGTGATCTCGCGCACGTCGTGTCCCGTGCGGGAGGCGTGATGTCGGCTCAAGGAACGATAGACGTCCAGGTAATCGTCCACCATGCGGCGGACCGTGAAGCGCGTTTCGAATCGAGCACGAATCCTCTCTCGCGACAACAACGAGAGCCGCTCGATGGCGGCGACCGCGCCACGCTCGTCGTCGACGACAAACCCGGTCAGGCCGTCCTCGATGACTTCGGGCACGGAGCCTCTGCGGTATGCGATGACGGGGGCGCCGCACGCCATGGCCTCGATCATGACGAGCCCGAACGGCTCGGGCCAGTTCACGGGCACCAGCAAGGCGATGGCGCCGCTCAAGAAGGCCGCCTTCTCGCCATCGCTGATCTCGCCGATGTACTCGATGCCGGGCAGGTCGAGCAAGGGCTGGATCGCTCCGGCGAAATACTCGCGGTCGACCTTGTCGACCTTGGCGGCAATGCGAAGGGGCAGGCCGGCGCGCCGCGCGATGGAGATCGCCTGGTCAACGCCCTTCTCGGGAGCGATGCGGCCGAGGAAACCCAAGTAACGCGGCTCCTCCGGGCCTGGGCTCAGGAGCGCTTCGGGCATTCCGTGATGGATCGTGCGCACCCATCCCGCCTGCGGGACGGGTCGCCGCTGCGCGTCGGAGATGGAGACCACGGGAATCGAGGAAAAGGTCCGGAAGACCGGCGGGTGCTCGGGGAGATCGAGGCGCCCGTGCAGTGTCGTCACGAAGGGCGTGGGCTGACGCGAGAAAAGCGAGAAGGGGTAGTAGTCCAGATGGAAATGCAGGATATCGAACTCATGCGCGCGCTGCCGCACGCGCTCGAGCATCAGCATGTGGAGCGCGATCGGATCGAGAATGGCCCGATCGAAGCGCAGGGCCCTCGGCCACATGGGTTCGAGCTTCGCCGTGGTGATCGAATCGCCGCTCGCGAACAAGGTGACATCGTGACCCCGGGCCACCAGTTCCTCGGTGAGCCAGGACACCACGCGCTCCGTTCCTCCGTAGAGCTTGGGGGGAATGGCTTCGGTCAAGGGCGCGATCTGTGCGATTCGCATGCGTGCACCTCTCGTGGTCGGATTCGAACCCATCCAAACTTTGGCAAGAACTGTGCCAGTGGTGCGCCGGTCCGATACCTCGCCTCGCTGTTGTCGATACGCAGGCCATCGCCGAGGTCGCGGCCCGGGCAGGAAAGAATGACCGGCAACAGCGCGGGCGGGCCGACGTCGCGCTCTGCCAGCAACCAGAGCAGACCGCCGAGAGGCAACAGCCGCCCCTACCCTGAGTCACAACGCGATGCTGAACCTCCCATCCACTGGCTTTCTGTCTTGTGCGATTCAGCCCTCGCCCGCCCTCGCGGTCGCACAACGCGAAGCTGACCGTACCTGTCGCGGGCAGGTGTGCTCTACTCCCGACTGCCGGCTCCCCGAGAGTCGAGGTGGAGGACACCATATGCGAGCACTGGTGCTTGAAGAGTTCGGCGGGCCCTTCACCACCAAGGATGTGCCCACGCCCACCATCGCGCCGCACGAGGCGCTGGTGCGGGTGCGGAACGTGGGGGTGTGTGGGACGGACGTGAAGATTCGAGCCAACAAGATGGGGCTCGGGGTGATCCCGCTCATCATGGGTCACGAGATCGCGGGGGAAGTGGCGGAGGTGGGCCGCGAGGTGCGCGGCTTCGCCCCCGGCGACCGCGTCATCGTCAACTTTTACCTCACGTGCGGTCGCTGCCAGTTCTGCCGGGCGGG
>Ga0137409_10003240_pt1 | contig 17278 bp, 8 predicted proteins | sample CZODoug1_16funga_FD_122059 | JGI IMG/M metagenome (GOLD analysis project Ga0137409, IMG submission 122059) | Vadose zone soil fungal communities from Angelo Coast Range Reserve, California, USA - CZODoug1_16fungal (Hybrid Assembly) | ecosystem: Environmental > Terrestrial > Soil > Vadose zone... | reverse complement strand
AGTTTACACCCGTTCCTCGTTCACCGACCCCGCAGGCCACCAGCGCGGTCTTCTTCGACTATGACAACGACGGCTGGCTCGATCTGATCGTAACGGGGCCGCACGGGGCCTCGCTGTTCCACAACGATGGGACCGGGCGCTTCGCCGACCGCAGCCAGCTGCTGCCGCCGGCAGTGCAGCGCGATTCGATTGGGCCGCTCCTCATTGCGGACATCGACGGCGACGGCGATCAGGACATCATCCTCGGCGACCGGAACGGCGTCCACGTCCTCCGCAACGACGGTGGGAACGCGCATCTCGCCATGCGCGTGCAGCTGATCGCGGTGGGGCTCGGGAGCGGCAAGAATAATTCGTTCGGCATTGGCGCAAAGGTCGAAGTGCGCGCCGGAGAGCTGTTCGAGACGCGCGTCGTGACGGAGCCGGTCACGCATTTCGGACTCGGAAGCCATTTCAAGGCCGACGTGCTGCGCGTGCAGTGGCCCAACGGTGTGCCGCAAACGATCTACTTCCCCGGAACCGATCAGGACGTCCTCGAGTTGCAGCAGCTCAAAGGCTCGTGCGCGTTTCTCTACACGTGGGATGGCACGCACTTCCGCTTCATCACCGATATGATGTGGCAGAGTGCCTTGGGTATGCCGCTGGGTATAATGGGCGGCAACGCGGCATATGCCCCCGCGGGTGCGTCGCGGGAATACCTGCGCATTCCCGGCGCAGCACTACAGCCTCGCAATGGCCGCTACGCCCTTCAGGTCACCGAGGAGCTGTGGGAGACTGCTTATCTCGACCAGCTGCGGCTCCTCGCCGTCGATCACCCCGATTCGGTCGACGTCCTTGTCGACGAGCGATTCCCCCCTTCCTCCAATGGTCTGCGCCTCTTCCAGATCGTCCACCAACGGCCACCGCTGGCCGCTGTCGATGGGCACGGTGACGACGTCCTCGCCGACCTGCGCGAGCACGACGATCGCTATGTCTCGAACCTGACGCCGCAGCGCTACCAGGGACTGATGGAGCCTCACGAGCTGGTACTGGATCTCGATGCAGACGCGGGACGTCCCGGAACGTTCTTGTTCCTGCGCGGCTGGATTTATCCGTCGGATGCCAGCATCAACGTCGCTTTATCGCAACAGCACCAGCTGCGCGCCGACCTCCCGACACTCGAGGTACGGGACGCGCGCGGACGCTGGGTTCCGGCGCGCAGCAGCGTCGGCTTTCCCTCGGGCAAGGACAAGACGGTGGTGATCGATCTGGCGGGCATGTTCCCGACGCACGATCACCACCTGCGGCTGCGCACGAACATGCAGATCTACTGGGACGAAGCCTTCGTGGCGGATGATGCAAACGGGGGCGGTCTGGGTACGCGGGTCACGACCCTCTCACCCGTGTCTGGCGACCTGCACTTCCGCGGCTTCTCGCGGATGTACCGGCGCGGCGGGCGCTACGGTCCCCACTGGTTTGCGTACGACGACGTGACGACCGAGTCACCGTGGCGCCCGATCACCGGTGCGGCGACGCGCTTTGGCGACGTACGCCCGCTGCTCGACCGTGCCGACGATGAGTACGTCGTCATGGTGCCGGGCGACGAGGTCACCGTGGAGTTCGACGCTCCCGCCGACGCGCCGCCACCCGGGTGGACGAGGACGTTCCTTCTCTATTCGGATGGCTGGATCAAGGACTCCGACTTGAATACGGCGGATGGGACTACGATCGGCCCGCTCCCCTATCACGCGATCAAGACATATCCGTACGCGTCCGGCGATGCGTACCCGGCGGATTCCGCGCGGCGGCGTTACCTGCGCGAGTACAACACGCGCATCATCAAGCACGGAGGGCAGGAAGAGCGCTGATCAGTGACGCGCGGCTCATGCCCAGGACTCTGTGGCGCTGGACGAGCACATCGAGGTCCACAGGGTAAAGGCCGTGAGCGGCGGGATTGGCGAGCCCGCAGACATTCCGCGGCGCGATCGCGTTGGTCACCCAATTAATGAAGGACCGCCGATCGGCGGGCGTGCGGACATGCCGGAGCCGTCGCAGGCTGGCGCGCGGGAGCCCGCCGAGCGTAGGGTCGCCCACGCCGAGGAACCCCGACCACGCGAATTCTTCGTCTTTCAGCAGTCGTTGGCGGATCTCCGCGAATGAGACAGCGGCGAAATAGATCATCGCATGTGCCGCAAAGAGATCGAAGCGAGCCATCGCGTGGTATGCTCCTGCGACCAGCATATCGATCTGATCCGCCTCGTCGCTCAACGCGGCGTCATAACGAGCCAGGTCCTGCTCGGTCGGCCCCCCCTCCTTCTCGAAGAGAAGACCCAGTCGCTCGATTGCGCGCAGGCTCCACGCGATTCCCGTCGAGAACAGCGGGTCCACGAACGCGTACGCGTGGGGCAGCATTGCCCAGCCCGGACCGGCCGCTCGGGTGAGGCGGTGCTGGATCCGCGGTTTGTAGGCGAGCGGCATGAGTGGCTTGGCGCCGTCAAACAGGGCCCCAACCGTCGGATAGCGGCCGAGCAGGTATCGCCACTGCTGCTCCGGCGTTCCCGCCACCCTGCGTTTCAGCACGAACCCCGCGCTGGTGACGCCGTGATCGAAGCGCAGAGAGTACATCCACCCTTCTTCTATAATGTGGTGCACGGCCGCCCAATCGTCGGGGTAGGGGCCCGGCGGTAGCCCGGGGGGGGGCACCACGTCGGAAAACAGACGCACGCCGTCGAAGTGACTGAACAAGAGACCAGAGTTCGTGTGCATGCGGCGTAGTGCCGACGGGATCGCGAGCTGGCGCGCCATAAAGCCGCCCGGTCCGGACGCGTCCATCACGAAATCGGCGCGTAGCGCCTTCAGCATCTCCGCGGTCACCTCGGTCCGGTCGCGGTACTCGACGCCGGACGCCACGGCGGCGCGGACGAAGTGGTGGTCCACGTCGGCGCGGAGCCAGTGGTTGTCGGCGATGTGGTCGTTCGGGCTCGCGGCGACGAGCAACCGCTCCGTGCGCGAGCCGTCAGAGACGAAGGGGCGCCCGGCGTGGTGGCGATAGAACGTGAACCCGCGCTTCAGCCCGCGGCGCAGCTCGGGGAAGCGGGCGACCCAGCGGCCGTGCGCCGCGAGATCGTAACAGTCATCCAGCCCGTAACGCCGCGCCAGGCGCTCCAAGGTGAGATTGGCGAGTGGCGTGCTCGATTCGCCGATCGCGAACCGCGGGTGGGTGCCCCGCTCCAGCAGGACGACGTCGTGCCCTTGCACGGCGAGGACGCGCGCGAGCAGTGAGCCGGCGAATCCGCTGCCGACGACCGCTACGCGCACGCGGAACAGGGGATAGGGGCTGGGGCCTCGGGACTCGGGCTGAGATTCATGCTCTGGATGCGCGCCACCCGCTGCGGGCGACAGCTCTCACACCCGGGCAGTCGTTCGATGTCCCACAGATCCGCGGTCACCACAGCCGATCTGATCCCCCGGCATTGCTCGAGTGCGTGCTCCAATTGTGCCAGCGTGGGTGGGACGAATGCGCCAAGGTGCTGGAGTCGCTCGATCTCTCCATTGCCGCCGCGCACCGGGATCACCGCGATGCGGCCGGCGCCAAGTCCCGCGGCGTACTCGACCGTGCGGAGCGTCCACTCGATTGATTCCTCGACGGGCACGTACGGCGCGCCCAACAACACGAACACGCGCAAGTCGATATCATGCTCGGCGAGAAAGCCGGCGGCGCGGTCGAACCGATCGAGCTCGAGTTTCTTGTTGAGGTGGGCCGCGGCGACCGGGTGAACGGTTTCGAGCCCGACCGCTACCTCGAGCTTGCCGGAGAGCAGCGCCGCGAATTCGAGCGTCGACGGGCCGATCGTGTTCGCATGCGATTCGACGGTCACCGCGGCGAACGGTGCGGCGAGCTCGGCGATCCGCGGCAGATCTTCCGCCGGCACGGCGCGGCGATCGAAGAAATTGCTCGCATTGTACAGCTTCAGCCGGTGGGGCAACGGTGGGGCGAGGGATTCGAGCGCTCGCGACAGCTGCGCGGGCAGGGCACCCGGCGGCGTCGGACCGTCGAGCGTCCAGCGCCACAGATCGCAGAACGAGCAGGTGTAGGGGCATTCGGCGCCGGCCAGGAACACCGTCAGAGCGCGCTCTACACCACCACTCGGAGCGCGCTCGTCCTCCACGGTGATGCCGTGCGCCTTCCAGGGATCGACGACGGGTTTCGGCGGCCGCAGCCCCCGAATCCGCGCATCAGGCGTGGAGGGCGTGGAAATGGCGGCGATAACGCGCCTCGTCCTCGGTGAACAAACGGGCGGCTGTCTCGGGCGTCGCCGACCCATGCTGGAAGCGTCGCTTGGGATAGACAGGCATCTCGCATCCAAGTACCGCGCGCAGGCCCCGGCTCACGATTTCGCCCTTCAAGGCGTAGAGACGCTCATGTGACCCGCGCGTCAGCTCGGCGAACGGTATCGCCTCGGCAATCGCGATCACCGGGGCCCTCGTGTACGGGCTGAACGAGACGAAACCGTAGCGGCTGGCACAGGCGTAGCCGCGCACGCAGCCGCGGCTGTAGCCACCCGAGTACGTGAGCGAGTGCTTGAGCGAGTCGACGCCCCAACCTTCCTGATACAGCATCCTGTTATTGACGACGCTTCTGATAGTCAGCTCGCTGTTCGCCTCGATCGGATAATCCTTGAGATTCTCGTCGCCCCCGTCGCCGTCGACGAGCAGACGCCACTCGGGGTAGCGCGTCCGGATTGCTCCGAGCAGCGCCAGATTGACGGCGGCGCACTCGACGTCGAGCGGTTTGTAGTCCTCGATGACGGCCACGGCGCGAAACGGATCGAGCGCAGTGGACGGCACATCGATCGTCTCGCCGAGGATCTCGAGATCGGTGCGGCGGAGAAACTCGCGTGCCTGGCGCGCGTCGTCGCCGTCGCCATCGAGCGAGAGCGTGAACGCCTTGAGGCGCGTGGGCGGCATGCCCTGGTCGAGCAGCAGCTTGTTCAAGCAGAGCAGGACGGACCCGCTGTCGATGCCACCGGAGAACGGCACGCCGATCGGCGCGGTCGGATCCTGTGCCGCGAGCCAGGATCGTAGCTCGGAGTACAACGCTTCGATGTAGTGACGCCCGAGACGATCGAGATCGGGCGGCAGCGTGCCACGTGGCGGATCGAAGAAACGGCGATAGACGGGGTTGGGGTCGGGACAGCCGATCAGGCGAAGCGCCGTGATGTGATGCGCTGGTGCCATCCGCGTGTACGACGGGTGGAACTGACCGGCCCAGCCGCGGCGCCCGAGCTCGGCCGCGATCTCGTCGATCCGCTGGGCCACGATCAGGACGGGGCCGTCGGCGGCCTTGGCGAGGAAATAACGCAGCGGCCGCTCTAGACTCCGCGCCAGGACGACGCGCTCGCCTTCCTGGGCGACGAGGGCAAACGAGCCGTCGATCGCCAGTACGCAGGCGGGATCGGCGGCGAGCAAGGCCTGGCGCGCCGCAACGAGATCACCAGACCAAAGGTGCTGCGCGCTGTCCGGAATGAGATTGACGACCTCCGCGATCTGCTTCATGGCGCTCTCCGGCTCCGCGACTCTACCTGTACCGGCTGGATGCGGATCGCCTGGCCACCGCCGGGAGCCAGCGCGATGTGCAGCACGGAGTTTCGGGTGACCATGCGGTGTGAGATCGCGACCGGCAGCGGATTGGTGAGCCAGTTGGCGCCAGGCCCGTCGGCATAGATGTCGGCGGAGTACCTCTCGCCGCGATCGAGGAACGTGAGCGGGACGTTGAACGTGCGCGCTTCCTCGTCCGTGATCGCGCCGATGAACCATTGCGGGCTGCTCTTCTGCTTGCGTGCGACGATGACGTAGTCGCCGATCTTGCCGTCGAGCACGCGCGACGTGTCCCAGTCGACGGCGACATCCTTGATGAACTGCAATGCCGGCTGGTTGACGTAGTTCTCCGGCAGGTCGGCTGCCATCTGCAGCGGCGAATAGATCACGACGTAGAGCGCGAGCTGTTTCGCGAGCGTCGTGCGGACACGCGCGTCTTCATTCGTGCGCGCCGGTCCGGTCTTGGTCCGGAGGATATCGAAAATCCCGGGCGTGAAATCCATCGGCCCATCGAGCAGCCGCGTGAAGAACAAGATCGTCTCGTGCTCCGGCGGGTTGCCGCCTTCGCCGCCCCACGCGTTGTACTCCTGCCCCCGCGCGCCTTCGCGGCTCATCATGTTCGGATAGGTGCGGCGTTCGCCGGTGTCGTGGATCGGCTCGTGCGCGTCCAGCATGATGTGGTGCTGCGCCGCCTTCTCGATCACCAGGCGGTAGTGCTGTACCATGCGCTGGCCCCAGTGCGAGTGGCCGCCCGTGATCGTGTCGGTCACGTATCCCGACTTGATGGCGTCGAGGCCCAGCGACTGGTAGAGCGCGAAGGCGCTGTCCATCTGCCGCTCGTAGTTCTCGATTCCGCCTGACGTCTCGTTGTGCACGATCAACTTCACGCCTTTCGATTGCGCGTAGCGGGCGAGCGCGACGAGATCGTAGTCGGGATACGGCTGGGTGAACGAGAAGGCGTTGCGGTTCTGGATCCAGTCGCCGTCCCAGCCGATGTTCCAGCCCTCCACCAGCACGCCGCCAAAGCCGTTCGCTGCCGCGAAATCGATGTAGCGCCTGGTATTCGCGGTCGTGGCGCCGTGCTTCGGTCCCGAGCTCCACGTCATCGTATTGATGTGCATGCCCCACCAGATGCCGACGTACTTCATCGGCTTGATCCACTCGGTGTTGGGGATGACGCTCGGCGGATTGAGATTCAGGCCGATGACCGACGGCGACAGCTCGGTCACTTTGTCGGCGATCTGGATGGTGCGCCACGGCGTCACGAACGGCGTATGGCCGCGCACCTTCACCCCATCGGCATAGGGTGCGAGATCGGCATGCAAGGTACGGTTGTCCATGCGCGGGCCGCGGATGTTCATCCTCGCGTAGTCCACGAGGTTCGCTTCGTGGATCACCACGAACGTCTTGCCGGTTCTGGTTTCCATTGTGAGCGGCGTCTGTACGCTGTCCAGTGTGCTCACGGGCCCTTCGGACCACAGCTGCTCGGAGCGGTCGAGCCGCGGCCGGTTGGACGCGATCCACCAGGCGCGCGCGTTGTCGGCCATCGCGAATTCCGTCAGCTCGTCGGTGATTTCGAAATCGGCGAGGCTCGCCTGTGTCGGGAACTCATATCGGAAGGCCACGCCATCGTTGAAAGCGCGGACCGCCACGGTGAATTTGCGATCCGGCGGCCCCGTCTCGGCGACGGACACCTTGAGCTCGTTGTGGTGATCGCGAATGCGCGACACCTCGCCCCAAGGCTGAGTCCACGTCGTGTCAAACGTGCTGCGGCTCGAGTCTACGATCCGGAGCCCATCGCGCAGCGGCGGCGCGCCGCGGAACTCGAAACCGAGCATCGATGGGGTCAGCAGCGGGCGCCCGTCGCGCTGCACCATGTAGTAGAGCTTACCCTCGTGGGTGTCGATCATTACGACGTTGCGGCCGTCGGGCGACGCGACACGCAGCTGGCTTGTTGCCACCGAGCAGGGGATGAGTAACGCAAGCAGCGCCGGTCCGTAGATCCTCATGAATGCTCTCCACTGACGGTTGGTGTGATGCGGGCAACGAGACCTGCGGATATATTTTGCGGTCTCGCCGACTCCCTCAAGGGGGTTCTACATGCCTAACGTGACGCGTGCTTTCATTCCGGTCCTGCTATTGCTTGGCGCCTGCTCCCATCGCGGATCCCGGAGCCAGGCTGCCGAACCGACCCCGCTACCGGGAACGGTGCTCACGGCGGACGATATCCAGCGTTCACCGGGACAATCGCTCGAGCAGCTGCTGCTCGCGCGCGTCCCCGGCCTGACACTCACCAGGGCCGCGGATGGGCATACGGTGCTGCACCTGCGCGGCACGAACACGTTCCTCGGCGAGGATGAGCCGCTGTTCGTCGTCAACGGCATCCCGCTCGGGCCCGGCGCGCGTGGCAACCTGGCGGCGATCGACCTGCACGATATCGAGACCGTCCAGGTGCTCCGGGACGCCGCGATGACGGCGGCGTACGGCGTCCGCGGCGCCAACGGTGTAATCATCATCCGAACCAAGGAAAACTAGCGAAAGAACAGCGGCGCGCCGCTGTTGCGCGCCACGATGTAGAGATTGCCTCGCCGAGTCCGCAGCCGCTGGATGTCGCGCGCCTGGCCGGGTACGAAGAACCCGCTTTCGGCCGCCCGCACCGCGGCAAAGCCGCCGTGCCCGTCGCCGTGCAGGAACAAGCCGTAACTCGCGCTCATCCTGCCGATCTCGGGTTGCACGCCGTCGAAGTTTCCGGCCAACAAGAGATCGAGCTTCCCATCGCGATCGAAATCGCCCGCGAGCATCCCATAGATCGGAGCAATCTGCGCCTCGCGTGGCAGCGGGACCAGCGTGAACGAGCCGTCGCGGTTGCTCAGCGCCAGCGCCGTGGCGAACGTTTCAGCCTGCTTCACGACCGCATCGCTGAGGGAACTGCCGAAGATCTGCTCGACCGTCTGGCCGGCGTAATCGGAATACTTCGGATAGCGTGACTTGAGGTAGGGCAGAGCGTTGGTCAGCTCGTCACGCAGCACGAGCGGGAGTAGGGGCGCAGCATGCTGCGCCCCTACCGTACTGCGTTCGTGCAGCGTCACCACCTGTTCGGGAAAACCGTTGCCATCGAAATCCTTCACAAAGATCTGCGCCGGCTCGGTGGGAGTGGCGTGCAGGCGCGTGTTCAGTCCCAGATTGCCGACGACGAAGTCGATGCGGCCGTCGCCGTTGAAATCGCCCGTGATGATGCGGTTCCACCAGCCCGCGCTGTGCTCCAGGCCCTTAGTCGCGAGACGCACCAGCCGCGTGCCGGTGTTGTGAAAGACCGTGATCGGCATCCACTCGCCCACGACGACGAGATCGAGCCGGCGGTCGCCGTCGACGTCGATCCACGCCGCGTCGGTCACCATCCCGATGTGGACGAGGTCGGGCGCGACCTGTGCGGTCACGTCGCTGAACTTCCCCCGCCCGTCGTTCCGCAGCAGCGTGCTCGGTGGGTCGATCCCGTAGCGTCCCGGCACCACGCGCCCGCCGATGAAGACGTAGTCCTTCGACACCGCGACACGCGAGCCGCTCGTGAAGAGCGGTGGGAGCCGGCCTGCAGTCTTTCTCAGATTGCCGTGGCCGTCGCCGAGGTAGAGGCGGTCCTCGAGGGCGGGGGCGAGCGCCGAGAATTCGTCGCCGCCCGTTACGACGTACAGATCGAGCGTGCCGTCGCCGTTCGCGTCGAAGAACGCGGCGCCGAGGTCCTCGGAAATGCGGTCGGCCTCGAAGAGCGCCCGATTGGTTGCGACGAACGTACCATTGGGTCGCTGTAGATAGAGCGCGCTCGGCTGGCCTTTGGCCCCGCCGATGAAGAAATCATCGAGCCCATCGCCGTTGACGTCGGCGACGGCGACCATGGGCCCCTCCGTCGACACCATCTTCGGAATCAGCGGTTCCCGATCGAAGTCGACGAACTCATTTTCGCGGTGAACAAAGTCGAGGCCGACCTGCCTGGTGACGTCGCTGAACAACGACGGATGGGCGGATGGGCGGTTGGGCGGTTGGAGATGACCGTCTGACTCTCGCACGGTGAGCCGCTGGTTCGTGCCGACGTGCATCAGGCCACTCGTTCGACCATCAGGCCAATCGACGGTCACAGATTCCAACGTATCGATTCTACCGACACCAAACGTCAGCGTATAGTCGACGCTGGATTGGAATCCGCGCGTCGGCTCGAGCTCCTGCATGAACCGGCGGTCCCGGGTGTGCAGGGTGACCCGCGCCCCGACGGCGAATCGATTCGCGCTATCGCCCTCGAGGCGGACCTGCAGGTAGTGGTTGTCGGGCAGCTGCGTGCGGGCGTTGTTGCGGTAGATGAAGGCCTCGTCGTTCACGTTGTTCACGACGAGATCCGGCGCGCCGTCGCCGTCCAGATCGCCGTACGCCGCACCGTTCGAGAAACTTGGCACATCGACGCCCCAAGCCGAGCTGACCTTTGTGAACGTCAGATTGCCGTTGTTGCGGAAGGCATAGTTGGGAAGTTTGGTCGAGCCCATCGCGTTGATCAGGCTCATGAAATCCACGCGCTGCCCGCGGGTCGCTGCGAGCATCGTCTGATCGTTGCCGAGAAAGGCGATGTAATCCTGCGAGGTGACGTCCTTGGCGAGCCCGTTGGCGACGAAGATGTCCTTGTTGCCGTCGAGATCGAAGTCGGCGATGAGCGCGCCCCAGCTCCAGTCGGTGCGCGCGACGCCGGCCAGCTGGCCGACGTCGCTGAACGTGCCGTCGCCGTTGTTGCGCTGCAGCATGTTGCGCATCAGCTGGTGGTCGAACCCTTCGCGGATCTTGGCCTGGTACAGCTCCCACGGCTCGAAGGCGGAGGTGGTCTTGAGCCGGTAGTCGTCCTCGGGCAGCATGTCGGCGGTGTAGATGTCGGGCCAGCCGTCGTTGTCGATGTCGGCGATGTCGACACCCATCGAGAAGTAGCTGGAGACCGGGATCGCATCCTCCAGGATCTCGTGGAAGGTGCCGTTGCCGTTGTTGAGGTAGAGGTAGTCGCGCTCGAAGAAGTCGTTGGCGACGTAGACGTCGGGCCGGCCGTCGCGATTGACGTCGGCGATCGCGATCCCGAGCCCGAATCCGATTTCGGGTCCGTAGATGCCGGCCTCCTCGCTGACATCGACGAAGTGGCCGCCATCGTTACGGTACAGTCTGTGGCCGCCGAGGGGATCGCGGATGGCGCGCTGGTTGCGGACGGCGATGCTCGAGACGGGGCGGGGCGAGTTGCGGATCAGGAAGAGATCGAGATCGCCGTCGCCGTCCGCATCGAAGAATGCCGCCTGGGTCGAATAGCCGGTGTCGGCGATGCCGTAGGCCGCCGCCATCTCGCGGAATACGGGCACGCCGTTCTGCATCCCCTGATTGATGTACAGTGTGTTGGCGCGCGCGGCGCCCGGCTTCAAACCGGCGTGGCAGACGTAAATATCGAGCCGGCCGTCGCCGTTGACGTCCGCGAGCGTGACACCGGTCGTCCACCGACCAGTCTCCGACACGCCCGCCTCGTTGGTGACATCGCGGAAATGGAAGTTGCCGAGGTTGAGATAGAGGCGCGGGCCTTCCTCGTTGGACGTGAGCACGATCTCGGGCAGGCTGTCGCCGGTGAGATCGCCCACCGCCACACCGCCGCCGTTATAAAAGTTGCGGTAAGTGAAGACGTTGGACTCGCGCGTCTCGGCGAGGCGGTTGGCGAAGGTGACGCCCGTGTAGCTCGACGGCAAGAGCGTGAACAGCTGCCCGGCGCGGGAGGCCGGCGCCGATTTGTCGTGCTTGGCTTCCGAGCAAGCAACAATGCCGAGCAAAAGCAAGAGGGGCGCAGCATGCTGCGCCCCTCTGTGAAGCGCCTGCGGCAATTAGTACCCGGGGTTTTGTGTCAGCAACGGGTTCGCGTCGATTTGCCCCTGCGGAATCGGCATCAAGACGCGCTTCGGCTCCTGACCTTCCGGGTTGGTCTTGAACTCCCACGACTGCGTGTAGGCGCCAAACCGGATGAGGTCCTGCCGCCGTTTCCCTTCACTCGCAAACTCGAACAGACGCTCGCGCAGGATAACGGCCAGCGTGACGGCGCTCAGCGTGTCGGTTGCGAACGCACGCGCGCGCACGGCCCTCAGCAGCGCCAGCGGAGTCGAGGTTCCCGCAGCGCCGTCCAGCTTCGCCTCGGCCTTGATCAGGTACATCTCCGCCAGGCGGAACCAAGCGTAGTCATTGCCGTTGTTCTGCGCGACGTGGCCCGGATCGGCCGGCCACTTGTAGATGCGGGCGCCTTCGCCCTCCGTGGCCGAGGTGACGTTCGCGATCGTCGTCGTGAACACGAGCGGATTATGGGCCCGGTCCTGGACTGGCTGGCCCGTCTCCACGTTCACCTGTGGTCCCACCAGGAAGACCTTCCGCCGCGCGTCCAGCGAATCGAACTGGTTGTAAGCCTGCGCGAGCACGGAGAATCCGTTCCAGGGAGACGGATTGAACTGGCTGTAGTGCAGCGTGCGCTGCAGCATGTTGAACCCGAGATCGGTCGAGGCGGAGAATTTGACGACGAAGATGTTTTCTTTTGACAGGTTGTTGTCCGCCCGGAAGTTCTTCGCGAACGTGTCCGCCAGCTGGTACACGCCCGAATTCAAAATACTGTCCACGCGATTCACGGCCGCCTGACAGGCATCGAGCGCTCCCGCGACCTGGATTCCCGCGCACGAATTGTAGGCGGTCGCGTTGATGCCACTGCCACCGGCCGCGTCCTTCGTGTACACGCCGGCGTTGATGTACATGCTCGCCAGAATGGCGTCCACGGCCCCGCGGGTGAACCGCCCGTTATTTGCGGCGTTCCGGGTGGCGGGCAGGTCCGCCCGGACGGCCAGCAACTCCGATTCGATGAACTTGAAGGTCGAATCGCGCGATTCGCGGGGCCGCTCCTTGATCTCACTCGTTGTGGCGATCGGCACACCGCCGAACAGGTCCATCAGCGTGTAGTAATAGAACGCGCGCAACGCCCTCGCTTCCGCTTGGATCATCGCCTTGTTCGGCACGTTGACGTTTTCGATGGCGTCGAGCATCACGTTGGCGCGTGCCACGCCGCCAAAGGCATTGTTCCACGCGTTGTTGAAGTAGCTGAGCGTGGCGGCGCTGGTGGCGGTCCAGGACTGGTGGTGCAGCTCCAGCCAGCTCCCGTTGTCGTACCAGTCCTGACCACGCGTGGGCACGACCATCTCGTCCGTGCTCACCTCGCTGGATCCCCAGTAGTCGCCTTCGCCAGTGGTACCGCGCAACGGCGCATACACGCCCGCCAACGCGGCGAGGACTTCTCCCTCACTGTGGAAGAAGTTGCCTCCAGTGATCTGACTCGGCGGCGTCTCGGTCAGGTCCGTGCAGCCCTGGATGGGCACCAGCAGCAGCGTGCACATCGCCATGGCACCGAAGGACGTTGTCACGAATAAGCGCTTCATAGACCCGAACCTCCTCAAAAGACGAGACGGAGACCGCCGGTGACTGTACGGGGCCGTGGGTAGCTAAGGTAATCGATGCCGCGTGCCGCGAGGCCCGCGTCGGGGTTGAGGCTGGACTGGTTCAGGTTGGAAACCTCCGGATCCAGCCCGGAGTACCCCGTCAGGACGAACAGGTTATCGACCGACACGAACAGGTGCGCGCTGCGCGCGTTCCGCGTCAGCGCCGCCAAGTCCAGCGCGTAGTCGATCGTGAGGTTCTGTAACCGCACGAACGAGGCCTTCTCGATCCATTGCGACGAGTAAATCGCGGGCTCATGCAACCCCGTCGGATCGGTGAGCGCCGGGCGCAGGAAATTCTTGTCCTGGAGCGCGTTGCCCTTTGTCGAATACACGAGCGCGGTGTTGTTGAACACGTCCTGCCCGACCGAGCCGCGGATCAGCGCGCTAATGTCGAACTTGCCCCATGTGATCTGGTTGCGGAAGCCAAACGTGAAGTCCGGATTGGCATTGCCGAGGACGGCGTAATCGCTTGCGCTGGGTGCCGTCGTCTGCCCGCTGACGCATGTTGCGCTCGGCGTGCCACAGCGGAACAACTGTTTGCCCGCGGCATTGACGCCGACAAAGACCGGCCCGAAGAACGTGCCGAGCGGCTGGCCGGGCAGCAGGCGCTCTGCCCATTGATCGGACTGACCCTGGCCGCTGACGCGTCCCGACCGGACAAACGTGTAGGGGCCGAGGGTGACGACTTTGTTGCGTTGCGCGGCAAACGTGAGACCGGCGCGCCACGTGAGGCTCGGCCGCGACGCCACCAGCGCGTCGAGCGTGAGCTCGACGCCGTGATTCTTCAGCTTGCCGACATTGACCAGGGTTTGCGAGTTCTGGGCGGGCGCCGGCGCCGACACATACTCGAGCAGGTCCGATGTATTCTTGGTGTAGTACTCGGCGCTGCCCGCGAGACGGTTCCCCCAGAGGCCGAAGTCGACGGCGACGTTAAGCTCGCCAGTCTGCTCCCATTTGAGATTCGGATTACCGTTCAAGAACGGGTACACACCGCTTTGCGGCGTGTCACCCCACGGATACGAGCCGCCCGTTCCGCCCTGCAGCACGACGAGGGACTGATAGGGCGGAATCCCTGGATTCCCAATTCGTCCATAACCCACACGCAGCTTCAGGTCCGAGAAGGGCAAGCTCTGCGCGAACCCTTCCTGGCTCAGATGCCAGGACGCCGAGAGCCCGGGGAACAGCGCCCACTGGTGGCCTGTGGCGAACTTGGATGAGCCATCGTAGCGGAGAATCCCGGTTACGAAGTACTTGTCCTTGTATCCGTAATTGGCGCGAGAGAGGAACGAGACGAGCCGCCAGTCCTGCGCGTCCGACCAGTTGGTCTTGGAGTTGGCGACGCTCAGGTTGTTGAAGCCGAACGCATCCGTGAAGAAACCCACGCCCTGCGCACCGACGAGATTGCTCGAAAACTTCGTGTACTCGTAACCGCCCACGACGTCGAAGCTGTTGACCCCGGTCTGCCGATTGAACGTCAGCAGGGTCTGGAGTGTTCTGGTTGAGTTTTCGAGGCTCGATTGCTGTGCCAGTCCGCCGCCCAGCGCCACTCCGACCGGGTTCGCCTTCGGAAAGTAGATCTGACGGTCACCGTTGGAATGGTCGAGGCCGAGTGCGACTTTGGCCGTGAGGCCCGACAGGAGGTCGAATTCTGCGCTGGCGTTTCCGAGGGCGCGTGTGGAATTGCCGACGTTCGCGACCTGCCGAGCGAGCGCGACGGGATTTCGTACCGACGTCCCGCTGCCCGACTCGTAGAAGTGCGTTCCGGTAGAGTCGGTCACCATGATCGGTTGCGTGGGATTGAAAATCGCCACGTTCATGAAAACACCGCCTTCGAATCCGCCGGTGTTTTCGTAGGTGATGTACGTGTCGTTGGAACGCGACGTCGTCACCGTCGTGGCCAGGCGCAGGCGATTATCGAAAGCCCGGTGGTTGGCGCTCAGCATGCCCTGAACCCGTTCCAGTCCGTTGGCGATCGTCACGCCCGGCTGATTCATGTAGTTGAGTGAGGCCCGATAGCGCGTGTCCTCGCTGCCACCGGAGAACGACAGGTTGTGATTGTGCGTAACCGCGGTACGCGTGATCGCCTTATACCAGTCGGTGTTGGCGCTTCCCAGACCGGCGAGATGCTTGGGATCGAGGCCCCTCGCCGCGCCGAAACACAGCTTGTACGCGACGGAGTCGGCCGGCGTCGGCACGGGGCACGCGGCCGTGTCGGCCACGAACATCCCAACCTGGCCCTGTACGAACGCGCGATACTCGGGGCCGCTGACGATGTCGAGGCGCTTGGACGGAGAGGCGGCGGAGACGTAGCCCTCGTACTGGATCGTGGATTCGCCCGCGGTGGTGCCGTGCTTCGTTTCGATCAGGACGACGCCGTTCGCCGCCCGGCTGCCGTAAATGGCCGATGCGGATGCGTCCTTGAGAATCGTGATCGAGGCGATGTCCCCCGGATTGATCAGGTTCATGGGGTTGCGCGCGAGCGGGGGTGCTCCGACGGCATCCGACCCTGCCGGCTGCGAGGACACGTTGTTGATCGGGACGCCGTCGATGACGTACAGTGGCTCATTCGTGTTGCTGATCGAGCTGCCGCCCCGGATCAGGATCTGCATCCCGGCGCCGGGCTCGCCGTTGTTCTGGATGATGTCTACGCCGGCAGCACGGCCCTGCAGCATTTGGTCAACGTTGGTCTTGACGCCCACGTTTGCCGAGGTCGCATCAACGGTCGAGACGGAGCCGGTAATCGCTTCGCGTCGCTGCGTGCCGTAACCCGTAACGACGACGGCTTCGAGCAGCGAGGCCTGGGGCGCGAGCGCGAACCGCGCTTCCGCCGGGCCTCCCGCCGTGACCGTCACCGATCTCGTTTGGGGGCCGTAGCCGATGCGCGTCACCTTCAGCGTCACGGCTCCGGCCGGCACGTCGCTCAGTGTGAAGTTGCCGTCCGCACCAGATGCTGTCTGTCGTGGTTGCCCCACGATCTGGATGGTGGCGCCGACGAGTCCCTGCTGTGTGACGCTGTCGACGACTTGTCCGCGGATGGCGCCGTTTTGCGCGGCGAGCGGGACGGCGAGGACGGACAGGAACGCCAGGATGGGACCTACGTGTCTCAGACGCATCGATCTTACCTCCGCGGGCGGGTCAGCTGACCAACGGAAAGACGGTTGTTGCATCCGAATTGCCGCCTGGACCAGCCCTTGTCAAGGGTGGCCAGGGGGCGGAGTATCTACGGCCATGCTGCTGGCCATCCTGGTCGCGCTTCAAACAGCACCCGTGCGGGAAGCCCCGCCCGTGCTGCAATTCCCGACCGCTGGCCTCGATGACCCCGCGGCGTACGAGGGCTACGCGGCCCGCCTGCATCGCGACGCGCGCGGCAACTCCGTCGAGATCTATATCGAGGGGAAGACCGGCCGCGTGGTGCACCTGTGGGCGGACGGACTAAATGAAAGCATCGGATTCACAGTAAGGGACTCGGGCGGTCACAGCGGTCAAGAAGCAAATACGGCGGTCGCACTCGGTGACGGGCCGGCGACGGTGTGGCGTACACGCGGCCGCCGCGGCTTGCGCTACGCGCTGACGGTGCAGGGAGGGCGGCCAATCCGCATCGGGCAGTTCCTGCTCGGCTCGATGCGCATCGAGCGCGACTTCGGCTATGCGGGCCGTGTGCGCGATCCGATCGACGCGCCGACGTTCGTGGTGCCCGAGATGGCGCAGTTCGCGCGAGCGTTAGGCCCGCCGTATCCCGAACGGCTCACGCCGAGTCTGCGACTGACGAGTACTCCGCGGGACTGGGCGATGCGAGCATCGCAACCCAGCCTCGACGGCAAAAACCATCTGTGGCTGACGCTGCGCGGGGACGCGCGCACCACTCGCGCCAGACTCGCCGGCGGTGTCCTGACTATTCGACCGCTCGGCGTGCGACCCGTCTCAGTCAGCGTCGAGATCGAGACCGACGGCCCCGCGCTGGATCCGCTCACGCGCAGTCAAATCTTCAGCACACAGTTCCGCCGCTTCGCCGATTCCGCCAAATCACCCCGCCTGGAGCGGGAGATCCGCGGCTTCGAGCTGCTCAGCTCGCGCCAGAAATTGATGGCGGGCCTGCCGACGTACGCGACCTACTTCGGCCGCGACATGCTGATGACGGCGCTGCTCATGGAGCCGGTGTGGGCGGACACGATGCCCGA
>Ga0137409_10003239_pt1 | contig 17285 bp, 14 predicted proteins | sample CZODoug1_16funga_FD_122059 | JGI IMG/M metagenome (GOLD analysis project Ga0137409, IMG submission 122059) | Vadose zone soil fungal communities from Angelo Coast Range Reserve, California, USA - CZODoug1_16fungal (Hybrid Assembly) | ecosystem: Environmental > Terrestrial > Soil > Vadose zone... | reverse complement strand
CGGGTGCTGCGCCTGTTGCGCGCGGGGCGTCCTGTGGTGCTCTTCCCGGAGGGGCGGCTTGCCGAAAATGGCGCAGTCATGAAGATCTATCCGGTGCCCGCACTGGTCGCCCTGAAAAGCGGGGCCAGCGTGTTGCCGGTGCACGTGGAAGGGGCGGGACAATGGTTCAGCCGTTCCGGTTCGCCTTCACGGCTGGGTCAATGGTTGCCCGCCATCACGCTGCGTGTATTTTCAGCCACCCGCATCGACGGCGGCGCGGCCGGGAGCGCGCGGCGACGGCGCGCCTTCGCCACCCGCCGGCTCGCCGCAGTCATGCAGACGATGGCGGTGCAATCGCACGCCTGCAAACCCCTGTTCGAATGTTTTCTCGACGCCGTGTCCGTGCATGGCCGCAAGACCTTCCTCATGGAGGACCAGAGCGAGAAGCCGCACACCTACGGCGATATCCTGCGCATGAGCCTGGCGCTCGCGCGCCTGTTGCGACGGCAGACCGGCGACGGCGAAAATATCGGCGTGCTGCTGCCGAACGTGGTCGGTGCGGTGGCCGTGGTGATGGCATTGTCGGCAACGCGGCGCGTGCCCGCGATCTTCAATTACTCGGCCGGTCCGCTGGCGGTGGAAAGTGCGCGCGTCGCCGCGGGTGTGCGTACCGTGATTACATCGCACCGGTTCATCGAGCAGGCGCATCTGCATTTACTGCTGGATGCATTGCCGGGTTGCACGATCATTTATCTCGAGGATTTGCGCGGCCAGTTCGGATTCCTCGACAAACTCTGGCTCATCGGCATTGCGCTGCGTTTTCCCCGACTGGTCATTGCGAAGCAGTCGACACTGGTTCCCAAGCTCCGACCTGCGGTCATGCTCGCGGGCTGCGGACATTGGACCCAGCAGGAACGTGCTCCGGAGGTAAGCGCCGCCATAATCGACTTCCTTCGGAGCTTGTAGGCGCTGTTGCAGGTGCCCGTCACCCGGCGGCCCGATGAAATCCACCATTCTCGTAGCAGGAGCCTCGGGCCAGACAGTCTTCGGGCCGTTGCTGTTGGAGCAGACACATGACCGCGCAATTGTTTCTAACCTATCTGGTTTTCGTCGTCGTGGCGGTGATCGGCATTTCCGCCGCATATCTTCCGCGCCGGACGACATTTGCCATCATCGCGGGGCTTGCGATCTGGCTCGTTTATGTTGGCCTGTTCAGCTCCTTCGGCTACATGCGCGATGCGTCGCTACGGCCGCCCGGCATAGTCTGGGTGGTTGGCCCCGTCGTTCTGTTCGTTGTCTTCGTTGTGGTCGGCTCCAACATTGGGGCACGCGTAGCGGCCGCCATTCCGCTCTGGCTGATCCTCGGCTTCGGGAGTTTCCGCATCGGCGTCGAGCTTTTGCTTCATCGCCTGTGGGAGGACGGTCTCGTGCCGAAGCTACTCACCTACGCGGGCGGTAACGTCGACATGTTCGTCGGCTTGTCGGCCCCGATCATCGCTTGGATCGCCACTAGGGGACGGCTTGGGTTGAGGCTCGCCATGGGCTGGAACGTGCTTGGGCTGCTATCTCTCGCCAACGTCGCGGCAAGCTCCGTGCTCACTGGCCCCTTGAAACTGATCAGCACCGAGGTGCCGAACGTGGCAATGGGGATCTTCCCCTACACTTTCATTCCAGGCTTCTTGGCCCCTCTTGCTGTCACGCTTCACGTGCTCGCTATCCGTGCCATTGCAACCCAGCTCCGGGATACGCGATCGCCTGCATCGGGCATCTCTGCGTCGACGAGCTGAGAGGGGGGCTTCTATAGTCGCTCGCGGGAAACAGTCGTATCTAACCTGCAAATCAGAAATCAAAGCGAACATTCGCCTTGGTGACGAAATAGGTGCTGGATTGAGATTTCTCCGCCCTCAGGTGTCCTGCAAGTCACCGGTCACGCGGCCGATGACATCACGCAGCCACGCATGTGCCGGCTGGTTGTCTAGCCGCCGCAGCCAAATCATGGCGGCCTCGATCGGCTTCGGCGAACGGGACAGTCGGCGGTAAACAAGCTGATGGGATCTTGTCATGCTTTTGGCGACGTTGAGCGGAAGCACCGATACCAGGTCCGATGTCGCCAGAATCGGCGCCGCCGACAAGAATGGCGCACGCATCGCCGCTCTTGTACCTAGCTTTGATCTTTCAGGGCCGGTCTCGGCAAAATCGGGCCCGAACTGAGCGGACGAGATTTCAAGTTGCGGCAGCGTTGCCAGCCTCTCGGTCGAGAACTCTTGTGTTTTGGCGGCCGGATGCCCCTTGCGATGCACGACGACGAATTGATCCTGCAGCAACCGCCGCCGGGAGAACCGCTCGCCCTGGACGCCCACCGGACCCATCGCCAAATGCAGCTCGCTTCGATCAAGCCGTTCGAGCACGTCTAAGGTGCCACTCGGCCGAAAATCCAGCTTCACCCCGGGCGCAATCCTGGCCACACTTGCCGCTATCGGCGCGACCAGAACGATCGCCGCATAGTTATCGACGGCAATGCGGAACGTTGCCGTCGCCTTTGACGGATCGAACTGCATCGGTTCCAGCGATTGCTGCAGCCCGTCCAGTGCTATCCTGATCGGCGCGGCGAGTTCCTCGGCCCGCGGCGTCGGCATCATCCCATTCGGGCTGCGGACGAACAGTTCATCCTTCAGCATGTGACGCAATCGGGTCAAGGCATGACTCATTGCAGGCTGACTGAGTCCCAGTCGTTGCCCCGCCCGCGTGACGGATCGGTCCCGCATGATGGCGTCGAATACCACCAGCAGATTCAGGTCGATCGCACCCAGTCTGGGAGCCGGTTTGGTCAAGCGATCGGTACTCCATCCCATCATTCAGAATGAACATGTGCGGATAAAGAGAATGCATTTTGCGAATGCGAAACTCAACCCTAGATTCGGGATTGTCGGTTGGAACAGTGCGCCTCAGCCGAGCAATGGCATGGGCACCGGCGCGCTAAGGCGGCCCTAAGGGTCGGCGGCTACGGCGACGGCAACATCGTCTCACATTGGAGAGCGCTATGATTGGAATCGTTCGGCTCGCCTTGCGGCGGCCGTATACGTTCGTCGTCATGGCGGTGCTGATCCTGATCTTCGGCACAGCGTCGGCGCTGCGGACGCCAACCGACATCTTCCCGAACATCAATATTCCCGTCATCAGCGTGGTGTTCAGCTACACCGGTCTGCCGGCCGATGACATGGCCGGCCGCATCGTCACGTTCTACGAGCGGTCGCTACCCAACAGTGTCAACGACATCGAGCATATCGAGTCCCAGTCGATCGTGAATTACGGGATCATCAAGATATTCTTCCAGCCGACCGTGAACATCAATGCCGCACTGGCGCAGGTCAACGGGATGTCGCAGACGGTGCTGAAACAGATGCCGCCAGGCATCACTCCGCCGCTGATCCTGAGCTTTAACGCCTCAAGCGTGCCGATTCTGCAGCTTGCGCTCTCGAGCGACCAGATGTCGGAAACCCAGATATTCGATTCGGCGTTGAATTTTATCCGCCCGGCCCTGGCTCCGGTTCCAGGCGCCGCGCTGCCGCTTCCCTTCGGCGGCAAGGTGCGCCAGGTGCAGGCCGATCTCAACCAGCAGGCGCTGCATCAATATAGCGTTTCCGCCAACGACGTCATCAACGCGCTTTCGCTGCAGAACCTGATCACGCCGGTCGGAACGCAGAAAATCGGCACATACGAGTATACCGTTAACCTGAACGACTCGCCGAAAGCGGTTGAAGCCTTCAACGATCTTCCGATCAAGACCGTCAACGGCACCGTCATCTATATGCGTGACGTGGCCTACGTGCATGACGGCAGCCCGCCGCAGACCAATGCCGTTCACGTCAACGGTGCCAGCGCGGTGCTGCTGACCATCATGAAGGCGGGTGCAAGCTCGACGCTCGACATCATCAACGGCGTCAAGAGCCTGCTGCCTTCGGTGTCGCAGACCCTCCCGGGCAGCCTGAAACTGACCGCGGTGGGCGATCAATCCGTTTTCGTCACCGACGCAGTCTCCAGCGTCGTCAGGGAAGGCGTGATCGCCGCTGCGCTGACCGGGATGATGATCCTGCTGTTCCTCGGCAGCTGGCGTTCGACGCTGATCATCACACTCTCGATCCCGCTAGCGATCCTGGCTGCGCTGACCGGACTGTCGCTATTGGGCGAGACCATCAACGTCATGACGCTTGGGGGCCTGGCGCTCGCCGTCGGCATCCTTGTCGACGACGCGACCGTGACCATCGAGAATATCAACTGGCATCTTGAACAGGGCAAAAAGATTGAGCCCGCCATTCTCGACGGCGCGCAGCAGATCGTCGTGCCGGCGACTGTGTCGCTGCTTTGCATTTGCATCGCCTTCGTACCGATGTTCGGGCTTGGCGGCGTCGCCGGTTACCTGTTCCGGCCGCTCGCCGAAGCGGTGATGCTGGCACTGGCCGCTTCCTATGTGCTGTCGCGCACCCTGGTGCCGACGCTGGCGAACTATCTGTTGCGCAATCAACACGTTCACGGCTCGGCTGATGAGGCCGGTCACACCAGGATCAGCCGCAATCCGCTTGCACGCTTCCAGCGCGGTTTTGAGCATATGTTCGAAAACGTCCGCAAAACCTATCTGGGCCTGCTGCAGCTCGGTCTGCGCAACGGGATCAAGGTGATCGCCGGATTCCTGGTTTTCAGCATTTTATCGTTCGGCCTTGCGCCCTATCTCGGCCAGGACTTTTTCCCGACCGTGGATGGCGGCCAGATCAAGCTGCATATCCGGGCGCCGACGGGAACACGGATCGAGGAAACGACCAGCCTGACCGACCGGATTGGGACCGCCATTCACGGCATCATTCCGTCCAACGAACTCGACGGCATCGTGAGCAACATCGGGCTCACGGTCAGCGGCATCAACATGGCCTATAACAACTCCGGCACCATCGGCGTCGGCGACGCCGACATCCTGATCAGCCTTAAGCCCAACCATGCGCCGACTGACGACTACATCAAGACCATGCGCGAGAAGCTGCCGCAGCAGTTTCCCGGCACGAGCTTCGCCTTTCTGCCGGCGGACATCGTCAGCCAGGTCCTGAATTTTGGGGTGCCGGCGCCGATCGACCTGCAGGTCGCCGGCAGGGATCTTGTGGCAAATCGGAAGTATGCAAATTTATTGCTGACAAAAGTCAGGGCGATCCCGGGCATCGCCGATGCGCGCATTCAGCAAGCGTTTCAGCAGCCGACGCTCGACGTCAATGTCGACCGCTCGCTCACCTCGCTTGTCGGCCTCACCGAAAAGGACGTCGCCACCGCCATGCTGACGACGCTGTCGGGAAGCTCTCAGTCTGCCCCGACCTATTGGCTGAACCCGGCCAACGGCGTGTCCTACGCGGTCTCGGTCCAGACCCCGCAGCGCGACATCAACACCATGACCGGTTTGCAGAACATTCCGGTGACATCAGCGGCGGCCGCCAACACCCAGCTCCTTGGCGGCCTGGCGCAGGTCCAGCGCAGCAACAGCAACGCTGTCGTGTCGCACTACAACGTTCAGCCGGTGATCGACATCTTTGCAACGCCGCAGGGGCGCGACCTCGGTGCGCTCGCGTCCGACATTCAGAAGGTGATTCACGACACGGCGAAAGATCTGCCCAAGGGCGCGAGCGTAGCACTTCGTGGCCAGGTGAGCACGATGACAAGCGCCTATAAGCAGCTCTTCGTCGGCCTCGCGGCGGCGATCGTGCTGATCTACCTCTTGATCGTCATCAACTTCCAATCCTGGATCGATCCCTTCGTCATCGTCATGGCGCTGCCGACTGCCTTGGCCGGCATCGTCTGGATTCTGTTCGGGACCGGAACGACGCTTTCAGTACCCGCGCTCACTGGCGCGATCATGTGCATGGGGGTGGCGACCGCCAACAGCATTTTGGTGATCAGCTTTGCCCGCGAACGGATGGCGGCGGGCGTCGGTGCCATGGAAGCCGCGTTCGAGGCGGGCGGCTCGCGGTTTCGTCCGGTGCTGATGACGGCGCTCGCCATGGTCATCGGCATGCTGCCGATGGCGATCGAGGCCGGGCAGAACCAACCGCTGGGGCGTGCCGTGATCGGCGGGCTGATCTTCGCCACCTGCGCCACGCTATTTTTGGTGCCGACCATCTTCAGCCTGGTGCACAGCCGGCAGCCCGAGACCGCAAATCAGGCCGGCGCCGCAACCTCATCCTCGCATTGAGCGGAGAACCAAAAAATGCCCTCGGAAGACATCAAAGCTCCAGGTCGGCGGAGCCTCGTGACGGCCGCCGCTGCGGCGGTTCTCCTTGCCAGCGTCGTGGTTGGCTACGGCTTCATGACCCGCGCGCAGAGCAAGCAGGAAGTGGTGCAGTGGACGAATACGCAGACAATCCCGACCGTTGCCCTTGCAAAATTGATCCCCGGCGGCGCGCATCAAACGCTGACGCTGCCTGGCAATATCCAGCCTTTCAACAGGGCTGCGATCTTTGCGCGGGTGAACGGCTACGTGAAGAGCTGGGACCACGACATTGGATCGTCAGTCAAAGCCGGGCAGGTACTGGCCACCATCGATGCTCCCGATCTCGATCAGCAGCTGGGCCAGGCGAAAGCCACTTTGGCGAGTGTGAGAGCCAATCATCAAATTGCATCGCTGACCGCCAACCGGAACAACATCCTGCTGGAAAAACAGATCGTTGCCCAGCAGCTTGCGGACCAGACCACCGCCGACGAGAAGGCGAAGGAGGCCGTTGTCGATGCCAACGAAGCCAACGTCCGGCAGCTCGAAGCCATGCAATCGTTCAAGACACTTGCTGCGCCCTTTGACGGCGTCGTGACCGCCCGAAACGTGGAGATCGGAATGCTGATCAACTCGGGAGGTTCCGGTCAGCCGTTATTCGAGGTGTCGGATTTGCATCGCGTCCGCATCTACGTGCAGGTGCCGCAATCGTTCTCAGCCGGGCTTACTCCGGGAATGAAGGCGACTTTCGAAATGCCGCAATACCCGGGCGTGCAATTCGACGCGACGGTCTCTCATACTTCCAAGTCGATCAATGCCAATTCGCACAGCATGCAGGTTGAGCTTCAAGCCGACAATGCCGCCGGAAAATTCTTCGGCGGCAGCTATTGCAATGTGCACTTCGAAATTCCGACCGACGCGAATTTAGTGAAGGTTCCTTCGACCGCGCTCATCACCGGCAATCAAGGTACGCAGGTCGCAACCCTCGACGGCAACAACAAGGTCGTCCTCAAGAGCGTGAAACTGGGCCGCGATCTCGGTGACAGCGTGGAGGTCCTTGCCGGCCTGACACCGTCCGATCGGATTATCAATAGTCCCCCGGAAACGCTGGCTACCGGCGATGCGGTTCGGGTAGCTGGCGCAACATCGCAGGTCGCCGGGCCGGTATCGTCTTTGTCTGCGTCCCGGCAATGAGGCGCGTTCCATGCGGGTTTGCGCCAATCTCCCTCTCGCAGGACGAGACGTCAGGCTGGACCTGTTCCGCGGCCTGGCGAACTGGGCGATCTTCCTGGATCACATCCCGCACGAGGTGCTGAGCTGGACCACAGCCAAGAATTACGGCTTCAGCGATGCGGCCGATCTATTTGTGTTCATATCCGGCTATACCGCCGCGTTCGTATTCGGAAGAGTAATGATTGAGCGGGGCTACGCAGCGGCTGCGTCGAAGTTGGTCAAGCGCGCTTTCGAACTTTATGCCGCGCACATCGTCGTGGTCGTCATCGATATCGGCATTATTGCGTCGGTATCACGCGAGCTTCACGATCCGGATGACCTGAACCAGTTCAACATCGCGGTTTTCATCAGCAAGCCGCTCTGGCAATTTAGCCAGACGCTGGCTCTGAGATACAAACCCGTCAATCTGGACGTGCTTCCACTCTATATTCTGCTGTTGGGCGCGTTCGCGCCGGCTTTGTGGCTCATGGTTCGCAAACCGAATTGGACACTGGCTGGTTCGCTGGTCCTGTATGTTGCCGCAAGGCATTTTGGCTGGAATCTTCCGGCCTCTCCATCCGGCCTTTGGTATTTCAATCCATTCACTTGGCAGCTCCTGTTTTTCCTCGGCGCCTGGATCGCCTTGGGCGGCAGCAGCGCCATTCAATTGATCATTCGAACCAGGGCGGCATTCTGGCTGGCGATCGCCTACATCATCTTTGCTTTCGTTGTGACGATAGCCATTCGCGCACCAGACCTCGGCGGTTTGATTCCACATTGGATGCTGGAGCCGTTCGATCCCAACGACAAGACCAATCTCGCGCCCTACCGGGTGGTGCACCTCGTTGCTCTCGCTGTTGTCGTCACGCGGCTCCTGCCGGTGGATTCGCCTATTCTGCAATGGCGCTCGTTGGTTCCGCTAATCCAGTGTGGCCGGAACTCGCTACCAGTCTTTTGCCTTGGCATCGTCCTGTCATTTTGTGCCCATGCCGCGATCGAACTGAGCCTGAATTCGCTTTGGGTTCAAATCTTCGTGGGCGCTATCGGAATACTGCTTATGACCGCAAGCGCATACTATTTGACGTGGTTCAGACAGCAAGATCGAGCCGTTCTTGCAGCGCATTTGCGGCCGTTATTGAAGCTGGAACGCAGCGAACCAGTCGCGAACCAAAACGCCGGTTCCAGCAAAGGGGTCCGCCATGCGATTTACTGATCCAGCCGCGCGCAGGAGGCCGCGCGCGGTTTTGTCGTTTGCAGCGATCATAATCGTCACCACCATGGGCGCAGACGCGCCGGGCGCGGAGGAGAGCAACGCACCGCTCTCGCCTCAGGCGCAGCAAGAGATTGCCCAACTCGAGGCCGAGATCGACCGCATCGAGGCAGGGGCGATCGAGCGGCTTGCCGCGCCGCCGGAAAATCAGGTCCAGCAAGTCGAGTTGCTCGGCAAACTGATGCTGTACGACAAGCAGCTCTCGGTAAATCGCAACGAAGCTTGTGCCTTCTGCCACACGCCCGAGACCGGCTTTACCGGTCCTGTGTCGGAGCTGAACCGGACCACCGGTTCCTATCCCGGCTCGGTGCGTACGCGCTTTAGCAATCGCAAGCCGCAATCGCATGCCTATGCGCCGCTTTCGCCGGTTCTGCATTACAATTCCGCGCAGGGCGATCTCGTCGGGGGCAATTTCTGGGACATGCGTGCGACCGGCCGCCGGCTGGGCAACCCGGCCGCGGAACAGGCCGAAGGACCGCCGACCAACCCGGTGGAAATGGGCCTACCCGATGTGGCCTGCGCGGTCTACCGCGCTTCGCAGCGGCCCTATCGCGCCCTCTTCGAAGGCGTATGGGGACCCCAAGCCTTCGCGATCGCGTGGCCTGATAACGTGGAGCGGGTCTGCGAGCGGCCCGGGCCAGCGACTGCCGGCGATCCCTTGCCGGTTCATCTTGGCCCGATTGATCGCGGGCGGGCCGGCACCACCTTCGATCAGATGGCGCAATCCATCGCCGGCTACGAGGCTTCGGCCGAGGTCACGGCGTTCACCTCGAAATTCGATGCGGTGCGCGCCAACAAGGCACAATTCACGACGCAGGAGCAACAGGGATACGATCTGTTCCGCGGTCAGGCGCGATGCAACGAATGTCACCGTGACGGCGGACCTGGCGAGGATCCGCTGTTTACCGACTTCACCGCCAGCAATATCGGCACTCCCGCCAACCCGAGGCTTCCTTATTATGGGGAAAATCGGCCCGACGCGTTGGGCTATGTCGCCAATCCGCTGGGATCGTCATTCGTCGATGGCGGGGTCGGTACTTTTCTCAGCAACGGACATCTACTCAGCCAACCCTCGGCAGTGGATCAACGATGGCTGAAATTGGCGCCAGACAACCAGGCGCGAATTCAGGTGCCGACACTGCGCAACGTGGACAAGCGGCCGTATCCCGCCTTCGTCAAGGCCTACGGGCACAACGGCTATTTCACGAGCCTGAAGCAGATCGTGCATTTCTACAACACGCGCGACGTGCTGCCGCGCTGCAAACCGCATGATCCCGGTGAAGGTACGACATGCTGGCCTGCGCCGGAGTCGACCGACAACATGAACACCAGCAAGGTTGGGCGCCTCGGCCTGTCTGACGCGCAGGAGGAAGCGCTCGTGAGCTTTATGCAGACGCTGACGGACGGCTATGCACCCCTCGATCGGCAGTAAATCGATGTTGCAAGTTCAACATACATACAACCGAAAATACGGACTCGCGGAGGCATCGTATGACAGGTAGTTTGACACTCATCTGGCCGGTCGTGACGGCCGCGTTCCTGGCTTCGCTGGTCGAGGCGGTCGAAGCGCTGACCATCGTGCTGGCCGTCGCCACCGTTCGCGGCTGGCGTCCAGCCGGGCTCGGCTCGCTCGCCGGCCTTGCGGTGCTGGCCCTGATTGTCGTGGTGCTCGGACCCTTGCTCGGCCATGTTCCGTTGCGCCTCCTGCAGTTCGTGATCGGAGTCCTGCTCTTGCTGTTCGGCATGCGTTGGCTGCGAAAAGCGATCTTGCGCTCGGCAGGCGTGATCCCGCTGCACGATGAAACGTTGACGTTCGCGACCGAGACGGCAGAACTGCGCGAGCAAGCTCGCCGCAACGAGGCTCGGCTCGATTGGCTCGCGACACTCACGACCTTCAAGGCGGTGCTGCTCGAAGGGCTCGAAGTCGTGTTCATCGTGATTGCGCTCAGTGCCGGTCACGGGATGCTCTTGCCTGCGAGCGCAGGCGCACTGGCAGCATGCCTGCTGGTCGCGGGCGTAGGGTTCATCGTGCATCGACCGCTGGCGCGCGTTCCGGAAAACACGCTCAAATTCGCCGTCGGTGTCATGCTGTCCGCATTCGGCGTCTTTTGGGCCGGCGAAGGCCTTGGAGTGGCTTGGCCGGGCGAGGATCTCGCGATCGTCGCGTTTGCGGTAATGTTTCTGGCTGTCAGCGGCGCGGCGGTTGTCCTGGCGCGTCGCCCGCGGGCGGAGGTTTTGTCGTGACTACGCTGGCCAACATGTTGCGAGAGCTGGCTGGGTTGTTCGTCGACGACGGCGCGCTTGCGCTTGCGATCATTGCGATCGTCGCACTCGCCGGAATCGTGGCAATGCTGATCCCGGACGTTCCATTGGCGGCGGGCGCCATCCTCCTGTTCGGTTGCCTCGGCGTCCTTCTTTCAAACGTGGCAAGAGCGGGCCAGCGCTGATTGGTTCGCTGGAAGCGTTCGGCTCCGGTACCTAATCTGAGGCAACCGTTCGGACGGACCCGGAACAGGCATTCGATGCGGGGAAACGGACGGTCGCCCGAAGGCCAGTCGAAGCTGGATCGGAAATATTCTCCAGCACAACTGAACCTCCGAGCCGGTCGACGATGCGCTTTACGATCGACAGGCCAAGTCCTGTTCCGTCCTCCGTTGGCCGGCTACCGCGGAAGAACGGATCGAATATGCGGTCGAGATCGCTCGGCAGAATACCCGGACCCGTATCCTCGACTTGTAGAATGGCCTGTTCATCCTCACGATACACCCCGATATCGACACGGCCGCCCCGAGGAGTGAAGCGCACGGCATTGTCAATCAAGTTCCTGATCATCGTTGCGATCATGACCGGTTCGCCCCTCGTCGCGATCGGCTGGATAAGCTCGAAGCCAAGATCTATTCCTTTGCGCGTAGCGTCCGGCAGCAAGTCGGCCACCAGGTCCTTCACGATGCGGTCCAACGGCACCACTGCGGCTTCACTGGACGGGCCCACCTCATGTCGCGCCAGCGCGAGCAGTTGTTCAAGCAGATGCTTGGTGCGACGCATGCCCTGCTTGAGCGCGGCCAGACGTTGGCGCGCTTCCTCAGGGAGATCAACCGGATCAAGATTTTCTGCTTGCAGACTGAGTGCGGTGATGGGAGTCCGCAATTCGTGCGCGGCATCGGCGACGAAACGCCGTTGCTGATCCATCATCAGCCTCATTCGCTCCAGCAACCCGTTGATCGATGCGATGAACGGATGGAGTTCGCTGGGTGTACCCGCCAACGGAAGCGGGGTCATGTCGTCGGCACGCCTGACGTCGAGATCGCCGGCCAGTCGCACCATCGGACGCAGCGACCCCGCGATGACCAGAGCCGTGACCAGCAGAAGGCACGGAATGAGCGCGGCGATCGGGAGGAGCGTACGAAGCGCCATGTTGCTCGCTATCTCGTCCCGCATGGCCGTGCCTTGTGCCACGGCAAATCGGCTTCCATCAGGCCGTGTTCGCAATAGTACCCGCATCGATCGACCGTTGCGCGACGCCACGTGCAAGCCGTCCTGGAAGCTCCAGAGTTGACGGTCCTCGGCCGAGCCATGAGGAGCCGTCCCCAATTCCATGAACATGACCTCTGCGTCCGCATCAACGCCGTGAAGTGATTGGTCACTCTTGATGCTGCCGTTCTGCGCAAGGCTGCCGATCTGTATCAGGATCGAATCCTGCATCTCGATCGCCTCATCGAACGCCCAGATGTAGGCAAACACGCCACCGACACAGCCCGCCAACAGGATGATTGCGGTCAACCCGACGAAGAGACGCGTGCGGAGGGACTTTGTCATGACGGGCGGTCCACCATCCACCCTACGCCGCGCACATTTCGGATGGCCATGGAACCCAGTTTCTTTCGGATCATATGGATCAAAAATTCGATCGCGTTGCTCTCGACTTCTTCATTCCAACCGTAGATTTGCCGTTCAAGCTCGCTGCGCGACAGGATCGTACCCGGCCGCGTCAACAGCGCAGAAAGCACGGCGAACTCGCGGGCGGTAAGCAGTGATGTCTCCCCAAGGAAGCCGGCTTCCCGTGTTGCAGGATCAAGGTGAAGCTTGCCATTGGTAAGCAGGGCGGGTGAACCACTGCCTTCGCGGCGAAGCACCGCGCGCATTCGCGCCAGCAATTCGCGAATCTCGAATGGCTTTACCAGATAGTCGTCCGCACCGAGATCGAGGCCATCGATCCGGTCGTCGATGCCATCCCGCGCGGTCACAATGATCACGGGAAGCTTTCGGCCAAGCGAGCGAAACCGGCGCAGCACCTCACGACCATCCGCCATCGGTAGCCCAAGATCGAGCAACGCCACCTCATAGGCCTCGTTCTCTGCCGCATGGATGGCGGTCTCGCCATCCGTCACCCAATCGACCGCGTAGGCCGCGTCCCTGAGCGCCTGCTCGACGGCTGCGCCTACCATCTTGTCGTCCTCGATCAGCAGAACCCGCATGCTCGATCCCTCGTCCGAGACGCCAAAGGCAAGGTTCGCCCCCACATTTAGACCCTACGCCTGGCTGCCGTTTTGTCATGCACGGTGATTTTTCCGATCCGGAAAGGTTATCGATTCTCCATTCCCCGACTTAGCGCAGACTTAGAACGGAAGCGATGAACAGGCGTTCTCGCGGGGCTCAACACACTGTCTCGGTCCGTCAAAAAACTCTCCCCCTAAGGTGCGCCTAAGTTGGCGTCGCCACGGTCCGGCATCGCTTTCGAGTAGCCCGCAATTTCCTTCGAGGAGATACGACGTGCCCGCCACCGCGAACCCGCGCTTCGCACTGTTGCTTAATAAGGTCCCTGAAGTCACTGCGATCTTCTGGGTCATCAAAATCCTGTCGACCACCGTCGGCGAGACCGGCGCCGATTATCTTGCCGTGCATGTCGGCCTCGGGGCAAGCACGACTGCCGCGATCATGGTTGGTTTCCTCGTTGTCGCGCTGGCCCTTCAGCTCCGCGCACGAAGCTACGTTCCCTGGATCTATTGGCTGACGGTAGTCCTGGTTAGCGTCGTCGGTACGCAGATTACCGACTTGCTCACCGACAAGCTGGAGATCAGCCTCTACCTGAGCACAGCAGCGTTTGCCTGTACCTTGGCCGCGATCTTCGCCATCTGGTACGGCGTTGAGCAGACGCTTTCAATTCACACCATCGTCACCACGCGGCGCGCGCTTTTCTACTGGGCAGCGATTCTATTCACTTTCGCGCTCGGAACAGCGGCAGGCGATCTGGCGACCGAGGCCCTCGGCCTTGGTTTCCAGCTCGGTGTCCTCGTGTTCGCCGCGCTGATCGCGCTCATCGCTTTCGCCTACTATCTCGGCGCAAACCCGGTTCTCACTTTCTGGCTGGCCTACATCCTCACGCGCCCCCTCGGCGCTTCGCTCGGCGACTTGCTTTCGCAGTCCCGCAACTACGGCGGCGTGGGTCTTGGCACGATCTACACCAGCCTCGCGTTTCTCACCGTGATCGTCGCACTCGTCGCATGGGTGACCTTTGAAGGCGAGCGCGCGAGCAAGGCCGATCCGGCGCGATGATTTCCAATTTGAGCTTCCACCCAGAAGCCCGGGCGATCGCGTGCGGGCAAGCCAAGAGGAGAATACGCATGAAGCGAGTAGTTTTGGCGCTGACCATCGGCCTTCTGACGATTTCAGCGAGCGAGCCACGCCTGCATACAAATGCGCCCATCGCGTTCGTGCCGCTCGCCGAAGCGGCGACGTCGAAGCTCGGCGATTTGACGCCGTTCCGCGCCATCGTCGTCGACGTCTCCGCGCTGATCGACAAGGGCGATCTGGCGGGCGCCAAAACACGCATCAAGGACCTCGAGACCCAGTGGGACGATGCGGAGGCCGCCCTGAAGCCACGCGCCGCCGCCGACTGGCACACTGTCGACAAGGCGATTGACCGTGCGCTCGAAGCGCTGCGCGCCAGCACGCCGGATGCGGCCAAGTGCAAGCAGGCCGTCACGGAACTGTTGTCCGTCATGGGTTCAGTGGAGAAATCCTGACGATTCGCAGCGTTGCCTTTGACATGTGCCAGGTAGGGCCGACGGCGACAATGTGCTCCGGCGTCGCCATCCAGCGGAAGTGAAGCAGCATGCATCAGTATCACAAAGAGCCGGTCCACACCCAAGAGACCACCAAGGTTCCAAAAGTCACCTTGGGGTTCTGGATCATCAAGATACTTGCAACGACCCTCGGCGAGACCGGCGGCGACGCCGTGACCATGTCGATGAATCTCGGCTACCTGGCCGGAACGGCGATCTTCGCTGCGATCTTCGCCGCTGCCGTAGCTACGCAGATCAGCGCGAAGCGCTTTCATCCGTTTCTCTATTGGACGGTGATTGTCGCGACCACAACGGTCGGAACCACGCTCGCTGATTTCGTCGATCGCTCGCTCAGGATCGGCTATCTCGGGGGCTCTTCACTTCTCGCCGCACTGCTCATCGCTTCGCTGCTGACCTGGTTTCGTACGCTGGGAACGGTTTCGACCGATTCGATCAATTCGAAGCAAGCCGAGATCTTCTATTGGATCACGATCCTGTTTTCGCAGACCTTGGGCACCGCGCTCGGCGACTGGATGGCCGATTCGACGAGGCTCGGATATGCCGGAGGCGCGCTGGTTTTTGCCGCCGGGCTTGCGGCCACTGTCGCGGCGTATTTCTGGACGAACGTTTCGCGTACCGTCCTGTTTTGGATCGCGTTCGTGCTCACCCGGCCGCTTGGTGCCACGGTGGGCGATTTCCTCGACAAGCCGCTCGACCATGGCGGGCTGGCGCTTAGCCGATACACGGCGTCAGCCTCGTTGGCGGCTGTGATGGTCCTGTTGATTTTGCTCCTCCCACAACGCTCGGGGCGGCATGCCGCGTGACCAGGTCTCGGATTCTGACTTCGCAAAACCATTGGGTAGCTACGGAATTATCGCGAATGCCATATCAAAGAGCCATTTTCAGACTGTAGCGCGCGCTGCAGGGGGTGTGACGCCTCGGGCGACCCTGATCACGGAAGATTCTTTCATTCGAAGCCAGGCAGTCACCTGGCTTCGGTTCGTATACGGTATGAACGGCCCATGATCGTATGAAGTTTCGGAAACGCATGAATCGGAGTGCTCATCTCCCTACTGTAGCTCATTAGGTCTTACACCTAGCGAAGGGCATTAGCTCAGGCGAGCTAGTCAATGGTTCGCTCCCATAATTGCACGATAGTCTGACCCGCGCCCATTCTTCGGCCTCAGCCAGCCAGAAATCCATTTCCTTTTTTGCAGCAGCCGCGCGCTCGCAGCACATGACTTCAAGAGAGTAGAATTGGTTTTTCGAATACATCATCGACTGCTCCTTGTAAGGCGGCGTCCAACTCTACGTTCTCCCTCTCGAATAGATACTAAAGCTTATGTTAGTCACCGCGACGAAACAGTGGCCGTTCTATTTCGTGACTCTCCGGTGTGTATTTCGGGACGGATAGCGCCCGGAAATCAGACTACACCACCGGATTCATACGACTGTCATAATTCAAACTTGATTGATGCTTGATTGATGACTATGGCGTACAAATCCCTGATATCGCGCGCTCCGCTAAAGACAGAGATAGCAAAGGGCGATCTGATGATAGAGCTCCTGAAAACAGCAACCGCGCCGGCTGCGGCGTTATTCATGGCGGTGGCGACGTAGTGACGGAGCTGCCGCCCTTCCTGGCGGTCGCGCCCATCCGGGAGAAGCGCCTGGTGCCGTTGCTGCCGCAGTACCCGTTGCCCGAGTGGTCAATCAATCTCATTCTATCCGTCCCACCGCCACCCATCCACCATCGTCAGGGCATATCTGGACTTCTGCCAGAGGTATCTCCCGGAAATCGTTCAAGCCTGCGAAATCGGCGCTGCCTATGAGCATACGGACCGTCGGCAAAGAAATTCGTAGCCGTATTCGCCACCACGCTGTCCTCCGGAAGAAGGCGGCGCTTCGGTATCCAACTCCAGATCGAAGGCGGAAATACTCACGCGGGAGCGCTTGCCGACGAGTCCATCGGCGTACCTCCACGTCCTCAAAAGGGTCGCGCTCAGGAATCTCAGTAGCGCCGCCTAGATGCGGCCAAAACACCAGACCGTCACTGCGCAACTCGACAGCGATTTCGCATTCAGTATCCATGCCGTGATGCTAGGAGTTCTCCCGGACCATCTGCGGCTGAACCGCCGTTCTCAGTGGCGGGATGCCCTTGGTGCTTGCCACCACCGGCGTCTCCTCCGATAGGCCCGCAGTCACCTCGATGCGACCGTTATCGGAGAGCCCCGTCTTGACGGCGAGGCGTGTGATGCGATTGTCAGTGATGGTGTACACAAAGTTGCCGCCGCCGTCCGAACCTACCGCCGCGATGGGTACGGTAAGCGCATCGGGACGCCGGTTGATTTCCAGTGAGACCTCCGCATACGTGCCCGGATAAAGCCGTTCCTCGGGGTTGGGCAGGTCGACCTCGGTACGCATGTTGCGGGTCTCGGGATCGAGACGTAGGGAGAAGCGGGTTACCTTGCCGACGAACTCCTGTCCCTCGAAGCCAGCTGGCTTGACGTTGGCCGGATCG
>Ga0137409_10003238_pt1 | contig 17289 bp, 19 predicted proteins | sample CZODoug1_16funga_FD_122059 | JGI IMG/M metagenome (GOLD analysis project Ga0137409, IMG submission 122059) | Vadose zone soil fungal communities from Angelo Coast Range Reserve, California, USA - CZODoug1_16fungal (Hybrid Assembly) | ecosystem: Environmental > Terrestrial > Soil > Vadose zone... | reverse complement strand
CTCTGTATCCTGGCTCGATCAGAGCGCCCAGAACGCCATCCGCCCCATGAGAATGCGCATCTCAGCATCCTCGTCGCCAAGTGTGCCTCTGATCTTGTCGACGATGCGCTCAGTCGGCACTTCGCCAAACACGTGCATCAGGTCCTCGTGGAAGGTCTTGTCCGCCGTCCTGTCCTCCTCGCTTTGCCTCGGTGACTTCATAGTAGGAGGTGCAAGGTGGCCGCCAGGTTCTTGAACCGCCGCACGCCCTGGATCGTACATTTCGGGCGAGGGGCGGTTGGGTGTATCACGGCGACAAGTGTCCTGGAGGCGCGGCAAGATCTCAAAGAACGCGGGACTCGAAAAACGTATTGTCTCGGATTGCGATCGTCTCCTCTCCTCCCCTGTCGGGGGACTTTACCGATCTTCACGTAGGCCCCTGCCAAGCCTGTGGCAGCAGCGTTTTCTAGCGGCAGAGACACGAACTGGTCTATCCGAATGACTATCAATGAGAAGCTTTGAAATCGATGAATTAGCAAAAGGCGCCACAAAAGAAACCTCGCCCATCCGAAGGGCCCGAATGGACGTTCTTCGAATCCGGCACGGCGGTTGCCTCCACCCTTCTTATGGCTCGGGGCAACCACGTTGTCCGCCCACGGACCCTGCCAGAGGGACAGGGTCAGCGCGCCGAGCAGGCTCGCGCGCTCTTGGCTCAGTTTTGTCCGTATCTCATTGGCGCCTTTATTATCCCGATCGTCGCGGCGCTGTACTGGGCTCAGGCCGTTCTCATCCCCATTGCGGTGGCCCTGCTCCTGAGCTTCGTGCTCGGTCCGCTGGTGCGCGCCCTTCAGCGGACCGGCCTCGGGAGCACGCGCGGGGGTCGGGTCGTGTCTGTCATTCTCATCGTCATCCTCGTGTCTTTGGTTCTGGGAGGGATCAGCTACGTCGTGGCCCAGCAGATCGTCCGGTTTAGCCACGAGTTGCCGGAGTATCGAGGGAACCTCAGGCAGAAGATCGCCGATCTGCGCGGTGTGAGAAAGTCGGGGGCCCTGAAGGAGGTCGAGTCCACGGCCAGCGAGGTCATGAGTGAGCTCCAGAAGCCGGAGCTGCCGAAGCGGGAGCCCGTGCCCCTTCCCGTCACCGGCAAGAACGAGCCCATTGGCTTCGTGCCCGTGCCGAAGCTCCTCGACGTCGTGACGAGCGCGGGCTTCGTGATCGTCCTCGTCATTTTCATGCTCATCGAGCAGCGGGACCTGCGCAACCGGCTCATCCGATGGACCGGCCACGGCTGGCTCGCCATCACCACGAGGGCTCTGGGGGACGCGAACGACCGCATCACCCGTTACGTGCTCGTGCAGACCGTGATCAACCTGGGCTACGGCCTCGCCATCGGGCTCGGGCTCTATGTGATCGGCATTCCCTACGTCGTCCTGTGGGGCTTTCTGACCTTCGCCCTTCGCTTCGTGCCTTATATCGGGACCTTGATGGCCGCGCTGGCGCCCGTCGCTGTGAGCCTCGCGGTGTTCCCCGGCTGGCCACGGCCCCTCCTCACCGTCGGTCTCTTCCTCGTGGTCGAGGCCCTCACCTACGTGGTGATCGAACCCCTTCTCTACCGACAGGCGCTGGGCCTCTCACAGACGGCGCTTTTCGTCGCCATCGCCTTCTGGACCTGGCTCTGGGGCCCCATCGGTCTCCTGCTGGCCACGCCCCTGACCATCTGTCTCGTCGTCCTGGGCAAGCACGTGCCTCCGCTCGGATTCCTCACGATCCTCATGGCAGGCGGCGAGCTCGTGCTCCGGAGCGACGTCAGCTACTATCAGCGATTGCTCGCGAGAGACGAGGCGGAGGCGAACGAGATCATCCGCGCCTACCTCGAAAGGCATCCGCCGGAGGACGTCTATGACGACATCCTCCTGCCCGCCCTGAGCCACGCCAAGCGGGATCGCGAGATGAAACGGCTCACGGACGACGAGGTCCAAGCCGTCTACCAGGGCGCGAGAGAGACCATCGCCGAACTGGTAGCCACGCCACTCTTTTCGCCGGGGGGATCGGACGGCGAGCGGCATGCTCGCGAGTCCCAAGATCCGCCCGCTGTCTCTGAGCAGCCGCAGGTGCAGGGATGCGTGGCCGGGGATGAAGCAAGCGAGATGGCCCTCGTCATGCTCGCGTATCTCCTGCGGCCTCATGCCATCACCCTCGAAGCGGGCTCCGCGCATGCCCTGCCCGGCGAAGTCCTCTCCCAGGTGGCTGAGAAGAGTCCGGCCATCGTGTGCGTCGCCTCCATCCGGCCGGGCGATCTCGCCCAGACGCGTTATCTGTGCAAGCGTCTCCGGGCCCGTTTCCCACACGTCAAGATCGTCGTCGCGCGGTGGAGCGAGAAGGATGACGGTGAGCAGGACCAGCTCCTCACCTCCGGCGCCGACGCGGTGGCAGCCTCTCTTCGGCAGGCGCGCGATCAGATCCGGGAATACGCCCGCCTGGCCTCCCCGGCTCCCGTCGTGTCCCCTGACGAGGAGTCTCAGGTGTTCCGGCTTCCTCACGTCACGAGGCACCTAGGGCGGCAAGCTCCTGCAGGCGAAGGGCCGTCGACGGACCCATGGTTCCCTTGAGGGCCTCGCGCATCTGGGCGAGGGCGTGGCGGCTGGCTTCTACTGCCTCGGCGGCCACGCGGTCCTCGGGGAGGACGAGCGTGTACCCGCGCATCTACGCATCGTTGGGGGTGAACAGGACACAGATATCGGTGGCGAGGTCGGAGCAAATGAGAGTGCGGGCCTGCAGGAAGACCAGCGAGGCATCGAGGCTCGGCGAGAGGAAGCCGGAGTCTACGGCGCTGGGCAGGGCGACCGAGTTGACCGGGGGATGGTCCACTCGTTGACACCTACGAGGGGGAAGAGTGGATCAGATCCCTATCGGGAATCTCGGCTGACACGTCACCGATTAGGCGGGAGTCCGATGATCATTCGCCGTTCACTAGGGCTGACGCTTGGGACCCTGTTCATCCTTGCCTCCGCCCAGGGCACCTGGGCGGCGACAGCGACCGAGCAGCTCAAGAGCGCCATCGACCGCGTCCTCGCGACGGTCGACAACCCCACCCTCAGGGGCGACGGGAAGGTCCCCGAGCGCCGGGTAGCTGTCCGTAAGATCGCCAACGAAGTCTTCGACTTTCGGGAGGTCGCGCTCCGGTCCCTCGGGCGCTACTGGCAGCCGTTGTCGGAGGCCCAGCGCACGGAATTCGTGGGGCTCTTCGGTGACCTCCTCGAGCGCTGCTACACGTCCAAGATCGAGCTCTACGGCGGCGAGAAGATCATGTACACCGGCGAGCGCGTGGACGGCCACCTTGCTACCGTCAGCACCAAAATCATCACCAAGAACGGCGCCGAGGTGCCGGCGGACTACCGCTTCGTCATTCGCGGCGACAGATGGATGATCTACGACATCAGCATCGAAGGGATCAGTCTCGTGTCGAATTACCGCACCCAGTTCAACAGGATCATCCAGACGGGCGGGTACAACAGCCTCGTCGAGAAGATGAGGAGCAAACACACGCAGTTCACCGAAGAAGACGCTCGGAAGACGGGAGTGAAGTAGCGATGTGTTACATCCATTCTGAGGCGCGAAGCCAAGGGCCACGAGCGAAGTGATTCGGGAACGGTGCAGCAGCGTCCGGCAAGTCCTCGTCGACGCTCGCGCGTGGCATGCCGCGCTCGCCGAACTCGTGGCGCCCGAGGTCGAGCTGGCGGCGCGGGAGGCCAAGCTGGTGGCGCGGGCGGCCGAGCTGGTGGCGCGCGAAGCTGAGCGCGTGGTGCGCGACACTGAAGCCGCCCGGCTGAGGAACGAGGCGGCGAAACTCGGCGCGGATCTCCAGCGTTTGAAGCGAATCGATCTGAAGCTCGAGCGAAGACGATAGCGAGCGATGAATCCCGCGTGCGAGCACGTGTGTCCAATGTGTCAAAGTACGAATATCGAACGTTTCCCGAGCGGGGACGCCCTCAAGCGTCTCGTTCTGAGGTTGCGCCGCAAACGAACGTATCGATGCCGCGATTGCGGCCATGGCTTCTCCGATTTTCCGGTATCACAACAATCGTCGTCTGCAAGGAGGAGTCCAATGGACGAGTCGGTCGAGCCCGCCCGCATGGAGAGCCAGAAACCCCTGACGAAGTGGGTCGACGAGATGCGGGACGTGCTCAAGGTGATCACGGGGGAGATCAGCGAGGAAAGCGCCCGGCACCGCGCCGTCACCGAGTCCGCGCAGCGCGAGTACACGAAGGTGTGCGAGGAGGTCGCCAGGCTGCGCACCGAGACGGAACAGGCAAACGGGCTCGCCGCGACGGCGCAGCGGGAGAACGACGCATTGCGAGAGGAAATCGGCAAACTGCGTGCGGAGAGCGCCCAGCTACAACTGGAGCGGGCGGAGGCCGCAGAGGCCGCGGGGAAACTGCTGGACGAGATGAATGAGCTGCTCACCGAGGTGGTCCACAAATTCCAGCGTCCGCCCCGCCCGAGTCCCTTCGCCCGCGAGGTGAAAGGTATCGCACAGTTGCCCGGGGGGCACATGGCTCCGGAGGCGAGCTCGGCGGCCGTGCGGCAGAGTGAGATTGTTCGACCTGTAGACAGCTAGGGTGGGTGGACCTCCACGACTATGGAAGGATGCCGGGCTCCCCGAGTTGACGAAGAATCGTCGAGGAAATCTTCACATCAGGAATCTCGTAATGTGATTGCTCGGACAGGACCTAACGACCCCGCCGGAGACCCCCGGGCGCAACCGGGTTCCCTAGGGCGCGTAGCATCATCGAATAGCGTGCGGCAACTACAACAGGACCGTGAATGTCTTGAGCATCTCTGCGGGGTGCTCGAATGCCGACCGGGGGATCTCTTTGAACCGCGGAGACTCAGACTCCCAAAGATTGGCATTCGGCGCCGGCGTTCCGGTTATTCCCCTATCGGGAGACCCTGCCCCAGGGAGCTCACCTGGATGACAGGAAGGGCTGGAGGCTGAGACTTCTTAGGCTCAGCCTAGGGTCGATAGTCCCTGACGCTTCGCGTTATCTGGCGGGCCCGGGCTGAACCGGGAGGGGCCGGCTAGGCACATACGGGGTCACAAAACACCCATTCTGCCTGATAGAAGGTAAACATATCAGCATCTTAGAGCCTATACGGCCCAGGACTTAGAATCCTAGGCTCGTCCAAGGCGTCGAGGACTAAAGATCCCGTGCCCGTTCTGGGAGTTCATCGGCATCGTCAGCGGGGCGCCGGGCAGCTCCTAGACGTGACACTGCCGCCTATCAAATCGAGGTCGCGGACTGCCCGGCGATTGAGCCCGGGACGCACGAGCAACTCCCGGAGCCGCCCGCTCCAAACCGGATGATACGGGATTGGGGCCGACCCCGAGCGACCCTACGTCAGCGGCTCGGCGGACCCGGAGGTGGCGGCGGTGCGGCCGGCACCCACACCCACTGATACGCGGTCGTCACGCCGTCCCCTTGAAGGTGGTAGCAGCCGCCCACGTAGCACGCCTCCCGCTGGACGGGTGGCGCTACGTATACCTGCGTCTGCGGCTGGTAGGCTGGCGCAGGGGCGTAGACCGGAGCGGAGTACGCCGGATACGCGGCGTACGGATAGGCGTAATACGGATACCCGTAATAGGGCGCCGCGAGCACGGACCCGAGGAAGAGGCCGCCGAAGAAGGCGCCACCCCAACAGCATCCGCCGTGATGGAAGCCGCCGCCATGATGGAAGCCGCCCCTGCCCGCGTAGGCCGGGGCCGCGAGCGCGAGGGATAGGACCGCCACGACGAGTACGAGCGTGATGAGCTTACGGGACATAGGCGTCTCCTTCGGGTCGGAGGCTTATCTTCAGTATACGCTGAGTCTAGACACCTGACGGATCAAGGGCGCGCGGGTCGCCCAGCCGCGTTCTTAGGGGCCGGGCAAGAAATGGCGAACTTCATGGGCTTCCAGCTTGGTATTCAGGGAGGGATGACGACGACGTTTGGAAAGCTACCAAACGAGGACCTCGCCAGGCTTGGGAAGGAGAATCGATTTCGGGTCGAGGCCGAGCCGCGTTGCCTCGGCGGCAACCCGCCGCGGCGGCTCGTCATACGGCTCGTGGGCGAGCTCGAACGTGCCCCAGTGAATGCCGATGAACTTCGCCGACCGGAGGTCCCCCAAGGCCTGGAGGGCGTCTTCCGGAGACATGTGGATGGGCTTGGCAATGAAGCGAGGCGAGTAGGAGCCGATGGGAAGAGCGGCCAGGTCAAAGGGCCCGAGGATGCGGCCGATCATCTCGAAGTGTGGGGCATAGCCGGTGTCCCCGGCAAAATAGAAGCGCTTCGATCCGATGACCGCCCACGAAGACCACAAGCGCAGTCCGCTGTCGGCGAGGGTTCGTCCTGAGCCGTGCTGGGCAGGCGTGCAGACGATCTGCAGGCCTTTGAATGAGATGGACTCGCCCCAGTCGAGCTCAGACACGTTCGTGATGCCGCGATCCTGGAGCCAGCCCTTGATGCCCAGAGGCACGACGAAGCGTGGGTTGAAAACGCGGGCGAGCCGCCGCACGGTGGGCTCATCGAGGTGATCGTAGTGGTCGTGAGAGATGAGCACCAGGTCGATGGCCGGAAGCTGATCAAAGGGAATGCCCGGGGGCGTGAAGCGCGGCACTCCCACCGTCCCCGATAAGGGACCGCTGCGATTGCTCCATATCGGGTCCGTGAGGAAGGTGACGCCGTCGAGCTGGACGAGCACGGTGGAATGGCCGATCCAGGTGACGGTCGCTTGGTGACGGTTCGCGCGGAGGGTGGTCAGGTCGGGGACGGCGACGGGGAGCGGGACGAAGTGATGCTCTCCCTTCACGATGGCCATGAAGCTCAGCATGTAGACCCGCAGGCGCGCCCAGTTGGAGGCGCGCCGGAACTCCGGGTCGAGATTCCGGTACGTGCCGTCTTGCCGAGGAGCCCGCGGAAACTCGAGCCGGAGGTGCGAATCACCAGTCCCCGAGTCGCCGCTGAGGGAGGCGGGGATCAGGGCACACAGGGCGAGGGCTGCGCTGAGCGCGCAAAGGACGACTGCGCTCGATGGACGTCTCGTGCCGGTGGCGGCTGAGCTTTTCACGCTATCAGGTGCCAGATTCGCGGGTCTTGACGATCGCATACAAGGCCATGAAGCGACGGACGGCGGCCGCATTGCTGAAGACCGCGACGACCAGCGCGGCAAGGAGCAGTGGGTAATGCGCTGGTTGCGGCTCACGCGCCTCGAGCCAGAGGGTGACCATGGGACTCAAGGAGGCGCCACCACTCGAATAGAGGGCACGCTCGGGCCGGCGCATCCACAGTCCTATTCAGCGGACGCGTCGAGGACCTTCGCCTCTACCAGCCAGATCGAGAAACACACACGACATGCGCGTCGGCATGTTTCCCTTCACGAATCTCGTATTGCGGCTGCGTCTCCAGGATGAGGTCCCCGCAGACCTCGCAGTTGTGTCCTCCCCCGAGGGCGGCCCACACTCTCCCGCTGGAGAGCCGAAAGAGCGAGCCGTCGGCAAGGCAGTCTCGCACACGTTGGCGTAGATTTCGATGTGGTGAGCCAGTCATTCTTCAATCCCAATGCCCTCAAGGCACGCATCCCCTTTATTGACCTCCTCCGTTCCTGCACCGCGCACAGGAAGCACTTCTGTCTCTGCGCACGCGCCGTGCCAGCGTCCATCGAATGGGAACAGGAGACGAAAGCCCGCATGTCCGAGGGCTTGCGCATTTCTCGCGGCGAGTCTAATGCCCGGTCGAGTCAGGGGCAATACGACTGAGTAAGTCGGTAATGGTCGGTGGGGGATAGCAGCTAAACCTTGGTACCATGACGCATGCGCATCGAGGACTACGCGCTGCTTGGCGACACCCAATCGGCGGCATTGGTCGGACGGGACGGCTCGATCGACTGGCTCTGCCTTCCGCGCTTCGATTCGGGTGCCTGCTTTGCCTCGCTCCTCGGCGATTCCCGGCATGGCCGCTGGTTGCTTTCTCCGGCGGGGCCGGTGGCGCGGACCCGCCGCCGGTACCGCCCGGGCACCCTCATTCTGGAGACCGACTTCGACACCGAGGGGGGGACGGTGCGCCTCATCGACTTTATGCCCCTCCGGGACAGGAATCCCGACGTCGTGCGGATCGTCGAGGGGCTTCGCGGGCAAGTGCGCGTCCACATGGAGCTGGTAATCCGATTCGATTACGGTTCCATTGTCCCTTGGGTCCGGACCGTCGATGGTGTGCTCCGCGCGGTCGGTGGTCCTGATTCGCTGTATCTGCAGACGCCCGTCGAAACCCGCGGTGAAGGGCTCACAACCGTGGCTGATTTTGTGGTGTCGGAGGGCGAGCGCGTTCCCTTTGTGCTGACCTGGAATCCCTCCCATCTGCCGCCCATCGAATCGACCAACCCGGAGCGCGCGCTCACGGAGACGGAAGAGTGGTGGAAGGATTGGTCCGGCCGTTGCACCTATAAGGGTCCATGGCGTGAGCAGGTGCTCCGTTCGCTGATCACACTCAAGGCCCTCACGTACGCTCCCACGGGCGGAATCGTCGCGGCGCCAACGACCTCCCTGCCGGAGGCCATAGGAAGCGTGCGAAACTGGGACTATCGATACTGCTGGCTTCGCGATGCGACGTTCACCCTCAATTCACTCATGGCGGCCGGGTACCAGGAGGAGGCGTGCGCCTGGCGAGATTGGCTGCTTCGAGCGGCGGCCGGCGACCCGGCGCAGCTGCAGATTATGTATGGGCCGGCCGGTGAGCGGCGCTTGACCGAGCTCGAGCTCGACTGGCTGCCCGGCTACGAGGGATCAGCTCCTGTCCGGATCGGCAATGCGGCCGTGCACCAGCTCCAGCTCGACGTCTACGGAGAAGTGATAGGCGCATTGCATGAGGCGCGCCGCGTCGGTATCGAGAGTGATGAGTTCTCATGGCCTCTCCAGCAGCACCTGCTCGAATACCTCGAGACGGGGTGGCAGCAACCGGACGAAGGCATCTGGGAAGTGCGAGGCCCGCGACGGCATTTCACCCATTCCAAGGTGATGGCGTGGGTCGCGGTAGACCGCGCCGTGAAGGACATCGAGAGATATGGTCTCTCGGGCGATGTGGAACGCTGGAAGCGCCTGCGGGAGACGATCCATACCGAGGTATGCCAGAAGGGCTACGATCCGGCTCGTCGGAGCTTCACTCAGTACTATGGCGGGACCGAGCTCGACGCGAGCCTCCTCATGATTCCGCTCGTTGGCTTTCTCCCGCCTGGCGACGTTCGGGTGCGCACGACGGTCGAAGCGATCGAGCGTGAGCTTTGCCATGACGGGTTCGTGCCGCGCTACCAGACGAGCGAGTCGGGTCACGTGGACGGCCTGCCCCCTGGCGAGGGCGTGTTTCTTGCCTGTACCTTCTGGCTCGCCGATAACTACTGGCTCCTCGGTCGTCAGGCGGAAGCCCGGAAACTGTTCGAGCGGCTTTTGACCCTGTGCAACGACGTCGGGTTACTGTCGGAACAGTACGATCCGACCGCGCGCCGCCTGCTCGGCAACTTTCCCCAGGCTTTCTCGCACGTGTCCCTCATCAATACGGCGACCTCCCTCTCAGCGGCCGTGGACCGGCCGGCACACGGGAAGAGCCCTTGAGCCTCGTGGCGTCAACCTAAGACTTACCTCGGCAATGACCGACATCGACGCGCCCAAGGGAAAAGGCAAGTGCGCCAGTCCCTACACGACCCGGACCCTCGACGACCCGGGCGTGACGACAAAGATGCAGCAGGCACCCATCGCCGCAACGCTCGACCGCGGCAGCCGGGGCAATATCCAGGAGGACGGTCATGTGGCCACTACTGCGCGCTACTATGAGCGACTGGTACGAAGATCGTGCCCAGCGCATAGGAGCCGCCCTCGCCTACTACACGATCTTCGCGCTGGCCCCCGGCCTGGTCATCGTGATGGCGCTCGCCGGGCTCATGCTCGGCCCGGGTGCGGAAAGCCAGATTATCGGGCAGTTCCATGAGTTGATCGGAGAGCAGGGCGCGACGGCGATCGAGGCGACCGTTCGAAGCGCGCGGAACGAGACGTTGGGGGCAACGGGTACGGCGCTCGCGCTCATCCCACTCGTGTTCGGTCTATGGGGCGTGTTCGGCGAACTTCAGGACGGACTCAATACGATCTGGGGTGTGACGCCGAAGCCCGGGCGGCGGATACGGGACATCCTGAAGGAACGGTTCTGGTCCTTTGCGATGGTCGTCGGGATCGGATTCGTGCTGCTCGTGTCACTCGTCCTGAGCGCATGGCTTGCCGCCGTCGGCACCTACGTTGGCAGTCTCTTGCCCGCACCGGCGGCCGGACTGGAGGCTTTGAACTTCGTCATCTCCTTCGTCGTGATCACGGGTTCCTTCGCTCTGATCTTCAAGCTGCTACCCGATGTAAGGATCGCCTGGCGGGACGTGTGGCTAGGCGCGGCGGTGACGTCGCTCTTCTTCACCGTGGGCAAGTTCCTCATCGGCCTCTACCTCGGGAAGAGCGCCGTGGCTTCGGCGTATGGGGCAGCAGGTTCCCTGGTCATCATCGTGGTCTGGGTGTACTACTCGGCGCAGATCCTTCTCCTCGGTGCCGAGTTCACCAAGGTGTGGACGAAGCGCCGCGGTTCAGGTTTCGTGCCCGAAAAGACCGCCGTACCGGTGACGCAAGAAGCACGCGCTGAGCAGGGCCTGGGGCCTCGATCCCCGGCCCGGTAACCCTCTCGGGTCTGATCCCGACCCGTCACTTCGTCGCAGGTTCTCCGGGTCGTCGACGAGTAAGATCGTTTTATTTCCATGTCGGGTTTCCACGGCGGTCTCTCCAGGCGCCGATGAAAGAGCTTCGCCGATGACCGCTTGCGGCGAATAGACCGTAAAGGTACTCTCCTCTCCTTCCTTGCTTCTCGCCCACGATGATGCCTCGTTCGAGGCTGCGCCTCGTCTCAATCGCCTTCGGGAAAAGGCGAGCGCGAATCTAGTCCTCTTCCTGCCCGACGTGAAGCCACCGGCCACGTTCACTGCGAGCGGCCGCCTCATGCTCGGTAGAGCCGACCGCATTGGGAGAAATGTTCTCGGTGGCAAAACCCTCACATGCGAGCTATTCATGCTCTGAGTAGAGGATTCGGCCATTCTACGAATCGGCACTCCCTGCTAGTGAGGCAACCAAACAGCGACCTCGGTCACGTGAGGACGCGGGCGATAGCCTACCGTATCTTGGTGGTGGACGATGACGCGGACTCGCGGGAAGTACTCGCTCATCTGCTTGAGTTCGATGGATACCATGTCGAGACAGCGCAGGACGGATCGGAGGCGCTCGACCTGCTCACCCGACGCAGCTACGATGTCATTCTCAGCGACATTCGGATGCCTCAGGTGAGCGGTGAGGCGCTCTATCGTCGCATCGAACACGGCTGGCCGCGTCGAGCTTCCAGGGTGGTGTTCATGACCGCCGGGCGACTGAGTAGAGCATTCGAGGCCCAATATGGCGGCGGGATGGTCCCCATGCTCACCAAGCCATTCACGCGGGAGCAGGTCCGGCAAGCACTCGCAAGCGTGATCGCTCGTGCTGCATAGTACAGCGCCGGTGGCTGCCTAGCCGGTATCCGACAGACCGAGTTGGCGGAAGATTCCCCGTCTCAGTATCACGTTCGGAATCTCATGGTGCGGTTCTGTCGTCAGCACTCGGCAGGCTATTTCGATCTCGGTTGGAGGTATTTGCAGCTTTCGCAGGAGCGATGCCAGGGCCTCGATGTCCTTCGGCTTGCCCAGCTCAACCGTTCCGACTCCATCTTTGTGACCGCCGAAGCTGACTGAGAACTCCATCGTAGTCGGCTGAGCAGCAAGGTGATCTGGACGAACAATGTGGACGACGCCCGGTGTGTCGGTGCGGGCGCTCAATATCTAGACTCTCTGAGGGCTACGCGAGTACGGATCAGATCATCCCCTTGCCACCTATCGTCTGCAGCTCGACCGGCGGCCATCGTCGTGCAGCCCGCCAGGACGAAACAGGTCAGGACGAGACCCAACAGCCCGAACATGAAGAACCATTGCAGGAACCGTTGCGAGAACCGTCGCATCGCCACCTCCATCCGGGAGACTCGGTAGTAGACCCGGTCGCTCAGGGAGAGGGGCAAGATATGGTCCATCGTCCGTTCGTGTGGTCTGACGAGGCTTTATGGCTCACCCGTGGCGTCGGATGCACCGGATTCAGGCCACTGAAGTGACGAGTTTGGGCCGTCCTACTGCGTGGACCCTCGCACCGATACCGGGCATGGCGCGAGGGCTCCGTAGCGACCGGGCGACGACGCTTCACCCACACAAGCCGCTGGGTAGCCCAGCGTACTTGGATCTACTTCTTTGCGTATTCGAACTTCGGCAAGGCCTTGATCGCTTCCTTGGTCGCGCCAGATAGTACGTACTTCCCGTCCTGCTCCTGCAACTGGTTGATCGGAATCGCGACATCGTGTCTGCCGAGACCGACGAACCCCCCTGCACCCACAATGACGTAGGACACAGCCCGCTCCGGCGTGACGATGATGTCGTCGATCCGCCCGACCCGCACGTTCTTTTCGTTGTAGACCGGCTTGCCCAGGATCTGCCTCTTGGCGCTCCACCCTATGGCGACGGCTCTGAGCTCTTCAACGGTCACGCCAAGGGTGGTTGAGCCGGCGACTTGGGCGGCCGCATATCCACTAGGTGCGAGACGAGCAGCCGTGGATCATCCTGCATGGTGACGTGGTTGCGATAGAAGCTGGCCGGATCGGCAAGAGGCCGGCGCGATCGAACGGGATGAGCCTGGAATCCGGCGAGGGTGTCCCGCTTCTTTACCAGGTTCTTCTCGTCGTGGAGAATCTCTCCGTCGTGGCGCAAAGAGTACGACCCAGTACGCTTCAAAATTGGCGGCCCTCTCTGGACGGGTGGCGGGGGCGAAGATCGACAGTTAGGGCTTCTCGCCGGGCTCGGTCAAGGTGTTCATGGGTCTCTTATACTCGCTTTTCTCGCTCCAGGCGAAGCCCCGCCGCGAACATCGGCACTGATGGGCGGCCGCGCACCTAGCAGGCGCTACTGTTTTCTGAGCTTCGCGCCGTCAGCGGCCACGGGTATCTCCACGATGGTGGCGGGGCCGTTCACACCGGGCTCGACCATGAGCCGGCGCGTGTGGAACGTATCCAGCGTCGCCCGATGGCCGATGCTGAACATCATCGCGTGTGGGAGCCGCTCGCGCGCCAACCGATAGAGGAACGTCTCCGTCGCCTCGTCCAGCGCCGAGGTCGCTTCGTCGAGGAAGAGCCAGTCGGGTTTCTGGACCAAGGCGCGCGCGAAGGCGATGCGCTGCTGCTCGCCGGGGGAGAGCTGGAGCGCCCAGTGGCCGACCTCGTCGATCCGCCCGGCCAGCTCCGTGAGTCCCACCGCCTCGAGCGCCTCGCGCAGCATCTTGTCGTCCACCCCGCTCGCGGGCATGGGATAGCTCACCACGTCCCGGAGGGCGCCGATGGGCAGGTACGGCCGCTGCGGGAGAAAGAGGACGCGGCCATCCTGCGGCAGCTGGATCTCGCCACGCCCGAACGGCCAGATGCCGGCGATGGCCCGGACGAGCGTGCTCTTTCCCGAGCCCGACGCGCCACCCAGGAGCACGGTCTCGCCGCGCCGGAGCGTGAGGTTGATGTTCGCCAGGAGCGGCTGGCCATCGGGTCGAAAGAGATCGACCCCCTTCACGATCAGCTCGGTCGGGCGCCCGCCGAGGCGCCGGATGCCGCCCGCGCTCGACTGCTGATGCACGTGCTCGAGCGCCCGCTCGAAGCCGGCAAGCCGCTCGATCACCGCGCACCACGCCGCGATCTCCTTGTATGACTGGATGAAGAAGCTGAGCGCATCCTGGACTTGCTGGAAGGCCTGGGTCGTCTGCATGAGGCCTCCGAGGCCGAGCTCGCCCCGGAAGTAGCGGGGCGCCGCTACGATCGACGGGACGATCCACGCTCCCAGCCCGTAGCCGGACGTGAAGTAGGTCATCCGCTTCTGCCGGCGCATGATGCCCCACCAGTTCCCCACCACGCCCTCGAACCGTTCGCGGAAGGTGCGGAACTCGTCGGCTTCGCCGTGATACAGGGCCACGCCCTCGGTATTCTCGCGGAAGCGGACGAGGCTGAACCGGAAGTCGGCTTCGTACCGCTGCCGGTTGAAGTTCAACCCGACGAGCGGGCGGCCGAGCCAGTCGGTCATCCAGGTGCCCCCAATGGCGTAGAGTAGTGCGACCCAGACCATGTAGCCGGGCACGGTGAACGAGAAGCCGCCCAGGGAGACGGTGAACGTTCCGGACAGCCCCCAGAGGATCGCCACGAAGGTCACGAGGGTGACGATCGCGCGCAGGCCGCCGGTGAAGAGGCCGAGGGTGTGGGCGGCGAGGAGCTGCACATCTTCCGCGATACGCTGGTCCGGGTTGTCGGTCTCGCGCGTCACGAGCTGCATCCGATAGTAGGCGCCGTCGGACAGCCAGGCCCGAAGGTAGCGGTTGGTCAGCCAGCGCCGCCAGCGGATCTCGAGCATTTGGTTGAGATAGACCTGGTACACGGCCAGGAAGATGAAGATGCAGATCAGGTACGTGACGCGGAACAGCTGCCCGCGAAAGACCACGAGGTTCTTGTCCTGCAGCGCGGTGTAGAAGACGTTGTTCCATTGATTCAGGAGCACGGTGAGGTAGACCATGCCGAGGGTGAGGGCCACCACGGCGAGCAGGAGTCCCCATGCCGCCCACCGATCATCCGAGAACCAGTACGGGCGGATCATGGCCCATGCGCTGGGCAGTATTCGGCGCAGGGCCGGCCTGGCTGGAGTCTCGGAGGGATGGGGAGGCGTGCTACTCACGAGCCCCCGCATTCGCTTGAAACACCTGGAGACAAGATCCATAGTGAGAGTTCACGTAACAATTCTACAGGTCACCGAGGAGCGGATGGGCACACAAGCTTCGAGAGCCAGAACGTCTTTGGTGGTTGCGTGTTTGCTCGCGCCCCTGCGGCGGGGAGCCCCCCTCGTGGGCCTCGCGCTGGTGGTCGTCGGGTGCGCGAGCGCCTCGCTCATGCCGCCGGGGCAGGCGCAGGCCATCAAGGACCGCGAGCGAGCGCTTGCCGTCCACGCGGACGCGATTCAGACCGCCATCAGCCAGTCCGGGCAGGTGGGCGCTCTGGCCTTTCTCGACACGGGAGATAGTCATCTGGTCGTTCTGCCGGGCAGCAGTCCGGCCGACGCCTGGGCGCGCTTCGCCACGTCGCCGGAGGGCGGGACCGGGCGCGGGTCGGTGCCGCTGGTGCTGACCTTCGTGCATCGAGCGGACATGTCCAAGGCTCCCGAAGCCGTGACCCTGAGCGACCTGCAGCATCAGCAGGCCCTGCGCGCGTCCGTGGCCGCCCTCGATACCGATCTCCGGCAAGAGCATCGGAGCATCGAGGAGCGCTTGAGCATGGTAGAGCGCGGCCTCGCCGAGGCGGTCGCGACGGCGAAGCGGGAGTCGGACGCGTCCCTGGCCGCGCGCACGGAGTTGCAGAAGGACCTGGCGGCGGCCCGCACCCTCCTGCGGCAGACCGCGCAGCTCGCGACGCTCAATCAAGAAGCGAATGCCGAGAATGCGAGTGGCATACGGAAGATGGCCACGGCCAGCCAGGAGCTCGCCGCGAGCTCGGCAAGGCTGGAAGAGACCGTGCGCAAGCTCTCGGAGACGTTAGCCAAGCAGTTCGAGGAGCTGGCCAAGCGACTCGATTCCATTCAGGGCAAGGCCGGTACCGGCCAGTGAGATCCTCTCTGTACACCTTCGGGGCCTGCATTGTCCTCTCGCTTGTCGCGGTCGCGGACGGGCAGGCCCAAGAGCGCGAGGCTGGGGCGGACCAGGAGCGGCAGAAGATCCTCGACATCGCCACAAGCGAGTGGAAGGCGGACGGGGTGGAGCGAAGGAAGCTCCGCGAGTCCCTGACCACTCTCGAAAAGAACCTCACCCGCGCCACGGCGAGCATGGCCCGGGCCCTCAAAGTAGCCGAGACTACGGCCATGAGCCTTCCGCACTCCGGCGTACCCGAGAAGCTCGCCCGTCTCGAGGAAACTGAGAAGGAGCGCGCGAGATGGCTGCGCGAGCAGGCGGCGCGAGATCGCGAGCGCCAACAGAAGGAACGCGAAGCCGCTGAGCGCGAGCGGAGCGTGCGGTAAAGGCCTACAGAGCGAGCTGGCCGCCGACGACCCGTGCGTAGTAGCCCTGCTCGGCGAGGAGATCCTCGGGAGCGCCCATCTCGGTCAGGCGGCCGTTGTCCACTACCAGGATCTTGTCGACGCGCCGGATGGTGGTGAGCCGGTGGGCGACCATCAGCGTCGTGCGCCCACGCATCAGCGCGAAGAGGCTGGCCACGACCTGGGCTTCGCTCTCCACGTCGAGGGCGCTCGTCGGCTCGTCCATGAGCAGGATCGGCGCGTCCTTCAGGAAGGCCCGAGCCAGGTTTATCCGCTGCTTCTCCCCGACGCTCAGTCTCGCGCCTCCGTCCCCGATGACCGTTCGATAGTGATCGGGCAGCTTCTCGATGAGCTCGTCGGCGCGGGCGGCATGCGCGGCGGCCTCGATCTGCTCCATGGTCGCGCCGGGCTTCCCGTAGGAGATATTTTCGGCCACGGTGGTGGGCAGGATGATGGGCTCTTGCAGGACCAGGGCGACCTGCGCTCGCAGGTCCTCCACGCGGAGGTCGCGCAGGTCCACGCCTTCCAGGAGCACCGCGCCGCTCTCGGGGTCGAAGAACCGCGGGAGCATATTCAACAGCGTCGTCTTGCCCGCGCCGCTCGGGCCGATGACGGCCGCCGACGTGCCTGCCAGGAGCTTGAAGCTGATATGGCGCAGCACCGGGCGCGAGCTCTCATAGGCGAAGGAGACGTCGTCGTAGGTGACGTTGCCGTAGACGGGAAGCGGCGGGGGCGGAGACCCGGCGGGCGCGCCGGAGACGAACATGTTCTCCGCCGTGGTGGGTAGTTCCGCCGATCCGTCCAGGTCGCGTCCCAGGCAGAGCGGACGCGCCTCCGGCCGGCTCTTCACCTCTTCGGGCGTGTCCAGGATCTCGAACACCCGACGCGTGCTCGCGCGCGCGCTCGACAGCGTGGCCCCGACCTGCGAGAGCTGATTGAGCGGCTCGAAGAGCTGGGCGACGTAGGCCAGAAACACCAGCAGCTCCCCCACCGTCATGGTCGAGTTCAGAACCTGCTGAGCGCCCACCCAGGTCACCCCGAGCGTGCACGCGCTCAGGATCACCGAGATCGAGCCCCAGTAGAA
>Ga0137409_10003237_pt1 | contig 17291 bp, 14 predicted proteins | sample CZODoug1_16funga_FD_122059 | JGI IMG/M metagenome (GOLD analysis project Ga0137409, IMG submission 122059) | Vadose zone soil fungal communities from Angelo Coast Range Reserve, California, USA - CZODoug1_16fungal (Hybrid Assembly) | ecosystem: Environmental > Terrestrial > Soil > Vadose zone... | reverse complement strand
CTCGCCGACGAGGGCTACACCTGGTGCGGCGACCAGTGCGACGACGACCTGCCCTATGTGGTCGAGGTCGACGGCAAGCGCATGGTGATCGTGCCCAAACACTGGTTCTTCAACGACTGGCGCGCCTGGAACGGCGGCGCGTCTTCCAGCGAGATGGCGTTCCAGCAGTTCAAGGATGGCTTCGATTTCGTGCTCGAGGAGGCGCTGCGCGGCAAGCCCGGACGCATTGACGCGCTGGTGCATGCCGAGCTCGGCGGGCGACCCTACATGGCGAACGCGTTCGAGAAGATGATCCGCTACGTGCGACAGCACGACGATATCGTCTGGTTTCCGACCCGCGACGAGATCGCCGACTACGTGCTGGCCGATACGAACTACGTGGAGCCCTATTCGCCGACGGGGTGATGTTTGCTGTCGCCCCGCCAGTCACTGCTCCGCGCCGACGGAATCCTTCAGCACCTGCTTGACCACGGGACTGACGTTGCGGATGCGCGCGAAGATCCGCTCGACCTCCTCAGCCGGGACCAGCTCGGGGTCATCGCCGGTGATCTTCTTGAAGTCCTCGACAAAATCCTTGTCCTTCTCGAGCGCGTGGAACGCCTGCCGCAGCTCGCGCGCGGCTTCCATGGGCGAGCCCTTCGGCAGGAACACGCCGCGCTGCATCTTGGTCGAGATGTCGTTCATCAGGAACAGCGCCTCGTGCTTGGGGCCCGACGGCGGCTTGCCGAACGCCTGCTGGTAGAAGTCAAAGAACGTGGGCATGCCCCGCTTGAGCAGCGCCGGGTTGCCGACCGGGCCGCCGTCCGGCCCCATGACAGGATGATGGAACAGCACCACGCCCACGCCGGGATTGATGATCTGCGGGATTGCTTGCGTGGTGAAGCCCGGCAGCGAGCTGCCGGTGAAATTGATCTCGCTCTGCAGCATCGCCTTGTTGAGCTGCGCGGTGCCCGGAAAGCCCGTGACCATCTTGTAGGGTTTGTCCATGATCTCGAGCGCCAACCGCAGCCGCGTGTCGTGCGAGGTCGCCCGGCTGTAGCCGCCCGCGAAAATGTTAGTCGCGCGCGCGAAGTCGGCCGGTTTGGTGTAGCCGCCGGGCACGATATCCTTGCGCGCGTAGACCACGTTCCAGCCCTGACCGCCGACGATCGGAATGAAGTCGTCGACTTTGATCTTGAGCACCGGATCGCCGATGATGGTCGAGGTGGCGCTCATGGTGAAATAGCCGACCGTAAGCCCGTCCGGCTGCGAGCCGACATTCAGCCCGAGCTGATTCATCGCGTTGGCGCCGCCGGCGCCGGCCACGTTGCGGATAATCACGGTCGGCGGTCCCGCGATGTATTTGGCGAGATGGCGCTGCACGACGCGTGCCTCGGTGTCGGCATTGCCGCCGGCCGCATAGTTGACGAGCAGCGTGAGCGTCTTGTCCTTGTAGAACTGGGCAGAGGCGGGGGATGCTAACAACACCAGAGCTGCTGCAGCCGATGATAGACGTGTCAGCATTGCAAGACCCTCCGCGCTGTCGTCCCCGCGAAAGCGGGGACCCATACTCCGTGCACTCTCGATAGTCCCGTGGCTATGGGTCCCCGCTTTTCGCGGGGACGACAGCTGATAGGTTTCGACCCCTACTCACTCCACAAAGCTCTCAAGCAGCTCGACCGGATCGCCGTATTTGCTCGCCTCGCTCAGCACCTGCGGATCGCGCAGCGCCATCAGGAAGCCGTTGTCGATCATGGTGGTGTTGCCGAGCTTGACGGTCATGTCGAACACCACGCAATCCTGATGCGTGTGCGGCTCCTCCCAGCGCGGCACCTGCCGGTGCATGAACTCGCTCGGCCGCTCGGCATCGGTGCCGAAGTGCAGCGCGCCGGGTGCGTTCGAGCCGGCCGGATAGGCTTTGAAACGCGGATATTTCGGATTGAAGCCGCAACCAAGCTCATGCAGCGTCGCATTCACGCCGGTGAGCATGTCGCGCACGATCTCGGCATCGAGCGAATTGCCGTGCACCTTCACCACGACGCCGTCCTTGTATTCGATGCCGACCTTGTCGCGGAACGGCTTCTCGAACCCGATCGCCCATTGCGGATAGACGATGCCGCCCATGTCGGGCTTCTTGTTCGGGTCACGGTCGAAACATGTCCGCCCGTAGATGTTGGGCCCGTGGGTCGGCAGATGATGGACGTAGCAGCCGTCCTCGTCGGCCTTATCCTTGCCGCGCCAGCGGTTCTCCTTGTGCAGGTTCTTGACCATCTCGGGCGTGAACTTGATCACGAGATCAGTGCCGCGCGGATCCGAGAACGTCATGTCGAAGTTGCGGTCCTTCGGATACATGCGTGCGGTGGCGCGAATGATCTCGCCGACGAGATCGACCGGGAAACGCGCCTGCGGGGTGTGCAGCAGATCGAGATTGCGGAAGTAAGTGATCTTGACCCAGCGCTGGCCCTTCTCCTTGCGCAGCTTGAGGAACAGCGGCGCATTGACCGAGCAGAACCAGGTCGAGACCACGAAAGTGGCCTGCTCGATCAGCGGCACAGCCTCGGGCGGGCAGTCATGAATCTGGGTCGTCGGCGCCATGAACTCGCGCGGAAATACGCCGCGGGAATTGGCAATGCCGGAAATCGCGTCGACCACGCGGCGATCGAGCAGCGGATCGGTCAGGAACAGCATGTTGTCGCCCGGCCGGATGGCGTAGACCTTGATCAGGTTGTCGATCGCCTGGAAGTAGTTGCGGGTCTCGGTCTGCGGCAGGACGTTCGTGGCCGGCATCGCAGCGGCATATTTGGAATTGACGATGTCGTCATAGCTCGGCGGCCGAAACGCCATTGTGATTCCTCCTGATCGTTTGGCGGTATTGTTGCAGGCAATTCGGCCGCGTCAAAGCGGTTTGAAGCGCCCGTTGGCCACCGCCCTATCGTAGATGACCGAGGCGACAGCGACATCCTCGAGCCCGACCCCAAGCGACTTGAACAGCGTGAGCGCGCCCGGATCGCGGGCGATGCCGCCCGTCACGATCTCGTGCAGCGGCCGCACGCGGCTCCAGTCGAGCTTCCCGGCGTTGACGAGATCGATGAGCTCGCCGGCTTCGGTCTTGGCCTGCGGAATGTCGTCGGTGACGACCAGCGCCGCCTTGAGCACGATCTCGGGATCGATTTCGCGGCGATTGGCCGCATTCGCCCCGATGCCGTTCACATGCGCACCGGCCTTGAGCCAGGACGCCATCACGACCGGCGTCGCCGAATTGGTGGCGGTGGTTACGATATCGGCGTCCGCCACCGCCTCCTCGGCGGAGCGGGCGGGGTGCGCCGGCGCGTTGAGCTCCGGGCCGAGCTTCGCGCAAAAAGCCTCGAGCTTGTCGCGCTTGCGCCCATAGACCGCGATCTCCTTCAACAGCCCGGCCGAGCTGAGCGCCAGCGCCTGCGTGCGTGCCTGTCTCCCCGTGCCGATCAGAGCGACCTTGCGGGCGCCTGGCCGTGCCATCTTCTCACTTGCAACCGCGCTCGCGGCGCCGGTGCGGATCTGGCCCAGCACGTTGGCTTCGATAATGGCGAGGAGGCCGTCCTGCTCCGAATAGAGCAGGACATGAAAGGCCGACGAGCCGTAGCACTTCACCGCAAAGCGGCGCTGCGTCGCGAGTCCGCCGCCCATGACGTTGAGCCGGCGCTCGCCGAACTCCCAGCGCGTGCGCGGGATGACGTTGCCCTCACCGCGCGCACGCGCCGCGAAGGCATCGCGCAGCGCCTGGATGGCGGTGGGCATGTCGAGGAATTCGGCGACGTCTTTTTCGTTGAGATAGATGGGCACAGGCAGGTCCTTTCAGCACACTCTCTATCGATACATGCACGGCCTCTCCGCTTCCCCTCCCCCCGCGAGCGCTTGCGAGTGGTGGGGAGGGGGTAGGGGTGGGGGGCCGAGCGCGTACGGCACCAGCAGTGCAACAAGCACTACCCCCCACCCCTACCCTCCCCACCATTCGCTGCGCGAATGGGGGGAGGGAGCGCGCCGAGTTCGCGGCACCGACAGGGGCAATCAACTCACGTAAACTCCGGCAGCTCCTTCAGATAATGCTTTGCCATCGCGGGCCGGAATTTTTCCATGATGGCGCGGTTGAGCTCGACCGGCGGCTTCTGGTCGGCCGGCAGCATTGGTTTGTATTCGACGCCAGCAAGCTCCTCCTTGAAGGTGCGCTTGGCCTCCGCGACCAGCTCCGGTTTGGCAAAGCAGTCCATGACTGCCGCCGCGAACGCCTTGGCGCCCGCCACCGCGCCCTTATGCGCGATCGAATGCGCCAGCACCACGCCCGCGCCCCAGTGATGCGAATTGATATTGGGAACGTTGGAGGGAAAGTAAAACTTCGCCATCGGCACTTTCCAGGAGATGTCGCCAGCGTCGTTCGCAGAGGTGCGTTGCACAGCCTCGCCTTTCGTCGCCTTGATCTCATGCCTGAGGCCTTCGACCTTGACCTTGGCGTTTTGCTGCAAAGTGCGCGCGAGCGTCTCTTCCTCCTCGGTCCAGACCGGCATGCCGACCGTCTCGATCTGCCGCTGCACTAGCTCGGCGAGCGTGCGATTGCAGCGCAGCGGCCACACCGCGCTGAGCACATTGACGTCGTAGGTCGTGTTGCTCATCAGGGCTGCGCCCTGCGCGATCCTCTTGGCCTGCTCGAACAGCCCAGTCGCGCCTTCGGCGCTGAGGTCGCGGAAGAACCACCAGATCGCCGCGGTGCGCGGGATCACGTTGGGCTGGTCGCCGCCGTTGGTGACCACGCGATGCGCCCGCATCGAGGGCTGCATGTGCTCGCGATATTGCGCCATGCCGGCATCCATCAGCATGACGCCGTCGAGCGCGTCGCGGCCGTTCCAGGGCGAGGTGCCGGCATGCGCGGTCTCGCCATGGAAAGTGAACTCGGCCGAGATCAGCGCTGATTGGAGGAGCCCGTAGCTCGACGCGAACTCGGCACCGATATGGTTGTGGAACGCAACGTCGACGTCGTCGAACCAGCCGTCGCGCACGAAATACGGTCGGCTGACGAGCTGCTCCTCCGCGGGCCCGCCGAACACCTTGAGCGTGCCTTTGAGGCCGAAGCGCTCCATCGCCTGCCGGGCCGCGATCGCAGTCGCGACCAGCACGGCGGCGTTGACGTTGTGGCCTTCGCAATGGCCGGGTGCGCCTTCGACGATGAAGCGCTGCTCGGGCACGCCGGCGGCTTGCGAGTTGTCGGGACAGCTGTCGTATTCGGTATGGATCGCGACCACAGGGTGGCCTGAGCCATAGGTCGCGCAGAAGCCGGTCGGAAAGCCCGAGATGCCGCGCTCGACCTTGAAGCCGGCCTGCTCGAGAAGACCGGTCATCAGCTTGGCGGTCTCGAACTCCTGCATGCCGAGCTCGCCGAAATAGAAGATGTTGTCGCCGAGCAGCGCAATCGCGTGCGCATTGCGGTCGATGGCGTCGAACAGGAAGGATTGCTCAGGAGTGAGGTTGCGGAGCGTGCTCATTGAAATTTCTCATGTTAGGTGGCGCAGGCACCGTAGGGTGGGTTAGCGTGGCCCACGCGCTCGCGACTTGGCTCGTTCCTCGGACCACGCGTAACCCACCGCTGTGGTGACACATTACATGCGAGCGCTCGCTCTTGGCGCGGCGGTGGGTTACGCGTGGCGCTAGCTATCAGCTCCACCTCAACGCCTCGGCCACGCTAACCCACCCTACGAAGCGCTGCACCGCCCTACCCGCCCAAATTCTTCTGCAGGAACGCGAACACTTTGCTCCAGCCGTCGAGCGCCTGCTCGGGCCGGTGCGACACTCGCATGGTGTTGAAGAACGCATGTCCGCAGCCGTCGTAGCGGTGGAACTCATAATTCTTGCCGAGCTTCTTGAGCACCTCTTCGGTCTTGTTGACGTGCTCGCGGTTCGGGTTCTGGTCGTCGTTGCCGAAGATGCCGATCATCGGGCAGGTCATCTTCTCGGTCAGGTCGATCGGCGCGATCGGCCGCTTGGCGTTGAGCAGCTTGGGGTCGTCGACGACCACATTGCCACCCCAGCAGTCCACCAGCGCGTCGATATCCGCAAGGCTGCAGGCCGCCAGATAAGCGTGGCGGCCACCCGAGCAGAAGCCGATCACGCCGACCTTGCCGCTGGCATTGGGCTGCGCCCGCAGATAGGCGATGGAGCCGGCCACGTCGCCGACCACCTGGGCATCCGGGACGCCGCCCGCGCCACGCACGCGCGCCCCGATGTCGTCGGGGCTGCCGGGGCCGTCGCGGAAATAGAGATGCGGCGCAATCGCCGCATAGCCATGATGGGCGAACTTGCGCGCCACCTCGATGATCCACTCGTCCCAGCCGGGCAGATGCATGATCACCACGATGCCGGGCACCTTGCCGGGGCGCGTCGGCCGCGCGTAATAGGCCTCGCCGGTATCCCCGTTGTGGGCCTTGAAAGACACGACCTCTGCCTGCAGACCTTCGTACGACATTGCTGTTCCACGCCCCTCGTCATTGCTGGGATGAAGGGGTGAGAATATCATGGGCTCGGCAATCGTAAACGAGGCCGCGGAACGGGTGACGCCATGCTCAGACAAGAACAGAACGATCTCCTCACCCAGAGCGGTCCCGGCACCCCGATGGGCCGGCTGTTCCGCAGCTACTGGCTGCCGGCGCTGCTGGCGAGCGAGCTGCCTGAGAACGAATGTCCGCCGGTGCGGGTGAAGCTTTTGTCCGAGCGGCTGCTCGCCTGGCGCGACTCACAGGGGCGCTATTCGCTGATCGACGAGTTCTGCGCCCATCGCGGCACCTCGCTCTGGGTCGGGCGCAACGAGGAGGATGGGCTGCGCTGCCCCTATCACGGCTGGAAATACGACTGGACCGGCCAATGCATCGACGTGCCGTCGGAGCCTGCGGAATCCGGCTTCTGCCAGAAGATCAAGCTCAAGTCCTATCCGCTGGTGAAGCGCGGCGACGTGCTGTGGACCTATATGGGGTCGCCCGAGCAACAGCCGCCATTGCCGGAATGGGAATTCTGCATCGTGCCGCCGGAGCAGACCTACATCTCCAAGCGGCTGCAGGAGTGCAACTGGTTGCAGGCGCTCGAAGGCGGCATCGATTCGAGCCACAGTGCCTGGCTGCATCGCGGCGAGTTCGAATCCGATCCACTCTACAAGGGTGCCAAGGGCAACGAATACACGCTCGGCGACGTGCGTCCGCATTTCGAAGTGGTCGAGAGCCCGGGCGGCCTGTTGATCGGGGCGCGGCGCAACGCGGAGTCCGGCAAATACTATTGGCGCATCACCCAGTGGATCATGCCCTGCGCCACCATGATTCCGCCGCGCGGCGACCACCCGGTCGGCGGACATTTCTGGGTTCCGATTGACGATGAGAACTGCTGGATCTGGAACTGGGACTATCACTCGGTCCGCGCGCTCACCAACGCCGAAGTCACGGCGATGCGGAACGGCGCCAGCCGCCACGTGGTCTACGAAGAGGGCAATACCTGGCGCGCCAAGGCCAACAAGGACAACGATTACCTCATCGATCGCGCCGCCCAGAAGGCCGGCAAGACCTACAGCGGCATCGCCGGCTTCGCCATGCAGGATTCCGGCATCCAGGAGCTGATGGGCCCGATTGTCGATCGCACCAAGGAGAACCTGGTCTCGACCGACAACGGAATCATCATGGCGCGCCATCGCCTGCTGCGCGCCGCCAAGGCGCTGGTTGAGAAAGACGAGACACCGCCCGGCGTCGACCCCGTCCATCAGCGCGTACGCGCCGCCGCGATCGTGCTGCCGGCCGACGCGGTGTACAAGGATGCGGCGCGCGAGGAGCTCACGGTGCGCCCGGGTCTCTCCCATGCGCGCGTGTGAAGATCGATTGTTCAAAGGAATAGCCGATGGCTAAGATCGTGCTCGGGCTCGGTACGTCCCACACGCCCATGCTGCTTGCCTCCGATGAAACGCTGCAGCGCTTCATCGAGACCGACCGCAACATCAAGCACCGCGACAAGGAAGGCCGCCCCGTCACTTACGGCGATCTGCTCGAGGAGGCCGATCCCAAGCTCGCCCACATGGTGGCGCCGGAGCACCTGGTGGCACGCCAGAACGTCGCCCGCGCCGGCATCAAGCACGTGGCGCAGGCGCTTGCCAGCGCCAACGTTGATGCGCTGATCGTGATCGGCGACGACCAGAACGAGAGCTACAAGGAGGACTGCCGGCCGGTGTTCGCGATCTATTACGGCGAGACCATCCGCAACAGCAACGAGCAGCACGAGGAATATCGCCGGCGCTTTCCCGAATGGTACGTCGAGAACCGGCAGGCTTTCTTCGAGGACGAAGGCCCGCGCGACTATCCGGTGCATCACGGGCTCGCGATGCACATGATCGACCGGCTGATGGAAGAAGGCTTCGACATCGGCGCCTCGAAGTGCCTACCGGAGGGCGAAGGCGAAGGCCACGCCATCGCCTACGTGCACCGCTATGTGATGGATCCGACAAAGCCGGTCGCGGTCGTGCCGATCTTTGTCAATACCTACTTCCCGCCCAACCAACCGCGGCCGCGCCGCTGCTACGAGTTCGGCCAGGCCATCCGCAAGGTGGTGGAAAACTACGACGAGAGCCTGCGCGTTGGCGTGCTCGCCTCGGGCGGGCTCAGTCACTTCCTGGTTGACGAGGATTTCGACCGCGCGATCCTCAAGGCCTGCGCCGACAAGGACGCGCAGTTCCTCAAGACGCTGCCGCGTAACAAGCTGCATGCCGGATCGTCCGAGATCCTGAACTGGGTGGCGGTCGCAGGCGCGGTCGAGCACCTCGACCTCAACTGGTTCGAATATGTTCCGGGCTACCGAACGCCTGCTGGAACAGGCACCGGCCTGAGCTTCGCGAGCTGGGCGTAAATGAGATGTAAAGTCACGATAAGTCCCTGCTTTCGCAACGACGACAGCCGGCCTATAAGGGGCCTCCGAGAGACAAGCGCCCGACAATGAGGTGTTCCCATGGCTCGCATCGTCCACATCGCGCTCAAGGTCGAGGACCTGGAAAAGTCCACCAAGTTCTACGAGGACGTCTTCGGCATCTACCAGCTCAAGACCGGCCATGCGCGCGGCCACACCTCTCGCCACATGACCGAAGGCACCATCGATCTCGCATTGATGACCTACGACAGCGAGGATGAGCCGGAGGCGAAGCTCGCAGGGCCCGGGCCCTGCATCCATCACTTCGGCATCGAGGTCGAGGATCGCGATGCGATGAGCGGCGCGATCGAGCAGGGCGGCGGCTCGATCTTCTCCGACAAGGAGGAAGGCGCGCTCAAGTTCCGCGCACCTGACGGCTGCATGGCGGAGCTCGTCAACGTTGGCCGCTACAAGCTGCGCGAGCGCAGCCCGAAGGCGCGCATCGTGCATCTGGCGCTGAAGGTGAACGATATCGAGAAGGCGGCCGCGTTCTACCAGACCGTGTTCGGCTTCAAGGTGCGCGGCACCACCCAGCATGGCGATCACGTCTCCCGCCATCTGACCGACGGCAATCTCGATATCGCATTGATGAAGTGGGACCGCGACGACCGCGAAGGCGCGATGCTGGCCGGCGCCGGCCCCTGCATCCATCACTGGGGGCTCGAGGTCGCCGACCGCGAGGCGTTCGCCGAGGTGGTCAAAAAGCACGGCGGCGAGATCCTGTCGAAACCCGGCGCCCCGACCCTGCGCTTCCGCGCACCCGACCGCACCATCGTGGAGTGTGTCGAGCCCGGCCGCTATCAGACGGTCGGCACCGCGCCCGCGGCAGCACACGCCTAGAGCGCCGTGCGCATGGCGCAAGGGGCTTGACCGGCCGGACGGGCGCGCCGAAAGTTCGGCCGCATCAAGTGCGCGGGCAAGCCTGCGCGCCTTCCTTCAAGCCCGCAAAGGCCCGCATGAAGCTTCAGCTCAGTCTCGCCATCGCGTCCAATCCGCGGTCGTGGCCGATCCTCGACGGCACCGTGAAGCCCGACGGCATCGACCTCGTCCCCACCATCCTGCATCCATCGGAGATGTTCTGGCGACAGCTGCGCTTCGCCGACTTCGACGCGTCGGAGATGTCGGTCTCATCCTTGATGATGGCGCGCGCGGGCGGCGATGAGCGCTGGGTCGGGATGCCGATCTTCACGACCCGCAAATTCTTCCATACCGAGATCCTGGTACGGCGCGACTCCAAGATCGAGACGGCTGCCGATCTCAAAGGCCGCCGCGTCGGCGTACCGGAATATCAGCAGACCGCGGCGCTATGGACGCGCGGCGTGCTGCAGCATGAGTTCGGCGTCAACCAGACCGAGATGGAATTCTGGATGGAGCGGGTGCCGACCCACAGCCACGCCGGCGGCACCGGCTTCAAGCCGCCGCCCGGCGTCACCATTCACCAGATCCCGATCGAGAAGAGCATCGGCTCGATGGCGGTGTCGGGCGAGCTCGAAGCGGTCATTCACTACATCCGGCACGACAACCTGGTCGACCGCAGCAAGATCGATCTCAACAATCATCCGGATGTGAAGACGCTGTTCCCCGACCCGATCGCGGAAGGCGTGCGCTTCTTCCGCAAGACCTCGATCTATCCGATCAATCACGGCATGGTGGTGCGGCGCGAGATCGCCGAGAAACATCCGTGGGTGATCCTCAACCTGCTCAAGGCCTTTGACAAAGCCGCCGCGATCGCGGATGCGCAGCGCATGGAGCAGGTCGACTATCATGTCGCCTCTGGCGCGATCTCGCAGGAGGCCGCGAAGGCGCTGCGCGAGCCGGTGCTGCGTCATGGCATCAAGGCCAACCGGCTGATCTTGGAGACCGCCGCACAGTATTCGCTCGAGCAGGGGCTCACGCCGCGGCTGATGCGCCTCGATGAGCTTTTCGCCAAGAGCGCGATGGATCAGTAGCAAGGCAACTGCAGAAGAACGAGCAGACCAGTGCATCCACTAGTCCGATACACATTCACCGCCGATGTTGTTGCTCCGTCATGCCCGGCCTTGGGCCGGGCATCCACGTCTCACTCTTTTGGGCTGACCAAAGACGTGGATGGCCGGGACAAGCCCGGCCATGACGATGCCGAGAGACTTCGGCCCAGGACCTTGCACGCCCGTGTTCTCACAGCGCTCGTTCTGTGCCTGTTGTGGACAGCGCCTGTATTTGCCCAGGACTACAGCCACGGCCGCCGCCTGTTCCTGGAAAAGGCCGACTGCCAGTACTGCCACGGCTGGGCTGGCGACGGCGCCGGTGGCGGCCAGTCGCCGGGCGGCGCCGCCAATCTGCGCAAGAGCCAGCTCGACCGCGCCACCCTGATCACCGTCATTCGCTGCGGCATCCCGGGCACCGCCATGCCCCACTTCGAGGAGGAGGCCTACAGCGATCAGCGCTGCTACGGCATGACCGAGACCGAGCTCGGCAGCCGCACGCCACCGCTGCCTCCCTCCACAACGCTGCCGCGGCGCGACATCGAGGTCATCGCCGACTATCTCCTCGCCAAGGTCATCGGACGCGGGCCGATCACGCGCGAGGAATGCTTCGAGACGCTGGGCGAGCGAGTGCGCTCATGCAGCGACTATCCGGCGGCGAAGTAATTCTCTTGAGCGCTGCGAACTCGGCGCCAGTGACTGCGCCCTCTCCCCACTGCGGGAGAGGGCAGCTCCGCGTTTCAGCGAAGATGGATGGGTGAGGGGGCTAACCTTCAGTCAGACCCCCTCACCCAACAGAATTCGTTGAAATTCCATCGAGCCCTCTCCCGCAGTGGGGAGAGGGCACATTCATAAGCGCCGCGCTCGCGTAACGAACCGCAGAAACAAAACTCACTGAGACCAGGGCACGCCAGGGGGGCATCGCCCGGCAACAAGTCCCGGTTGTCATCCGCTGCATAAAGGTCCTGCCGGTGCCCGATGCGGCCGGGCCAACGCCCTGATAGAATTGCCGCAAGTCCACGTCTTCGAATTCGGGAGGGCCCTCGATGGCGCGTTGCTTCACGTCCCGGCGAACGCTGATGGCTGCGCTTGCCGGCGCGGCGGCGCTTCCGACTCTTTGGCCGTTGGTCGGTCGCGCGGAGGCACGCTTCCCGAGCAAGACGATGCGTATCATCGTACCGTTTACACCGGGCGGCTCGAACGACGTGGTGGCGCGCGAGATCGCGAGCGGCCTGCAGACAAATCTCAATCAGCCCGCAGTGGTCGAGAACAAGCCGGGCGGCGGCGGCAACATTGCCTATTCGTATGTGGCGAAGTCGCCGCCCGATGGGCACACGATGCTGATCGTGCCGGCCTCGTTCACCATCGGCCCGCACCTGTCGCGCAATCCGGCCTATCATCCGGTCAACGATTTTGCGCCGATCAGCCAGGTCGCCGACGTGCCGTTCGTGCTGGTCGTGCCCGCCACGCTGCCAGCCGGCACGGTGAAGCAGTTCATTGCGCTGGCGAAGTCCGCGCCGACCAAGCTGACCTTCGGATCGGTCGGCGTGGGCACCCCGCAACATCTCGGCGGCGAGCTGTTCAAGATGCAGGCCGGGGTCGACCTCATCCATGTCCCGTTCCGCGGCGCAACCGTCGTCATTCCGGATCTCCTCGCCGGCCGGATCGACATGTTCATCGGTGCCATCAATTCACTGTTGCCGTTGATCCGCGAGGGCGGCCTGCGCGCAATCGCGGCCACGAGTCTCAAACGCATCTCGTCCTTGCCGGACATACCGACGATGTCGGAATCGGGCTTTCCGGGCTTCGAGGTCGGCTCCGGCGTGGGTCTTGTCGGGCCCGCACACACGCCGCCGGAAATTATCGACACGCTGCATCGCGAGATCATGAAGACCATCAAGACGACAGGCTTCCATGAGCGCATGGCAGCCATTGGCGTCGACGTGGTCGGCACCACGCCGGCGGAGTTCGGCAAGATCATCAGCGACGACCACGAGAAATGGGGCAAGGTGGTCGCGGCCGCCGGCATCAAGCCGGAGTGAAGCACGCGCCGCGTTGTCATCAATCGGCAATTTTCGCCCCATACGACTGAACGCACGTTGTTGCCGACGCAAGGGGCGAGCCGATGACCGAGAGTTCGTATCACACGTTTCTACTTCGCACAGCGGCAGGCCTGGCCGCCGCACTTCTGGGTGCGGGTCTCTCGCTCGCTCCGGCGATCGCCGGCAATGCAACGCTCAATATGGTGCTGGTGCTCGACGGCCTGCGGCCGGATTCGATCACTGCGGAGGAGACCCCGAACCTGTGGCGGCTGCGCCAGGAGGGTGTGAACTTTCTCAACGGGCATTCCGTGTTCCCGACCGTCACCCGCGCCAACGCGACCGCGATCGCAACCGGCACCTATCCGAGCCGCAACGGCATCTTCGGCAACACGCTCTATGTTCGCGAGGTCAATCCGAACCGCGCCTTCCCCAATGACGAGCATCAGAACCTGCTGAAGCTCGATGCCGTCACCAACGGCGGCATGGTGCTCACCGAAAGCCTCGGCGAGATCCTGGCCAAGCGCGGCAAGACTCTCGCCGTCGTCAGCTCAGGCTCGACCGGATCGGCGCTGCTCGCCAACCACCGCGCCCCGAAGGGCGTTGGCATCCTGGTCAACGGCTATTGGGAAGCGGGCGTGCGCGTCGCTTTTCCGGATGCCGCCAACGAGGCAATCCTGCGGCGGTTTCCGGCGGCGCCGCCGCGCGGTGGCGCCAAGGATTCCTACGTCGCGCAAGTCAACTGGACGCAGCAGGTGCTGCGCGACTATGTGCTGCCCGACCTCAAGCCTGATGTAGTGATCAACTGGCTGACCGAGCCCGATCATCTGCAGCACGCGATAGGGGCTGGCGCGCCTGAGTCGCGTGCCGCCATCCGCAACAATGACCGCGAGGTCGGCCTGCTGCTCGACCGGCTGCGGCAGCTCGGGCTTGCCGACAAGACCAACATCATCGTGGTGTCGGACCATGGCTTCGGGCATTCCGCCTATGGGGTCGACGTGACCGGCGAGCTGATCAAGGCCGGTCTCAAGGCCGGACCTGACTCCGACGACGTGGTGATCGCTTCCAGTGGTCAGACGATGGCGCTGCATGTGCGCGACCATGATCCGCAGCGCATCGGCACGGTCGTCCGTTTCCTGCAGCAGCAGCCATGGGCGGGCGTGCTGTTCACAGCCGGCAAGCCGGGCGGCAGCGGCGTGCCAACCGAGGGACGCGAGCCGGGCACTTTTGCGCTCGAGCTCGTTCATCTCGCGCATGCCGGGCGCGGCCCCGACATCGTGCTGACGTTTCCCTGGAGCTCGGCCAGAAGTCCCTTCGGCGTGCCCGGCACCGACTACACCGCGGCCGCGAAAACCGGCCCGCTTGAGGGCACGGCGGGCAATCACGGCAGCATGAGCCCTTGGACGGTGCGCAACACGTTCCTGGCCTGGGGCGCTGATTTCAAGAAGGGCGCCACAGTGCGGACACCCGCGAGCAATGTCGACCTGACGCCGACGCTGCTTTCGCTGATGAACCTCGACAAGGACATGGACGCCGGCCGGTTCGACGGCCGCGCGCTGAACGAGGCCTTTGTCGATGGCCCCGACGAGGAGCAGGTGCCGCTTGAGGTGCGCACGCTCTTCGCTGAGACGACTGACGGCAAATACCGCGCCGCGCTGCAGATCACCGAGCTCGGCCGCCAGCGCTATATCGACAAGAGCTGGCGCATGCGGTGATCACGTCTGAGCGCATCACTGCGTGATGCGGCGAATGAGCTGTAGGGCGCAATCACTTTATTGCGCCTGCTGCCTTTCAAAATCGACCTCGGGTTCGGGGTTGGTCCGAAGTGGCGCAATAAAGCGATTGCGCCCTACAAGAACGATCGGGCTATCCCCCGCCTGCGCGGGGACGAACGGCGGGCCTACTGCGTGATGCGGCGGATGAGCGCGCTTGCCTTGTCGATCACCGACCGCGGCAAGCCGTGGATCGATTGGACCAGCGCGGTCACCTCTGCTCCCGGCGCGACCTTGATGATCAGCTGCGCCTGCTGCGCATCACGCAGGAATTCCCCGTCAGTCGCGAGCTTGGCGAAAGCCTCACGATACACATCGGCGACCGCGTCCGGCGTCCCTGGCGGCGCCAGGAACGGCCGCCCATGTTTCTGCCGCGCCACGAACAGCGCCAGCACCCGGCGATTGTCCTCATCCTTGGCAAACTCGGAAGCGAGCGGCACGTCGGAGAGATCAGCGTGGCGATCGGCGGTCATCTGCATCAGGATGCGCACTTTGCTCTCGCGCAGCCAGCTCGCCTTGTTGGCCTTGATGCTCGCCCAGTCGTCGCCGATCATGCCCTGCACCTCACCGCGCTCCATCGCGAGCGCGATGCCGGCCGTGCCGGGATAGCCGCGCACCAGCTTGGTCTTGGTGCCGATCAGCGCGTTGAGCAATAGCGGCCACACCGTGGTGTCGGACGCGGGCGCGTTGGCGCCGACCAGGAACTCCTTGCTGAGCAAGTCGTCGGCAGTCATGAATGGCGTATCATGCCAGGCCACCGCAACCGCGGTGTAGTCGTTCAGGCTCACCAACCAGCGCAACGCGCGCGCGTCGAAGCGCGCCTGCGCGTTGCCAAGAAGATTCTCGAACAAGGTCGCGCTTGGAATGATCGCGATCGCGCTGCCGTCCTTGGGCGCCACGTTGGCGAGCCAATTGGCCGCGATCAGCGAGCCCGCGCCCGGCATGTTCTGCGGCACCACCGTCGGATTGCCCGGCAGATAGCGGCCGATGTGGCGGGCGACCATGCGGCCGTAGAGATCGTAGCCGCCGCCCGAGGGCGTTGCGATCGCGAGCGTGACGGTCTTGCCGGTCAGGTCGACCGGCTGCGCCTGCGCTGTTGTCGCAAGTGCAACGGCAAGCGCGAGAGCGAACAGCCTGGATTCCCGCTTGCGCGGGAATGAGCGGAGTATGTGGCGCGGCCGAGCAGACATCACCTACGCTTCAAATGCAGCCACTGCGGCTGGTGCCGAGCGCTTTGTCGCCTTCCCTTATCATGGCGGATGCGCAACAGTAACCCTCGGAAACGCCAATCTTAGGAGGACTGATGCTCCGCCTGCTCCTGATCTTCTGCGCATTGGCCCTCGCCCTGCCCGCGTCGGCACAGCCCTTTCCCAATCGGCCGATCACGCTGATCGTATCGTTCGCGCCGGGCGGCAGCACCTCGATCGTGGCGCGTGCGGTCGCCGACAAGATGGGAGAAGCACTCAACCAGACAGTCGTGGTCGAGAACCGGGCCGGTGGCGGCGGCACAGTCGGGACCCGCGCGGTCGCCAACAGCCCGCCCGACGGCTACACGCTCCTCCTCGGCTACACCGGCACGCTGGCGATCGCGCCGACGCTGTATCCAAACCCCGGCTACGATCCGCGCAAGAATTTCGCCCCCATCGGCATGATCGGCAATGCCCCGAACTCGCTGGTGGTGAACCCTTCGTTCCCGGCCAAGTCGGTGCCGGAGCTGATTGCCTATGCCAAGGCCAATCCCGGCAAGGTCAGCTACGGCTCTGCCGGCGTCGGCACCATGAGCCACGTGGCGGCCGAATATTTTGCCACCTCGGCCGGCATCAAGCTCACGCATGTGCCCTATCGCGGAACTGGCCCCGCGCTTGCCGATCTCATCGGCGGCCACATCCCGATGGCGCTCGCCCCGATCCCGGCGGCGCACGGGCCGGCGTCACAGGGCCAGCTGCGCATGCTTGCAGTCACCAGCGCCAAGCGCTCGAGCCTCGTTCCCGATCAGCCGACCGTCGCGGAGGCTGCCGGGCTGCCGGATTTCGAAGCCTCGCTCTACTACGGCATCGTGGCGCCCGCCGGCACGCCAGGCCCGATTGTCGAGCGGCTCAATCAGGCACTGCGCGAGGCGCTCGCGAGCGATGAGCTCAAGCGCCGGCTGGCCACCGACGGCGCCGAGATCACCGCCGGCTCGCCGGCGGACTACGCAGCTCACATCGATCTCGATGAGAAGCGCTGGTCGGTGGTGGTGAAGGCCTCCGGCGCCAAAGCGGAGTGAGAATGTGATGTCTATTCTTGAGCAGTCATTAGTGCGCACGGAGTTTCAGCGAGCACGGCCTGCTCCCTCTCCCCGTAGGGGAGAGGGGTGGGGTGAGGGGGTTACGACCTATCGAGATATCCGATCCCCCTCACCCGGCTCGCTTCGCTCGCCGACCTCTCCCCGCTGGGGAGAGGTCGAGCCCGGGGCACGCGCGATCGTGCCCTTGCTTGTGCTGTGCTCCTTGCTTGCTCCTTTTTCTGCGGCCCACGCGCAGGACTACCCCAGCCGCCCGATCACACTGGTCGTGCCTTACGCCGCAGGCGGCGGCAACGAT
>Ga0137409_10003236_pt1 | contig 17292 bp, 7 predicted proteins | sample CZODoug1_16funga_FD_122059 | JGI IMG/M metagenome (GOLD analysis project Ga0137409, IMG submission 122059) | Vadose zone soil fungal communities from Angelo Coast Range Reserve, California, USA - CZODoug1_16fungal (Hybrid Assembly) | ecosystem: Environmental > Terrestrial > Soil > Vadose zone... | reverse complement strand
CGGCAGCCGATCGTGATGGGATCGGCGGAAGCACATTCGAAGGCAGGCGCGGCGGAACGGAAATGATCGAAGAATGTGAAGAACGTGGTTTCGTCGATGGCGACGCGGCCAGCGCGGAGGCCGCGATCGGCTAAGGCTTGCACGGCGAGTTTAGTGGGGCTTTCGTCTTCCTGCCAAACGCGGATTTCAGCAGGGAAGCGAAGCAGTTCGCGGAGGCGGCCCTCTTCGAACGCGGGACAGACGAAGAGCGGCTCGCCGGTGCGAGGCAGGAGTAGCGCAAGGAGCCGTTCACTCGGCCACCAGCGAATGCCGGTGAAGTAGTAGAGAGAGGTTCCAGGCGCCACGAAGAGCGCGTCGAATTTTGGCGTGAGATCAGACATCAGCAGTTGCGCCCGCGTGAGGCGAGCACGCAATTCGTCGTTGGAGATAGAAGTAACGCGGGAGCCGAGGGGCTTCAGGGACGAAAACGCGGCTGGAAGAGCGGTTTCGGAGTTTTGAGGAGTGACAGAGGCTACCGAAGCAAACGATCCGGCGACTCCTAGTCCCGTGGTCTGAATGAAGGCGCGTCGCGACGGGTTTGCGTCCAAATCAGGAAACGTTAGGCGCTTTTTCATGGCGAAAAGAGATTGAACTGGCATTGAAATAGTGTCAAGGAACACGAGGCCGACGACGCAATACGTCGACCTCGAATTTTGAAAGGGTCCTGGCCGCTCTGCTATACTCCGCGATTCTCGGACCATGAAACGCCCGCTAGGCTTCTTCTTGTGTTGCGCGTGCGCGGCCGGACTTACGGCCGCGATACGCAGCACTTTTATTCCTTACGAGGACGCAAAACCAATCCTGGAGGCACTTGCGGAGATTCTTCCCGCGGATTTGCGCGATATTCCAGCGGAGAATCGGGAAAACGCTTGGAATACATGGGTTCAAAAAAGGGACCGAGAGATACGAGAGCGGCTTGGGCAAGGCGACGCCGACTCCGTCGTGAATTTTCTCCTATTTGGTACCAGCTTTACGCGCGCGCCACGGCTGACGGGTGAGCAATTGCGGTCGTTGGGCGGCGGGGCGAATGGGGCCACGCCTGATAACGCTTCAATTTCGAGCAGGGCATTACTGGAAAAGCGCGCATTGGATTTAAGCCAAAGTATGAACGCGCGGGTTACCAACGAGCGCGTTGAATTTGCGAAAAAGACGATGGAAGCGGCTGGGATCGTTTTTTCACGGCCAGAGTCAACGCGCACGGCGCAGAGTTACATGATCTCGGATGTCGAGCGCGTCTTGCGCGAGCAGGCGGGATATGAGCAGGCGCTGGCCGAAGCGAAGAATCTGAGTGATGCGACCGAGGAGTTCGCAGAGGTCTCGAAGTTATATAAGGACCGGGGGTTGTCGCTGGATACCTCCCTGCCCCCAGATTTTGCCATCGAAGAGACGTTAAAACAGATGCGCGAGACAGGGCAGCTGGCTCGAGGCTCAATCCGGCGAATTGGCGTAATCGGGCCGGGGCTCGATTTCACCGATAAGCACGAAGGCTACGATTTCTATCCGGTCCAGACGGTGCAACCGTTCGCCGCAGCTGATTCGGTAATGAGGCTTGGACTGGGGAAGAAGGAAGAATTAGAAGTAGATGTGCTTGACCTAAGTCCGCGAGTTTTGCGGCACGCCAGGAAATTGGCTGCCGAGGCGGGAAGCGGTAAGCCATACACGATTCAGCTTGCTCTGGACGCAGCACGCAACTGGCAGCCGGAATTGGTGGAGTATTGGCGTCATTTCGGGGATCAAGTCGGCGTACCCGAGAAGCCTACCGCTGTTCCCGCAGCATTGAAGGGAATAACACTTCGAGCCGTAAGCGTGCGACCGCAGCTCGCCCGGCGAATGCGAGCTTTTGACGTAGACATTGTATTGCAGCGAACGGCGGTTGAGCGCGACGCGGAGAAATTCGACCTTCTGATAGCAACGAATATTCTCGTGTATTACGACACGTTCGAACAATCGCTGGCGCTGTCGAACATCGGAGCGATCCTCAAACCGGGCGGCTTCCTCTTGACCAACAACTTGCTTCTCGAGTTGCCGGGTTCGAATATGAAGTCAGCGGGTCACGTCTCGGTCAAGTATTCGGAGAAAACCGCCGATGGCGACACAATTGTGAAGTATCGGCGCATGCAGTGATGACGAATTGGCAGAGCCGTGTTGCTCACGGGTCGCGGGTCGGAAAAGCTTCACTGGGCGGCACGGATTCCGCCAGCGCTATTAAAGATAAGCGATACATATTTCCATATATTGGTACCATACATAGAATGAACACCAGCCCCTTACAGGATATGGTTCAGCTAAGCATTCGATAACTCGAATCTAAGCAATACATTACAGTCGACGGCATTTAGATAAAAGTTCAGAACTTTTGGCGCGAGAATTGCACTCAATTTGAAAAAGCTTCGGTTGCTGCAGAACTTGGTGTTGATTTTGCATCCAGAACAATCAGGAGGGGTACTGTGAAACATTGGTTGAAGGCAACATGTCTGGTACTAGGCCTTACCTTGGCGATGGTTTGGGGCGCCCCGCAGATTTGCGCCCAGACGGAAACGGGTCAGATTCACGGAACCGTCACGGATCAGGGCGGTGGGTCAGTTCCGAAGGCAAAGATTGTCATTCGCAGCACTAGCACCGGGGCAGAGCGCTTGCTGGACTCCGACGAGCACGGGTACTACGCCGCGACGAACTTGTTGCCAGGCGTGTATGCTGTAACGGTCGAAGCGCCGAACCTTGCGAAGAAGGAAGCACGCGTAGAAGTATTCGTCGGCAAGCCCAGCGAACTGGATTTCCAGCTTTCCGTTGGCGCCACCACTACCGTAGTGGAAGTGGTCGGTCAGGGCGGTGTTCAAGCCAATACCGAATCCCAGACTTTGAGTTCATCGTTCGATGGTTTGGAAATGCGGACGCTGCCAACGCTCAACCGCGATCCATACGCGAACGTCGGAAACGTCGGTACGGCGTCGGACTCGGATCCGAGCGGACGTGGCGCTGGCGGCATTTCGTTTAACGGCTTGCGCGCCGCCTCGACGAATATCCTGTTGGATGGGTCCGCGAACAACAACGAGTTCACAGCTTCGGTCGGACAGACGTTGCCGCTCGACGCCATCGAAGAGTTGAGCGTTATCACGAATAATTTTACGGCGGAATACGGCCGCGCCTCTGGCGCCATCGTAAACGTTGTGACGAAGAGCGGATCGAACGAGCTGCACGGTTCGGCCTACGAATACAATCGAGTGTCGGACCTTGCTTCCAACTCCTTTTTCAACAATGCCAACGGGAATCCGAAACCAAACTATGTGCGTAACCAATTTGGTGGCCGACTCGGTGGTCCGATCAAGAAGAACAAGCTATTCTACTTTGGAAACTTCGAAGAGAACCGGATTCGCAGCAGCGCGCAGCGTACCCGCTGGGTAGTTGACCCCTCTTTCGTGACCAACGCTGATTCGGCGACGCAAGGATTCTATTCCACGTTTGGAACCCTCCGTTCGAACATTCGGCAGGAAGGAACCACGAAGACGTTGAATGATGTGCTTGGCTCATTGGCATGTCCGGCAGGCGGCACACTTGCCTACGGAATATCTGCGCCACAAACGGTGTCCTGCGACTCTACGTTCATGGATTTAGTGAACTACAGTGTGCCAGCAGACGCCGGAGCCGGCGCGCCGCAGAATGAACTGCTGGGCGTGGGTAAAGTGGATTGGAACGTGAGCGACAAGACGACCGTCTACGCTCGATACGCCATCAATAAGCAGTCGCTCTTCGCCGGTACGGTTTCCGATAGCGCTTATGCTGGGTATGACACCGGCGAAGAAATCATGCAGAATAACTTCCTCGTTTCCGCGACGCACAGCTTCAATTCGCGGTTCACGAGCCAATCGAAGATTGTTTTCAACCGGCTGAACGATTTTCAGCCCCTTGGGGCCCAGCCAATTTCCCCGGGCCTCTACGTGAGTCCGTCGACCACGACCACATTTCAAGGCAAAGCGATTGTTTTGCCGGGTTACCTCCCCACGACGCCTGGAAACGGCATTCCCTTTGGAGGACCGCAGAACTTTATTCAGGCTTATGAGGATCTGAGTTACATCAAGGGACGGCATGTGCTTCGTTTTGGCGGTTCGTATGACTACCAACGTGATAACCGCACCTTTGGCGCATATGAAACACCGGTAGCATCGTTTCGGACAGGTGGTTCATCGTGGACGTCTGGTTCGGTCCGCAGCTTCCTGAACGGCCAGTTGGCGCAGTTCCAAGGCGCAATCGACCCACAGGGACACTTTCCGTGCCCCTTCGCGATCACCGCGGGGCAGCCTTGCACAGATCCTTCGACTGATGAAGTGTTTGGCCCCGGCAACGTGACGACTCCGGTTAACCAGCCGGTGTTTGCGCGTAGCAATCGCTACCACGAATTCGGCGTTTACGGTACCGACCAATGGAAGGTCGCCAACCGACTGACCCTTAACCTAGGTGTTCGTTGGGAATACTTCGGCATTCAGCACAACAAGAATCCGCAGTTGGATTCCAACCTCTATTTCCCCACGGGCGCGGATATCTTCAACCAGATACGCAATAGCGGTGTTGCCCTCACTGCTAACAGCAGCACCGGCGGTCTTTGGGCTAAGGACTGGAACAATTTCGGTCCGAAGCTTGGATTTGCCTGGGATATGTTCGGCAATGGGAAGACCGTGCTTCGCGGCGGCTACAGCATTGCTTACGAGAGAAACTTTGGAAACGTAACGTTTAACGTCATCCAGAATCCGCCCAACTACTCCGTGATTTCCGTAATTAACGGGACGGACACGGCTCCGAACTCGTTGCCCGTGACGACCGACCCCGCCGGACCGCTTGCAGGTAGCGGCGTCGTGAAAGCAATTCCCAAGGTCAGCCTTCGCGCCGTTAATCCGAACATCCGCACCTCCTACGCTCATCAGTATGGATTGACGGTCGAACGTGAGTTGCGCCACGGAATGCTTGTGGGCATCGACTACTCGGGTTCTTACGGTGAAAAGCTGTATGACATTGCCAACATCAACCGAACCGGTTCCGGTAATCACTATTTGGGCGACTCGGTTGATGACTTCGGTCTGACGCGCCTGAAGCTAATCCAGTATTCCAACATCAACTATCGCAGCGACGACGGCAAGTCTCACTACAACGCCATCGTCGGACGGGTCGGAATGCGCAATTTGGGTGGCACCGGCCTGACGCTTGACGCGAACTATACCTATTCTCACTGCCTCGACGAATTGAGCGATACGTTTAGCAGCTCGGGCAACCAGTTCAACTTGGGTTACCTCGATCCATTCAACCCCAAGGTAGACTACGGGAATTGCTATCAGGACATCCGGCATCGGTTTACGGCCCAGGGCATCTGGGAAGTACCGTTCGGAAAGCACATGAGCGGATGGAAAAAGCAGGTCGCGGACGGGTGGTCGATTTCACCGGTGTTGCTCGCCGAGACCGGCTCGCCGTTCAGCGTCTACGACTGCACCAATGGGTTCACCGTATGCATGTACGCAGTTAATGCGGCCGGAACTTCGGGTCTTCCTCATTCGGGCAAGGCAGTCGACATGTCCACTCCCGCAACGCCCGACTTTTTCAGCTATCTTCCATTCACGACGTCGTCTGGGACTCCGTTGTCTGACTCGAGTTATTTCGACCCGACGACCGGAACCATTCCGATTTCTGACCCTTGTAACTGTGGAACGGGAATCTCTGACTTCGGTCCATACCCGGGTGGTATGAACGCTCGGAACCGTTTCCGCGGCCCGGGTTCCTGGAATGTCAGCGTTGCAGTTGGCAAGACTTTCTCAATCCGGGAAAACCTAAAGCTAACGCTTCGCGGCGAAGCGTATAACCTGTTCAACCACGCGAATTTGTTCGTGGCGGGCGGTGATACGGATGTGAGCCAAGCGCAGCCGTTCGTGGATGCCTTCAAAGATGGCAACCGCGTGATGCAGCTCGCAATCCGCTTGGAGTTCTAATCGGGCGGGCGCGTGGTTCAACAATACCTTCCGGGGAGCCTGATTTTAGGCTCCCCGCTTTTTTTTTGAAATTGCGTTTTCAACCAGCCGATTAGACAACGACTGAGGAATTGCAGCAATGAACGAAGCGAAAAGTTTCGCCGAATTTTGGCCGGAGCATGTCAGGGCGAACGCGCATCCTGCGCCGCGGGTGGTGCATTGTGTGGGGACGCTGGCGAGCTGATGACGCTTGGGGCGCGCCGGTGCTGCATCGTTGGTAGTGAATCCCGGCGGCGCTAGTTGTTCCATACCCGGCCGTGTGGATCTAGCACTTCTCTATTGAGCGCAACAAGCCCGCGTCGTTCCGGCATGCCTTATGGGCGTGGTGGGCGAATCAGTGGATCGTGGCTTTGATGCTGAGCAAGCAGATAACGATTTACTGAGTCCAGTCGAACTGATCCGTTTACCCGCTTAAACGCCGCAATCGAGCTACTCCATGCGCACCGCAAAAATATCCTTGCCTTCAATCTTAACTTCGATCCCGAGCGGCGGCCGCAAGTCTGAACCTTGCACTATTGCGCCGCGAACCCAGACGTTGCCGGGAAGATTGGTTATCTTTGTTGGATCGAATACGGTGCGGCTGCATGGGTTGCCGACCATCGGATGCCTTGCCGCAGCGTAGCCATACTCGCCCTTTAGCTTCGCCAAGTCGCTCACAAGCTCGAGCTGGCAATTGCCGTAAGCGGCTTTCAAAGCGAATGCCCAGTATCCAGTTGGCTGGCTGGCCGAGCTACCCGGCAGTCGCAACAAAAGGGCAGGCACTCTTTCACCCGAAAGTGGGTCGCGGTAATCGAACGTCGTCGCCGACCAGGGCTTCGTCATCATGTCCACTGTAGCGATGCCGCGCATGGGGGGAGCTGATTGAGGGGGATTGCCAAGGTCCGGAGTCGGAACTTCCACTTGGGAGGATGCGTCCAACGGAGCCGATGCAGTTCGGCGCGAATGGCTGAATATGCTGCCCGCCGCCACAATCACCACTAAAACAGCTACAAGCCCACCAACAATCTTTAACGGCGCCACCGCGTTGCTTGGCGGTTTGGCCCCGCCTGCAACTCCAGGAATTGTGGGCATTTCCGCCTTGAAGCGGTCGTCCGGGGCTGGGGACTGGTCGGCCATGAAACGGAGCTCCAAGCGGCAATTTGCTGTGTGGCGATGACCCAACTGCGTCTACGAGCCCAAGGCGCCAGCGTCCTCATTGTATGTCCGCCGCGACTCAGGAGCAACGACAGAGAGCGGTGCTGGGTTTTTTTTGAGAGCACGCGAACACCCGCAGGTTCACCTGTTGGCCTATTCCTGTTAGTGAATCGTATTAGTCAGAACGTGACAAACGTCCGCTACAAGACTTGTCTCCCGCCGCGATACGTCCTACTGTGATAAGTACCGAGGGAGAGATTCAGGCCTTCCTCTCGAAAATATATGAGTGGCGAGACCAGAGCAGCTGCGCGGCAGTTTGTGCGCAGCCTCAACATTTTGCTTAAGTTCGCGCGTCTGTACGAGTTCGGTCACGTACGGACCGCTGCGCAATTTGAAACAACATGGAAAGAGTTGCGTACGGCTCTCGATGAGAGCACCGACAGCGGTCTTTTGCTCGGCGCTTCGGGTCAGCAGATTTTGCTGGACGGTGTGCCGCTGGGCGCCGCCGCCGCAGAGCGCAGTTTCGCGCAATTGCTTTCCGCCTCCGGCATCGCGAGTATTCACTTTGCGCCGGGTCTCGCACAGCAGCAGTTCGCGCGTTTCGTGCGTGCATTTCCCACTGGCAACGCGAAGCCGACTTCTCTTGCTGAACAACTGAAGTCCGCGCTCGCTGGAGACAACAGCATCAAGGTCAACGAGATTCGCTATATCGCTGAAGATTCTTCCATTGCCGGCGCGAAAGTCGCGGCGCAGTTGACTGCGAAAGTTCTTGGAGCGCAGGGCGACAAGTTCAAAGACTTTCTCGATGATCCGAATAAATTGTTGCAGATGATTCTTGCCGCAGAGAGCACTCGCGGCGGCGGTGGCGGCGGAGTTGGTGGTGGCGGTGGTCCTGGTTTTGGCGGCGGTAGTGGCGTTCCGGGAGGAGCAGGATCCGGAACTGGTGGCGCGGGCGGCCCGGCTGGTGGTGGCAGTGGATTGACCGCTGTGACCGGCACAGGTCCGGGCGGAAACCTCTGGGAAACGGGCTCGGGAAGTGGCCCTGGCAGTGGAGCCGGAAATGCAGGACCAGGGGCTGGTCCGGGCGGTGGCGCTGGCGGATCTGGTGGTGGATCTGGCACCGGCGGTTGGGGACATCCGGGCGGCGGTTCAGGAAGTGGCGGTCCAGGAAGTGGCGGGAGTGGGACCGGCGGTTCAGGAACTGGCGGCGGAGGCGGCGGCACTGGCACGGGAAGTGGGCCAGGGACAGGTGGGGGAGCGTCTGGTGGCGACGGAAGAGCCACAAAATGGCTTTCTGCCTCGTCGTTGTTACATGGCGCGGCCACAGGCGGAGCGCCGGGGATTGGCGGAGCCGGCGGTTCCGGCGGCCAATATGCCGTTGCAGAAGATGACGTCCGCTCGATGTTGACTTTATTTGCGCAACTGGGCAAATCGCGGCGCGATTCCGATTCGAAGATGGACGCGCCAACGTTCCAATCGCGGCTGAGTGCGCTGCCGGTGCGGGCGCAATTCACTTTGCAGCAGGCTCTCGCCGGACTTGCCGCGCAAGCTCCAAATGAATCGCCGGACAAACCGATGTTGTTGAAACTGGCGGAACACGTCGCGATTCGTTTTGCGCTAGACAGTTACGAGCGGGGCGAACTGCGCGTGAACGCGGTTAAGCAGCTATTGGACCGCATGAACACTGAAATTGAAGCGCTGCGAAAAATCCTGGGCCAACAGCAGGAGCAGATGGCGTCGGCTGGAATATCGCTGCAGAACTATACGGAGCTGCTCGATCAGGAGTTCTGGGCGCAGGTTCCGGAAGAGAACAAGAAAGAAGTGTTGTGTTCGGATGAGTCGTGGTGCGTGCCGCCGCGCAACGTGCGCGGATTTTTGGAAGAGATGTTGCGTCGCGGCGAATTGAAAACCGTAAACGAAATTTTGATGAAGTATGCGGGCTGCATCGGCCTGGAAGCTCCGGAAGCGCGGCGAACCACTGCGATTGGCTTGGGCGAATTAGCGGAGTTGTACGGAAGCGGCGACGGCAGCGCGTTGATCGAAGCGATCCGCCGCGTGGGAAATCAACTGGCGGCGGAGCGCGAGCCGGAGTTGCAGACCCTGGTCAGCGCGGCTTTCGTGCGTTTAAGCCAGGAAGCAGCTTCGAAGCGGTGCTATCCGGCGATGCAGCAAGCGTTAGCTTCGCTGGAGAGCGTGGAGGCACAGCGCCCTGGTTCAACACAAAGCTTGCGGCCCAGGATCGGTGCGGAAGATCGCATTCCGGAGTTTGTGGAGGAATCAATCCGTACCGGACACATTGCGGACGGCCTGTTGGACATTTTGACTTTGATGCCGAAAGCGACCGTTCACTATGTGATGAATCGCTTTGGCCACTCGGGCTTCCGGGAAGACTGCGACTTGCTTGTGCAAATGGTCAAGCAACTGGGTGAAGATGCCATTAATCAGCTGTTGGATGTTTTGCAATCATCGCCACCCGCAGAAGCGGCGGAAGCGATCGGGATTTTGAGCCAGCTTGCGCCGGAACAGGTGAGCCGAATTTTGCCGGTGCGGCTCTCGCAATGGCCGCGCTCAACGCACGACCGAACGGTGCGGCAATTGTCTGCTGCGCCGCCCGAACATCGCGCGGCACTGTTGGTTACGCTTTACGATTCGCTCGATTTGTTGATTCGGCCCCTTGCGATGGATGAGATGGGCATGAGCGGGAGCCATGCATGCATCCCCAAGCTGATTGAAATCGCGGAAAGCGAAGCGAATTCGGGTTACATCCGGCTGAAGGCCGTGGAAGCGCTGGGCCGGCTGAAAGCCACCGCCGCAACTCATCTGCTGGTGCATTTTCTGGATGCAAGACAAGTGTGGCGCTGGGAATATGCCGCAGAACTTCGCGTCGCGGCAGCGCAGGCTTATTCGCGCATTGATCCGGTTGTCGCGATGGAAAAAATTGCGGCAGGCGGCATCGACCGCAGGGAATTAGTTCTGGCACCAACCGACCCGGAAAGCAGTGTTTCCGTAATTCGGCAGAGACGTTATGCCAGATTGAAGCTGTCGAAGAACCTGACTTTTTACACGACGAATCTCCGCGAGAATTTCAAGCTCGTCGTGCCGGAGTTGAATCTCGGCGGAGGAATTGGCGCCGGCGATCGCCACCTGGCGCCGGGCTCTCTGTTGGCTTTGAAATTGACGTCCGGCGTTCGCACGATCAGGGCGCAGGCGATCGTACGCGGCGCGCGCCCCTCTGCGATGGCGTTTGAGTTTGTGGATATGGATTTGGAAGACCGCGCGCGGCTTCGCCGGCTTTTGTTGGACCTTGGAGGATTGCCTCAAATGGCGAGTCCCGGAAATCGGACTCGTCGCCGCGGCCGCATTACGATGGGAAAAATGTAGTTCACTCCGCGCAACATTCCTGTAACCGCAAAGTCTGACCTGTCCATCTGGGCAGGTTTCTTCGTCCAATCACGCAATTGCGACGTTGCGCACATGGGACCTCTGTACCATTGCTGCGTCACTCCAGCGGAACTAGCGTACTAGAGGAGGAGTCCGGGAGTGCTTTCGCTCCGCCGCTAAACATGGCACCGGATCCAAAACTTACCGCGGGACGGGCTTTCGTGAGAAGCCTGAACATCCTGCTGAAGTTTGCCCGCCTTTATGGCTACGATCACGCGCGCACCGCGGATCAACTCACCACTGCGTGCCGTGAATTGCGGGAGGCGATTCCGCCGGGGTCCGACGCGACGCTTTTGCTCGGAGCAAGCGGAGCGCAGTTGCTCCTGGATGGCGTGCCGCTCGAAGGATCGCCCGCGGAAAAACAGTTCGCCCAGTTGCTTTCCGCCGCGGGGCTCGCCAGCGTCCAATTTCTATCCTGCATAACTCCCGAAGAGGTCGCAAAATTTGCAAAGGCATTTCCCTCTGGAAAGGCCAAGCCGTCGGAACTTGCCCAGCAATTGAAAATCGCGATGGAAGACGTGCAAGGGATTCGCGTGAACGAGGTGTGCTTCGTTGCGACCGACTCACGCTTGAAAGACGCGACGAGCGTTGCAGCGCAGCTCGCCGCTGCGTCAATCGGCGACGACAAAGATCAGTTCAAACAACTGCTGAATGATCCCCAGAAACTCCTGGAGCTGATCGCTGCCGCCGAAGGCAGCAAAGGCAATGTGATAGAGCAAGCAGACGGCGACGTGCCGCAAGGCGGTGCAGCTAAAACCGAGTTGCCTCAGTCCTCCGAAGCGGGAGGGTCGGCGTACTCGGGCGAGCGTCCCGGAACATACGCAACGTCGGGCACCGATATCGGTGCCACCGAAACGGGTTTGCGGGCGCCAACCATCGGGCCTTCCGATTCAACGGGGCCAGGTGGTAGCCGCACCGGCGGCGGCAACTTCGGAGTCTTGGGCGGTGGTGGAGCGAGATTTGGAAGTGTGTCGGGCGGCGGCAGTGGCGGCGCGCCGGTCCGCGTAAGCAGCGTCTCGCGACAGGGAACCCCCTTGCGTCCGGGTGAGGTATCGGAAGAAGAGATCTTCAAGATTCTCAGCGCGTTGACAACCTTCGGGGGAGCAAATTCGGGGCAGGCAGGTTTGGCTGGCTCCGCCGCATTTCAAACGCAAGTGTCGGAACTGCCGGAGAAGGCGCAAGTTACGCTCCGCGACGCGCTCGCGGCCATTGCGGCGCGATCGCCCGGAGCGATGACGGACCAATCCGTGCTCGTTCGCCTGGCCGAACACCTCGCAATTCGCTTCGCGCTGGAACGGTACGAAAAAGGTGAAGTTAAGGTAAACGCCGTTCGGCAAATGCTGGACCGGATGAATCAGGAGATCGAGAACCTCCGTAAAATTCTCGGCACGCACGAAGAGAAGATGACCGAAGCAGGTCTTTTCGTGGAAACGCACAGAGAGATTCTTGACCGGCAATTCTGGGCCGCGGTTCCGGAAGCGGGGAAGCGCGCAGTACTCTTGTCCAACGAAGCGTGGTGCATACCGGCAAGAAATGTGCAGTCGTATGTTCTCGACTTGATCAAGCGCGGAGAAATCGCGGACGCCAACAATATTTTGCAGAACTACGCTTCATGCATAGAGAGCGATGACCCTGATGCCAGGAAGCGTACCGCGGCTGGGCTGTCGCAGCTATCAGAGTTGTACGCAAAGGGCGATCCGCGTTTGCTTGGCCATGCGCTGCGTCGTCTCGGCATTCGGTTGAGCGTCGAACAAGACGCGGAGTTGCAGAGCTTCGTCAGCGCCGCCTTTGTCCGGTTATGCCAGGAAGCGGCGACGCACCGGTGCTTCGGTGCGATGGAACAAGCGCTGAATTTGGTGATGGGTGTCGAAACGCAGCGGCCGGGGATCGCACGGGACCTTCGCGCGAAGATGGGCATCGAGCAGCGCGTACCGGAATTTGTAGAAGAAGCGTTGCGAGCACAAAAGGTCGCATCCGGGTTGGCGAAGGTTTTGCGACTGTTGCCGCAGCAGGCAATCGAAAATTTGGCCGCTCGATTCAACCGTTGCCAGTTGCGGGAGGATGCAGAGCACGTCGCAAATCTTGCGCAGGATCTCGGCGAGGAAGTCGTGCAATTCCTTCGGAGCGGAGTTCGCGGAGGGACGATCACGGAGTCGGTCGAGATGATTGGTCTACTGTGCCGCCTGGATCCGCAGGCGGTTGAAGTCTTTCTTCCTTCCCGCGTAAAGAATTTTCCGCGCGGCGCACAGGATCGGACGGTCCGTCAAGTTTCGGCGAGCGGCGCTGCCTCGCGGTGCGCCATTCTGTTGAAACTTCTGGACCACGTGGAGCCAATTCTGATGCCGCTTGTCGTGGACGAAATCGGCGTCACCGGAGACCGCGACGCCATTGGCAGGCTTCTGACCATTGTGGATGGCGATTTGCCGGCGGGGGGCGGCCCATTTCTTCAAGTCAAGGCGATCGAGGCGATCGGCCGGATTCACGCACCGGAGTCCGCGCGCTCTCTGATGCGCATTCTCGAGGCACGCAAAGTGTTTGGTTGGCAGCACCCACAGGAATTGCGCATCGCTGCTCTGCAGGCGCTCGAAAAACTGAGCCCGGAACTTGCCGCCCAATATCGCGCCAATAGCGGCCTCGACCAAGCCGACTTGGCGCTGGCTCCTCTGGACGTACCGCCGAACAGCAAATTTGTCCGCCAACGGCGCCACACCCGCGTGCGTCTGCGCAAGCCCGTTATAGCCGTCAGCACAAATCTGAAAGAGAATTGCCGTTTTGAAGTCAAGACGGCTAGCCTTGCCGGCGGAATCGCAACGCTTGACCGGCACATGCACCCCGGCACTCCGGTGCAGATGAAATTTCAATTGGGTTTGCGAACGTTGCAGGCTACCGCTGTGCTTCGCGACTACCGCGCGCAGGACATGGCTTTCGAATTCGTGGACATGTCGCTGGACGAGCGGTCCAAATTCCGCCGCATGCTCGCGGACAGTTTTTCGGTCGCTCCGGCCGAAGTGCAATCCGCCGCGACAGTGACCGACTCCGCGGAAAAACCCTAAAAACACTGCAATTTTACCGAACTGGCCGGTCCGCCATTCCCGGTTGGCGTGCTGGTGCCTAAACCGCTAAAATAAGAGGTTGCGCTAGTGACGACGGGCCTTCCTGACGTTACGTTGTGCGTCCGCAGGCATCTAAACCTCAAGCTTGGGCTCTAAGAAACGGCGACTCGTTCATGGATGTAGCGAAAATAATGGATAGCGTTCTGGCCCGGTTTATCGGGACCAAGCACGAACGCGACATCAAGAAACTTCAGCCCACCGTGGCGCAAATCAACGCGCTGGAAACCGAAATTCAGCGGCTTACCGACGACGAATTGAAAACCCGCTTTGCGGCGCTGAAGACTGAAGTCACAGAACGATTGAAGGACGCCGATCCCGCCGAGCCTTCTTATAAGGATGCGCTGCAAGCCGCACTCGACCCGGTTATTCCTCCGGCATTTGCATTGGCGCGCGAAGCAGGCCACCGCTTCTTGAACATGCGGCACTTCGACGTGCAGCTTATCGGCGGATTGGTCCTGCACGACGGAAAAATCTCCGAAATGAAAACGGGCGAAGGCAAGACGCTCGTCGCCACGCTTCCGGCCGTTTTGAATTCGCTCGCCGGCCGCGGCGTTCACATCGTCACTGTGAACGACTACCTGGCCCGCCGCGACGCCGAGTGGATGAGCCCGCTCTATCGCGGCCTCGGCCTCAGCATCGGCGTCATCGTGCACGATCTCGACGACACGCAACGCCGCGCAGCGTACGGCGCCGACATCACTTACGGCACCAATAACGAATACGGCTTCGACTATCTCCGCGACAACATGAAGTACGATTTGTCGCATTGCGTGCAGCGTGGCCACCAGTTCGCAATTGTCGATGAAGTCGACTCCATCCTGATCGACGAAGCGCGCACACCTCTCATCATTTCAGGTCCATCGGAAGAATCGACCGACAAATATTTCAAGATCGACAAAATCATTCCGAAACTGATCAAAGAGATCGATTACACGCTCGACGAAAAGCACCGCACCGCGACGCTCACCGAAGAAGGCGTCAGCAAATGCGAACGGTTGCTCGGGCTCGGCAATTTGTACGACCCCGCGCACATGGAGATCATCCACCACGTCTATCAGGGTTTGCGCGCGCATACGCTTTACAAAAACGATGTGGACTACGTCGTGAAAGACGGCGAAGTGATCATCGTCGACGAATTTACCGGCCGTCAGATGCCCGGCCGCCGCTGGTCGGACGGCTTGCACCAGGCCGTCGAAGCCAAAGAAGGCGTAAAAATCGAGCGCGAAAACCAGACGCTCGCCACGATTACGTTTCAGAATTATTTTCGTATGTACAAAAAGCTGTCGGGCATGACCGGCACAGCCGAAACCGAAGCTGCCGAATTTGGAAAGATTTACAATCTCGACGTGGTGGCGATTCCGACCAACCGCCCGCTCATTCGTAAGGAATATCAGGACGTCGTCTATCGCACCGAAAAAGAGAAATTTGAAGCAGTCGTCAACGGCATCCTGCAGGAAGACAATTCTTACACTAACGGCCTGCGTCACTATCACGAGCGCGGCCAGCCGGTGCTTGTCGGTACGATCTCCATCGAAAAGTCCGAAGCCATCGCCGACCTGTTGAAGAAAGCGGGCGTTCCGCATCAGGTTTTGAACGCCAAACAGCACGAGCGGGAATCGCGCGTCGTCTCGCAGGCGGGCCGCAAAGGTGCCATTACCGTCGCCACAAACATGGCCGGTCGCGGCACGGACATTCTCCTGGGCGGCAATCCGGAATTCCTGACGCGCGAGCATTTCCTCAAAAACAAACTCGCGATTCCGTACGCGCAAGCGCCCGCCGTGATCGGGGCGGAATCGAGCGACGGCGCCGCGCCCGCCTCCACCGTTCCGATGGTCCTCTTCCAGTATGAAGGCAAGATTTTTCAGGTTCCGTCTGACCAATGGCTTCCGGTTTACGAGCAATTCGCCGCGCAATGTAAAGCGGAACACGACGAAGTCATCGCTCTGGGCGGCCTTCACATTCTCGGCACCGAGCGCCACGAAGCACGCCGCATCGACAACCAACTTCGCGGACGCGCCGGCCGCCAGGGCGATCCCGGTTCGTCACGTTTCTTCCTTTCGCTCGAAGATGATTTGATGCGCATCTTCGGCGGCGAGCGCGTCAAAGCGCTGATGTACCGCCTCGGCATGACCGAGGGTGTTCCCATCGAATCCGGCCTCATCTCGCGCCGCATTGAAAACGCGCAAAAATCCGTCGAGGCGCAGAACTTTGACGCGCGCAAACACTTGCTCGAATACGACGACGTGATGAACAAGCAGCGCGAAACGATTTACGCGATTCGCCGCTCCGCGCTCGAAGGCAAAGACCAGCGTGACTACGTACTCGGCATTGCGGAAGACGTCGCGCTCGAACTCGTCGATAAGTATTGCGGGAAAGAAGTTCATCCCGATGAGTGGAACTCCACGCAATTCCTTGCGGAAGTGAACAGCCAGTTCGGAGTCGATGCCAAGGCCGCCGGCGCCGATCCTTCGTCGATGAACCATGACCATCTGGCCGATGCCCTGATCGAAGCGATTCGGAAAAAATACGAAGACAAAGAAAAGCAGCTTTCGCCGGAACTTGTCCGCTGGCTCGAGCGCCGCATCATTCTTGACGTGGTTGATTCGCAATGGAAAGATCACCTGCTCTCGCTGGATCACCTGAAGGAAGCGATTGGCCTTCGCGGCTACGCGCAAAAAGATCCGCTCGTCGAATTCAAGAAAGAAGCATTTGTTCTTTTCGAAGACATGATGATGCGCATCGACAACGAAACCGTGCGTAATCTCTTTCATGTGCAAGTGCAGGTGGAAGGCGGACCGCAGCAAGGCGGCGATCAGCCGCCAAATCCTCCGCCGGCTGCGCCACGCCCATTGGCGGCGGCAGCCAGTGCGGCGGCGCGTGCTGCTGAAGCTCCCGCGCAACTGCCTTCGTTCGCGCGCGCAATGGAACGCAAACAGGAGCGCCAGGAAAAAGAATTGCAGTATCAAACCGGTGCAGCACAAGCGGAAGCGCCGAAGCCCGTCCGCGCGGGCGCAAAAGTTGGCCGCAACGATCCGTGCCCATGCGGCTCCGGCAAAAAATACAAGAAGTGCCACGGCACTAACGCGTGAGTTTGCGATTTCAAGCTGATGCGATTTCATCACGAGGTATCGGCGTGATGAAATTTCTCTTCGATTTAAGATAGGACGAAATTTTTATGCCTCCAGGCTCAGCACCACAACAACTGCCGCAACGCCAACCGATCCCCGGCGTAAAAAATCTGATCGCCGTCGCTAGCGGCAAAGGCGGCGTTGGCAAAACCACTGTCGCCGTCAATCTCGCGCTCGCGCTGGCAAAACTGGGCCACAAAGTCGGTCTGCTCGACGCGGACGTCTACGGCCCGAACGTTCCCATCATGCTCGGCTCAACACAAGAACCCGGCGCGACCGCCGACCAGCACATCATTCCCGTTCAGGCGCAGGGCGTAAAAATGATTTCGATGGGTTTGCTCAATCCTGGCGACAAGCCCGTCATATGGCGCGGGCCTATGTTGCATAGCATCATCACGCAATTTTTGCGCAGCGTGGAGTGGGGCGAGC
>Ga0137409_10003235_pt1 | contig 17295 bp, 9 predicted proteins | sample CZODoug1_16funga_FD_122059 | JGI IMG/M metagenome (GOLD analysis project Ga0137409, IMG submission 122059) | Vadose zone soil fungal communities from Angelo Coast Range Reserve, California, USA - CZODoug1_16fungal (Hybrid Assembly) | ecosystem: Environmental > Terrestrial > Soil > Vadose zone... | reverse complement strand
TGCTGGCGTTCAGCCGGAAGCAGGTGCTGCAGCCGAAGAATCTGGATTTGAACGCGAGCGTGCTGGGCCTGGAAAAATTGTTAAAGCGGCTGATGGGTGAAGAAATTGAGATGAAGACGATAGTGGCCGCGGGATTAGGCACGATCAAAGCGGACCCGGCACAGGTAGAACAGGTATTGATGAACCTAGTGGTGAACGCACGGGACGCGATGCCAACGGGCGGTCGAATCATTGTGGAGACAAGCAACGTCGACCTGGACCGCACGTATGCCAGCGAACATGTGACGGTAAAGCCGGGACGATACGTGATGCTGGCAGTTTCGGACACGGGGACGGGGATGAGCGCGGAAACAGCGGCGCACATTTTCGAACCATTTTTCACGACGAAAGTCGGAACGAAGGGCACCGGCCTGGGACTCGCGACAGTGTACGGCATCGTGAAGCAGAGCGGCGGGTATATCTGGGTGTACAGCGAGCCAGGGAAAGGCGCCACGTTTAAAGTATATTTTCCGCGCGTGGATGGGCCGGCACAAAGCGACTCCCTGGTTAAGACGGAGGCGCGGCCAAAGGGCGGATCGGAAACGGTGTTGCTGGTTGAGGACGACGACACGGTGCGACAGCTGGCGGAAGTGATTCTAACCGGGCAGGGCTATCGAGTGATCGGGGCGGATGGTCCGAAGAAAGCAGAAGAAATTGCGGCGAAGAGCGGGCAAGAGATCGATCTGGTGCTGACGGACGTCATCATGCCATCGATGAGCGGACGAGAGCTCGTGAAGAAATTGCTGGCACAGAATGCAAAGATGCGGGTGCTGTATATGTCCGGCTATACAGACAATGTGATTGCCCAGGGTGGAGTGCTGGAAGAGGGTCTGGCGTTTTTACAAAAACCGTTTACGCCGCGGGCGTTGGTGCAGAAAGTGAGAGAAGTGCTGGACGCGGGGGTCGTAGCTCGTTAGCGATGAACAAGCGGTGAAAATAGTTTTCGGGCTGACCGGGTTAGAATGACGTGAGGTGCAGGGATGATAGGACAATCTGAACACGAAGAGGGTTCCGACCGGGAGTGCCAAGGTAAGGCGCCGAACGAACTGCCGTGCAATCTGGCGGCGACCGTCCACTGCATAAAGTGCGATTTGTGGTTTTGCGATATTCACGCAGAAGACGAGCAGTGGCACGAGTGTATGAAGGCAATGAACTAAGATATTGACGGATGATTTTCAGGCGTACTGCAGGATTTCCAACGAGATCGCGTTATTGAGGATTTGACGGCTGGTCGGTCTCCCTCGGCTCTTTGGGCTTCGAAATCGTGTTGAGCGTTTCGACGTTGAAACGTTTGTAGTCGGAATAGCGAGTGACTTCGTTGACTTTAATGCCTTTCACCAGAAGGAAGCGGGCTCCGATGTGGGCTTCCTGATAAGTGGGAAGCCAAACTTCGTTGTTGATGAAAGCTTGTTCGTCAATGAAGCTGGACCCTTTTTGGAGATTCGCAAGCAACCCTCCGCCGATTTTGGCATCCCCAACAAAATAGGCCTCTATGCGCGCAACCTGATGGGCTTTTTCGTCGATCCAGACGACGCCGGCTAATTTCTGGACGATACTTTCGACCAGAGAGCGCGACTTATATTCGGGATTCGGTTCGAAGTCGAAGACGAGAACGTTTTCGCCGCGGAATCGTTCGTGGCGAGGATTCACGAACTGGCAAACGCGAAGAAAGATTTCGATTCCCGGGTCGTCGCCGTCTTTCTTCTCCTTCCCTTCTTCTTTCCTTTTTTCCTCCTTCGCTTCTTTTTTGGACTGCTGTTTCTGAATTTCATCGATACGTTTGCGCGTGCGTTGGTTCTCCTTTTCCTGCCCGGGTGAATCAAGGGGTTTTCCGTCTTTGGCGACGAGCGTGGAGACTTCTTCACCGTTCAGATAGAAAAACGTGTAGTCATGAGTTTCGTGTTTGGCCGTTTTTCCATTCTTGTCCATTTCGGTTTCTTCTTCGCTGCGGTGGCCGGAATAGTTTTCGCGGATCTTATCGATGGCTTTCTGATTGGCGTCGATTTCCTCGAACAACTTTTTCAAGTCAGGCAACTGCACCTGGGATTTCCTGGGGAAATCGAAAACGCGTTCACCGATCACGGGATTCAAGCCGACCTGGGAAATCCCGACCAGAAAAGATTCATCGCCGCGACGAAGCCGTAGTTTGTGGGCGAACTGGATGCCAGACTCCGGGCGGTAGTCGTCGTAGGTGATTTCCTGGGGCTGGCCAGCGAGCGGAAACGATTCCTTAAGAAGGAGATGAGACTGCGGGTCGAAGAAAAGTTGATGCTTGACGCCGGACTGGGACGTCAGCTCGATGTGAAGGGTGCTGCGGCCGTTCAACTGCTCCGTGCCGACGAAGAGCGCGGCCGTTTTCGATTTGCTGCGGTTGAGGAAATGGGAATTGGACAGCTGGGCCGCGGCTTCGAGCTCGACGGCTTCAGGGCCGGTCAAAGTGCCAAGCTCGCCTACAGAAGTTTCGCGCCAGGCAGATTTGCCGTTGTAGGCGAAGATTTCGGGCTGGGCGTTGAAGGTGATTTCCGAATAGTAGCGGTTGGGAGATTTGAGGTAGAGAGTATAAGTCCCCGATTTTTTGTCGCCTTGGCGAGTAACGGCGCCTTCGAAGGAGGCGGTGAGCAGTTTGCGGAGGGCACGTGAGCCGCCGGAAGCTTTGATGAATTCATCGAGAATCTTGTTGGCGTCCTGAGCAGGCGCGGAAGCAGCAGTGCAGGCGAGGGTTGCCACAAAAATGAGGGTGCGGGAAAAGCCAGTCATTGGCGCTCACCACTAGAAACGCAGCGGACCGATAAAAGTTGCAGCGATGAAGGTAAATTCACCGAAATTGTTGAGCGGGAAGACGAGCAGGACCGGCCCGTTTGTAACGGGACCCCGCTTGTTACGCTTCATTGTTTGAAGCGAATCGGCCTACGACTTGGGCCGATTGAGATACTTCTCGTAGAGACGCTTATGCCTGTTGTCCAGGGAGGTCAATTGGCCGCGGATGAAGACGTATTTGACTTCGGTAGTTACGTCGAGCGGGTCGCCGTTGGTGACGATGACGTTTGCGACTTTGCCGACCTGGAGCGTGCCGACCTGATCGGAGAGGCCAAACATCTGCGCGGGATAGAGCGTGACGGCTTTGAGACCGTCTTCGGGCGAAAGGCCATAGGCGACGGCGTTTGCTGCGTTCTGGCCGAGGCGGCGCGCGAAGGAATTGTCGAAGCTGGCGAAGGCGATTTTCACTCCGGCGGCGATAAGTTCGGCCGGCTGGGTAAGCATGCGATCGTAGGCGTCATCTTCATCACGCGGCTCGGTGAGAACGGGACGGAGAATGACGGGAACATCCTTTGAGCGCAGAAGATCTTTGACTTTATAGGCTTCGGAGCCACCGGCGAGGATCATGCGGAGTTTTTGTTTTTCGCAATACTCGACGGCGTTACGAATGTCGCGAGCATGATCGGCGAAGACGAGAACGGGAAGCTGGCCGCGAACGACGGGCACCAGCGCTTCGAGCTTAACGTCGCGTTCGTAATCGGAGGGACCGCCGTGTCCCATGGCCTGGGCATAGTGGCGGGCGCTGTCGAGGAGATCGGTGAGCTGCGTGACCTGCTTTTCGTATTCTGACTTCGCTTCGGCAAACGGCTTGTGCTTTCGCGAAAACGTGGCGAAATCAAAGGATTCCGTAACGATAGTGGGCCAATTGACCACCATGGCCGCGCTTCTTTTGATTTGCATGTCTTCCATCGTCCAGCCGGCCATATGAAACGCCGAGGCTTGACCGGCGACCGTGCCGCGATTGCCGAAGGAGTCAAAACCACCGCTGCCGGGGACGCTGAGAACTTCCGTGATGCCTGCGGCACGCGTGACGGGAATGTGTTCGCTGGAGGGAAAGACAGCGGTGGCGGCGACGACGTCCGGATTGAACGAGCCCGTTTCGGCGGAGTCAACAGTGGAAGAGACGGCACCGATTTCGCTCAGACCCATTTGGGTGACGGCGTCGAAGAGGCCGGGCGAGACTTGCAAGCCCTTGGCGTCGATGACTTGTGCACCAGCGGGAACTTCGACAGTGGCACCGATAGCTGCGATCTTGCCGTCCTTGATGACTAATGTTCCGTCTTCAATCGGAGAACCGGCGAGCGTGACGAGCTTCGCGTGGGTGATGGCGTAGGTCGCAGGTGCCGGGGATTGAGCGACGGCGGGAGTCGCGAAGGAAATCGCGGCAGCTACAAGCAGCCCCGAGCACAGAGCGGAAAACTTAAGGCGATTCACTTTGCACCTCCGAAGCCTTCGGCTTGTGGCATCTTGGGCATGTCCTCGGGCTTTTTCTTCTCTTCCGGTTTCTTGTCGCCGGGTTTCTTTTCGTCTTTCTTCTCGTCGGGTTTCTTGGCGGCCTTCTTTTCCTTTTCGAGGAGTGTTTTCTTTTCTTTCTCAAGCGCGGGGCGGCCGGCGATGTCCTGCTGGCGGTCGAAGTAAACACGGCCGTCAATCAAGGTTTTCTGGACGACGGCATAGGCGCTGAGGGGATCGTGATTGTAAATGACGAGATCGGCGTCCTTGCCGACTTCGATGGAGCCAACGCGCTTATCAATGCCAAGCTGAATCGCTGGATTGATGGTAACGAGCTTGAGGGCTTCGTCGCGCGAGAGTCCGCCGTACTTGATGGTCTTCGCGGCCTCCTGGTTGAGGTGAGTGGCCTCTTCCGCGTCGTCGGAATTGATGGAAACGACGACACCGCGCCTGGTCATCAGAGCTGCGTTGTACGGAATGGCGTCGTACGCTTCCACTTTGTAGGCCCACCAATCGGAGAACGTCGAGGCGCCGACACCGGCGGCGGCGAGTTCATCGGCGACTTTGTAGCCTTCGAGAATGTGCTGAAAGGTGCGGACCTTGAAACCAAATTCTTTCGCGACGCGAAGCAGCATGAGAATTTCATCTTCCCGATAACAGTGCGAATGGACGTAACGCTTGCCTTCGAGGACTTCGACTAAAGGATCGAGCCGAAGATCGCGGCGCGGAGGGATGAGGTTTTTTTCGCCGGCGGCAACTTTTTTGTTGTACGCATCCCACGCATTTTTGTAATCGTGGGCTTCGGTGAATGCGGCACGGATGGTTTCTTCGACACCCATACGGGAAGCGGGATAGCGCTTTTCACGCCCGGGAACGGAAAAATTCGAGCGCTTGGGATTTTCGCCGAGCGCGAATTTGATTCCCGGGAGGGCACCTTCGAATGGGAGCTTTGCGGCAGGCTGGCCCCAACGAAGTTTGATGACGACGGTCTGGCCACCGATGGAGTTGGCGCTGCCGTGCAGAACGTTCGCAGTGGTGACGCCGCCGGCGAGGTCGCGATAAATGGAGACGTCATCCGAATCGAGAACTTCGGCGATGTTCGCGATGGACGACACGGAGATGCTGCCTTCGTTGACGCTGCCGTCCACCGCGATGTGCGAATGGCAATCGATGATGCCGGGCGTGACGAACATGCCGGTGCCGTCGATGACTTGAGCGCCGCTGGGAGCTTTTACGTTGGGGCCGACTTCAGAGATCTTGCCGTCTTTGATCAGGACGGACCCGTGCTCGATGGTGCCTTGCGTGACGGTGAGGACGGTGGCGTTCTGAATGAGGATAACCGGTTGTGCGTCGGGCGGAGTCGCGGCGGTTGCGAGCCAAGCTGTTGCCACAAAGGCTGCGAGTGCGAAAGCGATACGGACGGATGAGCGATTCACTGGGCACCTCCCAAGGAGACGGTGGCCGACCGCGTTGAAGAGCCCGGGCGCGTGCCGGTGAAATCAATCGAGAGCGACATGACGGCGATGGAGCCTTTCATGGTGTCTTTTTCAAACGTGCCGGAAAAACTTACATCGGCCGGGCTGCCTTGAATTGGCATGTTAATGGCGAAGTTGAATTTATCCGCGCTGGCGTAGCCGCTGATGATGGTGGCGACGCCGCGTTTGCTGGCAAGCGTGCCGGAGAGAGTGCCGTCCGATGACATCGTGAGGTCCGCGGTGCTTTCTTCATCGCCTTCAGGGGTGGTGTATTTCAGGGTCCATTTGCCGGTGAGGTCGCCTTTGGGCGGATCCTTTGGCCGGTCGGGTTCACGAAACTCAAATTTCTTGCCGTCGACGAAAGTCATTTTGATCTTCGTTTTTTCGGCGAAGAGATCACCGTCGGTAACCACAAGATTCGCGATCTTGCCCTTTTCGATGGAGCCGGTGCGGTCCGCTACGCCAAACATCTCCGCAGGCGAAAGAGTGAGTGCGCGAAGCGCAGCATCCGCCGGAAGGCCGGCGTCGACCGATTTCTTGACGGCTTTGACGATATCGGCGGGTGCCGCGATGCCATCGGAGCTGAAAGCAAATTTCACACCAGCTTTAGCAAGCGCCGCTGGTGAAGATGGTGCGCGATCGCGTATGCGAAGTTCGCGGAGGCTCGGCACATCGTCGGGGTCGGCGTCCTTATCAGCCTCCGGCCACTTCAGATTTACGATGACGGGAAGTTTCCTGATGGCAAGTTCGGGCGCGACTTCGTACGCCATGTGCGCGCCAACGATGACGCTTGGAACCTTCCAGCGATCAGCTAGAACCAGTGCGCGGCGAAGTTCGAGCGAGCTGTTGGCGGGAATGAGTACGAGCGCGTGATCTTCGAGCGCGTCAGCGAGTGCGGCGTTGACGCGGTCATAACGCGGGCGTCCAGTGCCGCGCGGATTTTTTTCATACGCCGCTTCGGCTTTGGTGCTCCAGTCAACGTCCAGCCAGACTTGATGGATATACGCAAGCACGCCCATCTTGGAATCGGGAAAACCGCTGCCGAAACCGCCGGCGGGATTTAAGGAAACTGGAATCGCGACAGGAGCTTTGACAACGAGATCTCCGTTGCGTTCACCGGCGAGATCGAAGACGGCAGCCTGGCCGGGGAAGAAACCGCCCTTGGGCGCGGAGACGACAGTGGTGAAACCGGCGTTGCGCCAGGTTTCGACGCGCTTGTCGGAAATATTCGCTTCATCGGCGGCATTGCGCCAAGGAGTGGCGCCGGGGCGATCTTCGGGACCGCGGGCCGTTGGTTGACCACCTCCGCCACCGCGAGGGCCGCCTTCGCCTGCTGACGGTGCCGGAGTCGAGGAAAGTCCGACATCGGTGAAAGAGTCAAAAAGGCCGGGATACACGATAAGGCCTTTGCCTTCGATGACGAGCGCATCAGCAGGAATGGGAACGTCTTTGCCACCGACCGCAAGAATAACGCCGCGTGCGAGGACAACTGTTGCGTCGTCGATCGTTGGGCCGGAGACCGGCACAACTTTTGCGCCTCGAATCGCGAAGTACTGAGGCTCGCCGCCCTGCGCGGAGGCGAGCGGCGCGCCCGCGCACAGCGAAAAGAGGATTAGCGCAACGACAAGTGCGGGCAGACAGCAGCGAGAAACATTCCATTTCATGGGAAGCACCTCGGGCAAAAAAAACGGCAGGACGAATCCGCATAGGAACCGTGAACATGAACGCATGAGGCTACTGATAAGTCGGAGAAGAGTCAAGAATTGGGAAAGAGAAAAAACGAAGAATGGAACGCACGAGTTCGGCTTGTGGACAACTCATGCGCCTCTGAATTCGAGAAGCCAGAGTGACTACGGCTTTTTCTTTTTTCCGAAAAGGCCCGTAATAGCGTCGATCGCGTTTTCCGGAGTTTTAGCGCCCTTTTCCCCAGCTCCGAGCAGACTACCTCCGGAGCAACCTAGCTGCGATTTGAGCAGGCCAGCGGCAACACCACCGAGATCCGGCACGAATTTGGGGTCGGAAGACGTGCCTTGAATCAGAAACGGAATCGTGGTGCCGCCTTTGCAAGAGCTACTCTTCCCTGCCCCGGTTGCGGCACCGATGAGGGAGCCGATATCGTTACCCGCATTTCCCATGGCGCCGATTGCGCCGCCAGTGAGGGTTGCGGCCATCTTGAAGTCGAGATTGTTTTTCGAATCGAGCGTGCCGCCGCCGACGAGTGTGCCAAGAGCGGGCAGGATGGCGTTGAAGTTTTCGGCGCGTAGACCGTTTGGCGCCATGTGCACGTTGGTGGCGAGCTTTTCAATTGCGAGGTCTTTGCCGGTCTTGAGTCCAGTAAGGGCGGTGATGGCCGCCATTTTCGAGCCAAGGTCAAAGCCTTCCAGCTTGGCAGCGTTGAGGCCGATGGTGCCATCGGTCACGAGTTTGTTGGTTGGACCCTTTATATCCAAATTGGCGCTGAGGGTTCCGGCCGTAAGCGAGGCACCCTTGGGGAGATTGACGCCGATTGCGGGCAAGAACGCTTCGAGGTCTTTTGCGGGCATCGAGTCGCCGACAAGTTTGACGTCGACGGAAGTTTCTTCGCCGCGCGATTCGTAATTGCCGCTGAGGTGAGCGACGGCGGAGCCGACCTTTACTTCGGACGGCGTAATGATGCCTGAGTTTTTGCGGAGATCGTACCTGGTCCCAAATTCAACGACTGCAGGAACTCCCGCTGGGGAGCCACCCTGAACGAGCAACGCTTTCGAAAGTTTTAAGTTGCCTTTCGCTTCGGCGGAACCGTTTTTGGAAGCGAGCGTACTATCCATGTCGACGAGGCCGCCGAGGCCGAGGGCAGGATCGAGGAATCCGGTGCGAGCCAGGTCGAGCGAGTTGACGTGAATCTTCGCGTCGAGCGGGGTCAGCGCGGCGTCCGCCTTATCGAGAGGGCCCGCATTGCCGTCAAGCTTGAACTGGCCGCCGCCGGGAAGGTCAGCGGAAACGGTGACGGGAAATTTCGAATTCATGGAAACGTCGCTGGCGGTGACAGTTACATGGTCGTAGGTATTGCGCTTTTGCGAACTCGTTGTGCCAACGATGATTTTGCCGTCTTTCAGTTCGAGTTTCTTGACAGAAACTTCGGGCGTGGAAGCCGGCACGGTGGATGAAGACTTCGTCGCGGGCTTGGCAGAGGCGCCCAGGGAGGAATAGTTCCACTGACCGGCGGGATTGCGAAGGAGTGTTACTTGCGGTTCGTCGATGGTAATGCCCGTGACATTCAGCGTCTTCGAGAAGATCAGGGGAAGAACTTCGACACCGACGCTGAGCGATTTTGCGGTGAGAAAGGGCGATGGGCTGAATTTCGGATCATCACCTACGGACAGATCCTTGGCGGTGAGCGAACCGGAGATGAGCGAGAGGCTCAGATCGCCGACGGTGACCTTGCGGCCGAGGGCGTCCGACGCAGTCTGTTCGATTGTGGGGCGGAATTTGTTGACTGGAACGAGGAAGGGTACGGCGACAAGCAACACCACAATTACGACGACGGCAATAAGGAGGATACGAAGTCTTTTGCCCATATGGAAACCTCCGGGGTGAATCGATGCGGCAAGTGAAACGGGCGGCGAGAGCGATACTACCACAAGGAAAGATTACCAGTGGGTGACAACGGGCGCGAACTGCGACGGTAGAGGGGCAGACGTGGCAATTCCCGCCGCACAGAATTGTGATGATAAACTGAGGCTGTGGGGCTGTAGCTCAGATGGATAGAGCGTCGGTTTCCTAAACCGCAGGTCGGCGGTTCAACTCCGCCCAGCCCCACCAGAATGCCCTATTTATTGCCGACAAATCCGGGCAACGCATCCAATTCGCGAAGGCGTGAATGGGTTTATGATGTTTGTGATGGGCCAAGGAAAGCGACTTTCGATGACGGGCAGCGCGCTGGTTGCGTGCTTGGTTACGGTTGCGCTTCTTGCGGGACCGATGTGTGCGTCCGCATGCCCCGGTGCGGGGTGTTTTGCGCACTTCGCAGCTTCGAGTAACTCAACGAATTGCCACGGCATGACGGACCACGCTGGATTGCATTTCAGCGTTCGTGCCGCCGCAAAACCGTGCAATTTGGCGGACGGTTCGCTCGCCGTGTTAAGCCGACCGGTTCGTAATGAGTTCGCGGGCGCGCCGCACGGCGGCAAGTTTGGCGTGGCTGCGGCGAGTGTGAACGCACAAATGACCGCCGAGTTTTTCCTCGTGTTGAGTGACTCATCAGTAGGCCCGCTGCCGATATTTTCTTCCGTAAGAACGGCTTCCGTCGCTCTACGCATCTGATTCCCCACTGCTGGAAAAATGCGCCGGCTCCGTCAAGGCGCGCACTCTATACGACAAACAACTAGCTTCCGCAGCCGTTCAAAAAACGGCTCGGTGCGATCCGAGCGCATCCAATGTTCGTACGAAAAACTTAGGAGAACGACTATGAGCGGTTCACGAAGGAATTTCTTCCGGAATGCAGCGGTGTTTGGAACCGGACTGTTGGGGTGGAGCGAAAGTCTGCGCGCGCAGATGCGCGGAATGACCCACGGCGGCGAGAGCGAACGACCAAAACGGGGCTCGAAAAAATCGCCGGTTGCGGCGGTGCGTATGATCACGCCGGATGTGGACGACCTGCCGCATGAGATGGATGGCAACACGAAAGTGTTCCGGCTCGTCGCGGAGCCGGTAAAACGGAGAGTGGTTCCATGGAAAACGCTCGAAGTGTGGGGCTACAACGGAAGCTGTCCTGGACCGACGATTCAGGTCACTCAGGGTGAACGGGTTCGCGTGATATTTGAGAACCGCCTGCCGGAAAGCACGTCGATGCACTGGCACGGGTTGGAAGTGCCAATCGAGCAGGATGGCGTGCCGTGGATCAGCCAGAAACCGACAGCGCCGGGAGAAACGTTCACGTACGAATTTACGGTGCATCAGGAAGGAACGTTCTTTTATCACGCGCACAGCGCCATGCAGGAAATGATGGGCCTCATCGGAATTTTCGTTGCGCACCCAAAGGAGGAGTTTGCGCCGCGTGTGGACCACGACTACGGCGTTGTGTTGCAGGAGTGGGCGGTGCTTCCATCCAACAGCGTGCCGAACAGCGCGTCGATGGAATTCAATTGGCTAACGTTCAATGGGGTGGCAGCGCCTCTGACGACACCATTGATCGCACGATTGGGCAGCCGCGTACGATTGCGCTTCGTAAATCTGGGAATGGATCACCATCCCATTCACTTGCACGGAAATCAGTTCGTCATCACCGGGACGGAAGGCGGCCGCGCGCCAGAAACGACATGGTATCCGACGAATACAGTGCTGGTCGGCGTCGCGCAGGCGCGAGTCGTGGAATTTGATGCGAAATATCCGGGCGACTGGATGATTCACTGCCACCTGCCGCATCACATGATGAATTCGATGATGGACTTGCTGCGCGACCGGCAAATTTCGACGGCTGACCTGACTGAGGAAGGCGCGATGCAGCAGATGCAGTCGCTGGCGGCGAGCGCGAAGTTCTCGCATGTACATCCTTCGCCTGTGGCGAAAGACGCGGAAAGTACTCCGGGCTTTCCGCAAGACGCATTCATGGAAATGGGAATGGACGAACTGGTGGAAAAACCGGAGACGCATGGACTCCCGAAAAACTGGAGCGCGGGGATGATGGGAATGATGACGATGGTGCGGGTGCTGCCCGAGGAAAAGTACGAGGAGATTACGAAGAGGATAAGCAGGCCACCTGCGGCAGAAAGCGACCACCGCCATGAATCTTAATCTGCGCCACATGCCGAAGGGTCTCGCGGCAAACTGCGGGAGGCATTTTTTGAGGCTTGCGCTGCTGCTGGGCGTTGGCACACCTATCGTTTCCATTCTGGCGGCCCAGGAACCGCAAATGCCGGAGATGCAAATGCCGACAGAGCGGAACCCAATGCAACATCCTGCGATGAAGAAGCCGGCTGCGCATGCTCTTCCGCGGTTTGGGCAGGCGCAACTCGATGCGCGCGAGAAATTGTTCACACTGGAAGAAGCGCAGGAGGTCGCGCGCGCGAAAAATCCAACCTTGCGACAAGCGGAAGCCGGGATTAAAGCGGCGCGGGCGCGCGAACAGCAGGCGGGGCTTTTGCCGAATCCAATCGTGGGATACACCGGCGACGAAATCCGTGGCGGAGGAACTGGCGGCGGCAAACAGGGATTTTTTGTCGAACAACGAATCGTAATGGGCGGAAAGTTGGGCAAGGCGCGGGCGGTCTTTGCGAAGGACACGTCGCTCGCGAAAATCGAAGCGGAAGAACAAAAAATTCGTGTGGAGACGGCCGTGAAGATGGCGTTCTACCGGGTGCTTGCGGCGCAAGAGCTGGCAGATATACACACGCAACTAGCCCAAGTGGCCAACGAAAACGCAATTACCGCGCAGCGATTGGGAAACACGGGACAAGCGGACGAAACGGAAATTCTGGAGGCGGAGCTGCAAGCGCACCGGCTGATGCTCGCACAACGAATGCAGGAAAATACGCTGCGCGAAGAATGGAGGTCGCTGGCCGCAGCGATGGGAGATCCGGAGATAGAGCGGGCGACCGTAGCGGGAGATCTGGAACACGGCTGGCCGGAGTTGGCGGACCAGGAGGTTCTGGACGCGATTGCGAAAAATAGTCCAGCGGTACGAATTGCGGATGCGGCTGCGATGAGGAATGCGGCGGAAACTGTCCGCGCGAGACGCGAAGCGATACCCGATCTGCGCGTGCGCGGCGGTTTGCTCTATAACAATGAATTGGCCGGCGCAGTCCCGCGAGCAACCGGTTGGGAAGGGGCAGCAGAGGTCGGTGTGGAAATTCCGATCTTCAACCGCAATCAGGGAAATGTCGCCGCGGCGCGAGCGGAAGGCGATCGCGCTGAAGAAGAGAAGCGGCGTGTTGCGCTGACTTTGCGCGAGCGGGCCGCAAGTGTACTCGACCAATACTCTAATGCTCGATTGATGGCGGAGCAATACGGCCGGGAAATTTTGCCGCGCGCTCGAAAGGCCTACGAGTTGATGGAACAGCGGCATGGCGAAATGCTTGCGTCTTATCCACGCGTTTTGGAAATGCAGCGCCGCTTGTTCGAATTGCACACGGAATATGTGGCAGCGCTGGAGAGCGTCTGGACAAATGGAATTGCGCTACAAGGATTTTTGCTGACCGACGGCCTCGAAGCGCCAGCGCGCCCAGGCGAGATGGACCGGCCGATTCGCGAAACAAATGTACCGATGCCTGAACGAACCATGGGGCCGGAATCGAGCGCGCCGAGGCCCTAGGCGGCTCCGAGCAAATCACGTGACGATCATGCGGTCGAGCTGTTCGCCAATGTCAGGCGCAGTGCGGTCCCAGTAATGAGTGTGAGCACCGAGGCCGATACAAGCGTCCACGCGGGTCGCCCGGGAATGATCACCGTTGTCGTAAAAGGTTAACTGCGGTGCATCGTTGGAATGCAGGCCGCTCGATTCGCGGACAGTCGGGCGAACGTACACATCGTTAATCCAAACGGAACGGCCAACGTAGTCGCCACTGCGATAAAAATTGACCCATTGTTGCAAACCGAGTTGTGCCGGAGGAGGAGGCTCGGCCAGCGCGATAAGTTCTTTGGGATCGCTCGGAGCAGGATGCTTGCTGGTGTCTTCCGGAATGGCGCGAATCCATTGGTACAAATGAGGAAAGAAGCGGCTCAAGAGTTGGCGCAAGGGACAGCCCATCGAGAAAAAATAAACGGGGATGGCTTCCGACTCGGGGCCCGCGAAGGTGAACCTCGTGAGGTCCGGTTCGCCCCGCTGACGGAGAAAGCGAAAAAGATCGGCAGTGATGAGCGAGCCGAGACTATGCGCAACGATGACGATTCGGTCGTAGGAACGCCGGCCGTCGTCCTCGCGGCAGGTGTGAAGATGATGAAGGAGAGCACTGTAGCGTTCGACGATTTTCGCGCGCGGCGTGGCGCTCGCTGGAGAGGTGCGAAGGTAATTGTCCACGTCCAGGATGGTGTCGAGAACCGCACTCAAATACTTGACGAGCAAGCCTGCAAGAACAGCGGCAGAGCCGGCAAGAACTCCGCCGAAGGATAGCAACTGACGGCCGCCCTTCGCCATGAGAGGCAACTTATATAGATAGAGCAGAAACACGTCGCCCGCCGGATTCGATGAATAGTAACGCCAGACGCCGTATCCCAGCGATGCGAGAGGCACCACAAATGCAGCGATCCATAAGAAGACGACCGTCCAGCGGAAATGGCGGAAGCCGGACGAGAGCCAATCCCCCAGGAGAATCGAGCGGACGTTGCTGGCAGCGCGGGCAGGAGCAATTTCGTAATAGATAGACGGGAGCACGATTAATATCAGAAGGAAGAATCCAACGCCGGCGAGGCCGACGGAAAGAATCATTCCTGGAGGTGCCGACTGCACGATCAAGCCCTGGAGGAAGACGCCGGCATTTTGTACTGCGCCAGGCGCGACAGCGGGGCAGCCAGTCGGACACGCTGGGTTGGACGGCGAGGTGGACGAATCTCTTACGGCGGTGAGTAAGCGATCTGTCTCATCGGGAGTGAGCGCCATCCATTGCAGCGGCTTCGGAAGCCACATCGTTCGAGGAGTGATGCCGCGATAAAGATCCACGCGGGCGGAAACGAAATGGTACGTCGCGCTTCCGGTAAACACGGCCAACAAGAGAATAAGAAGCGCTGGAATGGCGACAGCGAAGCGAGCGGTACGTCCGGCGGCGCGGGCACGAGCGAGAGGCGCTTCGTTTTCAGGTTTAAGTCCAAGACGCAGCGAGCAGATTCCTTCCATCAAAAAGGTCAGGCACGCGAGCAGCAGAAAGCAGGTCACAAGGATCCGAAGAAGAAGAAAAACGTACTGAACGAGAAGGAACGAAGTCATACGGAGAGAGGCTTCGTCATAGGCGCCTTGCTTCCAGAGCAAACCCAGGAAGGCAATCGTGACCAATGCAATAAAAATTGCGCCCAGTTGGCGAGCGCCAATGCGAACCTGGTCGTACTGCATAAAGATGACGTAGGCAATCGCGGCGCCGAGAATCCACCACTCGAGAACAAGCCCGAGCGGCGCAAATTGCTGGTGAAAATACAACGCGACAGAAACGATGACGCCCAAAAAAATTCCAGGGACAAGCCAGAACCACCAACTGCGCACACCGAGAAACGGTTCTCGACGAAGACTAAGGTAAAGAGTTGCCAGCAGGGCGCAAACGGACAGGAATGTGCCGGCGGCAATGGCTCGCTTTGCACCGACGGGCAGCAACAACGGCAACGGAGCGAGCACTACGCCGTAAATCAATACCATCAGCGGCAGAATGGCAAGTGTGAGCAGGCGCGTGGCGTAAGTGTATGCGCGAAAATAGAGAAACCAGTCGGGCTTCCCGATATGTTCCAGGGCCGCTTGATCCAAGGCGATGCGGCCAAGGCTGGTGAGATGCAGTAGAAGTTGATAGAACGAAAAGAAGAAGCGCAGAAGCGAATTGTTCGGGCGCGCGAGATCGGCCCAATACATTTCGTAGACGTGGACGTCTTTTGGCCCACGACCCGAGGCGTCCAACCGCTGCCCATCATGCCGCCAGGTCGAAAAGCTGTTTTGCGCGGGGTCGCCGGAGAATTGATCCAACTGCATGCGCATGAACTCGGTAGAGAAGTCGATCTCCCTGACGCTCTCGTGGCGCTCTTTCCGGTGATCGGGTGACTCATTCCTCTCGCCGAACCAGGCGGCCCAAGCATAAAGGTTGCGAAAGGCTCCTCGACGTTCTTCGAATGTCGAGGCGATGCCTCCCTTGTTCGCTTCTTTGACCAACCTGAGTTGTTCGGGGCTTTGCGCCGCGCGAAGTGGGACCTGCACCTGACGGACGGCGAACGGCGTATAGCGATTGTGGCCTTCACGGGTTTCGTTGGATTCGAGGCCGGTAAGCAGATCGGTGACGGCTTGGGCCGTCGCGCCCGACTCATGGTGACCGACACCATGGATAGCGATTACGGCGACACGGTTTGATTCTTTTGGCACAGGCCCCTCCGGAGACAACTGAACTCATGGGCGGTGCGTAGGGGAGAACTACGGTGCGGGTACGTTATCGAACCGTACCGAAAATGGCAACCGACTTTTTGCGTTCGGATAAGGTTAACTGGCGTATTCCCCGTGGCTTGCGTTGGGCCTTGGCGAGTGCGAAACACTGGTACTGCGGACGGATTGACCGCCAGAAAAATCGCTGAGTACTGTCAAAGATAGGGCATGGTGTGGCAAGTCCTTTCGCGATACCAAAAGGACGGGCCGAAGCAGGGAGGATTCCCTCGCTTAAGTCCCTGAAGATAGAGCCGATATACTGATAATGGTCACTCTGACCAAAGCCGGGCGGTATGAAATCCAAGGTGAACTTGGACGCGGCGCCATGGGTGTCGTTTACAAGGCCGTCGATCCGGTCATCGGCCGCACGGTTGCCGTCAAAACGTTGCGACTCTCCGAAGAAGGCACCGGCCTGTCTCGACCCGAACTCTTGAACCGGTTTCAGACGGAAGCGCGTGCCGCGGGTCTGCTAACGCATCCTAATATCGTGGTGGTATTCGACGCGGGCGAAGAAGAAGGTCTCTACTACATTACGATGGAGTTGGTAGAAGGCAAGAGCCTTCAGGCTCTGCTCGATTCCGGACAAGCGTTTCCGCTGCCACGCGTACTACGGATCATGGAGCAGACGTGCGGCGCGCTTCACTTTGCGCACGAACGCAACATCGTTCACCGCGACATCAAGCCGGCGAACCTGATGCTCACCGCCGATGACACGGTAAAAGTGACCGACTTCGGCACGGCAAAGATTTTGCAATTCGGCACGGTGCAGCAAACCGCGCATGTGATGGGCACGCCCAGTTACATGTCGCCGGAGCAGGTGAAGGGGCGCGTTGTAGACGGCCGCAGCGACATCTTTTCGCTCGGCGTTTTGCTTTATGAAATGATCACCGGCGAAAAACCCTTCCCGGGACAAAACATTACGACGGTCATTTACAAAATTGTGAACGAAGAGCCGGTTCCTCCGCGACAGATTGACTCGTCGATTCACGGTGGATTGAGCGCGGTGGTGATGAAGGCGCTCGCGAAGGAGCCCTCTGCTCGTTATCAGAGTTGCCGCGACATGCTGGAAGACTTGAAGAACTACCGTTCTATTGCAACGAACGATAGCCCCGCGTCAACCGTTATGCTGACGGGCTCACCCAACGATACTGTCGCAACGCCCGCGCATCGGATGGGCCGCACCGAAGAATTGCAGACAGCGCATACCGCGCGCTCATTGCAAGCGCGAGCGGGAAGCCCAACGCAGACGCCACTTGTGCGACGCACAGCCGCGATTCAACCCGCCGAACCGCCGTGCAAGAGCAACCCATTTTTAACCATATTCCTTGCGTTGATTCTCGTCGGCGTCATTATTTTTGGATACCGGAAGATTAAACCGGTGTTTGACGATGCGCGGCAACAAAATCAAATTCAAAGGACCGCGCCAGTCGA
>Ga0137409_10003232_pt1 | contig 17300 bp, 12 predicted proteins | sample CZODoug1_16funga_FD_122059 | JGI IMG/M metagenome (GOLD analysis project Ga0137409, IMG submission 122059) | Vadose zone soil fungal communities from Angelo Coast Range Reserve, California, USA - CZODoug1_16fungal (Hybrid Assembly) | ecosystem: Environmental > Terrestrial > Soil > Vadose zone... | reverse complement strand
ACCAGCAGAACATCCACGCCGGCCTCGTCCAGCAGCCGCGCCGTCGGATAATCGTACGCCGTCAGGCAAGTAATCTTTGCGGGTGAAGGATTCTGTGAGGAAACACCAGACTTACGTTCGAGGATGCCCGGCACGGTAATCTTCGCGTTGCCGGCAGAAGAAATAGCGTTCATAACTGCCTCCGGTGCCGCTCCCTAGGTTCGGGATACAGCCCTTCAAAAGCTATTTTAACAGAATCGGTCTCCATAGGCCAGCAGTAGGTGATCGTTATCGTTCACGAACCTGACTCGGCTACGCAAACTAAGCGCGCAAATCGCCGCTACGAAATCTACCTCTCAGCGGCCCGGTTGCATACCCTGCGCCTTATAAACCGCCGCTGCCTCAGGCGAAGAAAGATATTCCAAGAGCGCTTTGGCGGCAGCGGGATCTTTCGCGTGGGTGGACACGAAGCCCACCAAAACCGTCGGAGGCGAAATCTCCCGCGGCAGAGGTCCTACAATGTCGATGCCGGGGTCGCCCATTTCGCTCATGAAGGTCAGGCCAATTTCAACCTCTCCTTTAGCGGCCAATGACATCGCACCGGCGCCGCCTTGGGCGGGCTTGATTTTCGGCTGCATTTGCTCGGCGATGCCGAGCTTTTTCAACGTCTCGTTGAAGCTAACCCCGGCGGCTGCCCCACTCGACGCGTCCGGGTAGGAAATTGATTTCGCCGCGAGCAGCGTACGCTTGACTGCTTCAGGCGTCGAGATGTCGGGTTTGGGCGCGCCCTTGCGCACGGCGACGCCCACTGAAACGTTCGCGAGCGGCGTCTCGGTTTTGGGGACCACGTTACCCGAAGCGATCACGTCCTTGAAAGGCGGCTGCACGATCGGCACATCGAAAGCGTCGCCCTGCACAACCTGCTTCTTGGTGCCGCCGCCCGAGCCGAATGTGGCCTTCACTTTGTAGCCCGTTTTTTGCTCGAAGCCGGGGATGAGCTTTTCAATTGATGTCCGGATTCCGCCGGGGGCGATGAGTGTGATTTCAGTTTGCGCGCGGGCCCCGCTCGGATTCCCAAACACAAGAGCCAAGAACATGGCTGACGAAAGTAGATGCTTCACGGCTTCCTCCCTGATTGGCCAGGCGTTCGATGACGATTTCGAGCCATCCGCGGCTGGCATTGTCGCACCGATGGCCCGCGCGATACAACCTCGGCCCGCCCCTCGTCAGAAGACGGTGGGCATCCGAAAGGAGGAGAACAAGGGCTGTGGTATAGTGACCCACGCGAAAGAGACATTTTTCAATTACGCGGGCAATCCATAACGCCGGAGAGGAACACGAACTTTCGTTCGTGCTAGACAAGATGGCCTTGATCGAGCGCATTCAAAAAGACTTGACTGAAGCGATGATGTCGAAGGACGAACTGCGCCTGAGCGTGCTGCGCATGGCCAAATCCGCTCTCAAATACAAGGAGATCGAAAAGGTTCGTCCGCTGGAGGACGCCGAATCGCTGCAGGTGTTGCAAACTCTGGTGAAGCAGCGGCGCGAATCGGTGGAGCAGTTTGCGCGCGGTGGCCGCCAGGACCTCGCGGACAAAGAGACGAAAGAGATCGCGATTCTCGAAAACTATTTGCCGGCGGCGCCCTCCGATTCTGATCTGAACGCGGCCATCGAAGCCGCGATCGCGGAAACGAGCGCGAATTCTCCGAAAGCGATGGGAGCGGTTATCAAAGCGGCCAAGGCGCGCCTCGAAGGAAAAGCGGTGGACGGCAAGGTGCTGTCCGATCGCGTGAGGGAGCGCCTCTCGAGAATGACCTAAGACGGAATCAATGACGCGCGCGGGGGAGATCAATGAGCAACTCGGAAAGCGATGGCGCCGTAGCAAGAGCAAAAGAGCCTCGCCGTTTTTTTGACAAACAACTTGCCGGCGAACAACCATTGTCCTTCGAAACAGCAGGTCAACTCTTCCGGCTGGGCATGAAGCTGCTCGCCGTGCAGCCATGGGAATTCCTGGAGGACCAGGACCTGATCCTCATGCAAGACGGCGAGTCCGGCGAGATTTGCTATTGCTCAACGATGGGCGCCCTAGGCGAAGTATTTTCATTGCAAGTTTATACTGGCGCGGAGAGCTATCGTTTCTTCCGAAGAATTGCAGCGGGAAAACCTACGTCAGCTGGAGATTTTTTCAGTTCGATGCGGGGCGTTTCTGTTGAATTTGTCACCGCAAGAGAGCAAACCCCGCCAGACCGTGAATTGCTTGAGGCGTTCGGCCACCTGAAGAAACGTGGCAAGCGCGCGCCTATATTTCGCGCTCTGCGGCCCGGGTATCATCCCTGGTATGTAACGGAAGGCGAAGCGAAAATTCTTGTTTACTGTTTGCAAGGGATACTTGCGTTTTGCCGGCATGCAGCAGAAATGGGGGACATCGATTACTGGGAAAAAGAGGATGTTTTTCCTTTCCTTGTTCCTAAGGCTGAAGACAAGACTCACGAGCACTTCGAAATCCGTCTCGTAAAGGCGCCCGAACCGCCCGTTGCAGCCCCGCGTGCCGAGGAATTGGACGAGAGCCTGATTTCCGGCATACTCCCTGAAAATCTGCCCAAAAGGGGAGCTCTGGAAGCCGATCATTTTTTTACAGGGGCCAAGATCGGGGAGCAGAACGAACGCAAGGCTTGTCTGCGCATTGCGATGGTGAGCGACGGCGATTCCGGCTTTGCGTTTCAGCCTGAACTCGGCAAGCCGGAGGATTCCACGGGCCAGCTTCTTGCGCGCGCGCTATTGGGAGCCATGCGAGATGGGCGATTCGTGCCGAGCGAAGTTCGAGTCCGGCACAAGGAATTCAAGATCCTTCTCAGCGAACTGTCAGAAAGGATAGGTTTTGGTGTGCGCGTGACGAAATCGCTGCCCGCGCTGGACCATCTGAAGGACCATTTTCTTGCGATGGTAGGAGACCCTGGAGAAATTTCGGACTGGTAGAAATCCCTTCGCCATGCCCGTTCTCATATCGACTTTTGAGTCTTGCTCCGCGTATGCTCGCGTCGTGACGCTGCCCGAATCAATTCCTGTCCGTTACACGGAAGAAGATGCCGGGTACGTAACCGTGCGGCCGATCGTGAAGCAGACGTTTCGCCTGGACGAGCTCCTCGACATGATTTTGAGCGTTACGGGGAAAGATGCCGCCCGCATTCGGCAAATTCTCCATTCGGGGACGGTGGTCTATCATTTTTACCGCTACTCGTGGGCGGGATTTGACGCGAACGATGCGGAGTTGTCCGCTGCCCTGGCGCGATTTCCGGACGCCGATCCTTCGCGCCCATTCGACGCAGACAAATGCACGCTGGCCATTTTTGAATCTGCAGGCGCGCACTCCAAGCACTTACTGGAACTAGATCGCGCGGCAGGTCTGAAACGCCGGATGTTTCGGGGACAAAGTTTCTGGAAGCGGCTGCTGGAAATCGCTGCAGACGTAAAGCCGGCCTATCAGACCTATTCCTACGCTCATCGCGCGGACTTCTACCGGCTCGATCTAAATGGAGAGAATGTCTTACTGATCGCAGAGGCCGCGAAGCGCCTGGCGCCTGGAAATCTGCGCTACTCGCTACGCGTTCTCCCCGTTATCGGGAATATTGTCTTCGTCTGTCCGCGGCAAGTTGGGACGAAATAACGAAGCAGAAGGGTTCGTCAACACTTCAGGAGCCGGCTTTCTTGAATACAGCGGCGCTGCTTTCGTCGGTGAGGATCTGGCGGTAAAAACGTTTCAGGTCTCCTAGCCGCGACGATGGAACTACTACCTCCTTGACTTGATAGGTGCGCGAGTAACGCAAGACGTTGCCGCTAACCATCTCCACCTTGCTTGAGTAGGTGGCGAAATCAAAATCAATCCTGACCGGCGGGGGCAGTTCATCTGGCACGTACCCTTGCGGCAGAGTGAGATCAAACTGATCGGTTTGCAATGTCGCCGTGTCGAACTCGACGGGATACTTTCTCTCTTTCTCTTCAAGCAGCGTGCTTGCTTTTCCTCCGAGCACGCGGGGGCGCACAAGGAGGAGGTTGCCCGCCGTTTGGGCGTAATTGGGCGCCACGAATTGGTAATTCAGAATGAGCATTTGGTCGTAGGCTTCGAGATTACCCACGGTGGCCTTCGTCAGCGTGAAGCCGCCGACAGACGAGCCAATGAAGCTTTCGAGTACCTTGGCGCGCTCGCCGCCCTGCGCGGCAAGCAGCCGCGCGCGGCTCGATTCGGCGGGATCACCGTTGCGCAGTTCCTCCACCGATCCAGTAATCGAACCATCTGGAGAGAGTGTGAGTCGCGCCGTGCGCGACAGACGGTTCACCGATGGTGGCAATAAAGGCATCCGAACGAGCTCGCCGCCATCCGCTGCAGTCAGCATTCCATAATTACTCTGTTCGTAGAAGGGCAGGTCTCCAAGCGGCGTCAGCGTGCTCGTCGGATCGAACAACAGGAGCTTGCCATAGCGCGGGTGTGCCACAATCGCGTATAAATCCCCTGCTGACGCGTCGGACGGAAGTGTGATGGCCAGGATGACGTGGTTGAAATTGACCCCTGGAGGGTATTCGGGCGTGACGACGCCGCGGCGCGTATTCACAAGAACATAAAACGAATCGATGCCAATCTCGTGAAGCATTGCCGCCAAAAGAGTGGCCTTGTCTTTACAGTCTCCGTAACGGTTGCTGAAGACGCTCGCGGCGGGATGCGGCTGGTACCCGCCGACGCCGATTTCGATGGCCACGTACCGGATGTCTTTCTGCACGAAGCCGGCGAGCGCACGGAGTTTTCCGAGCGTGTCTGCAGATCCCCCGGCGAGATCCTCGACTTTCTTTTTGATCTCCACCGAAGAAATGCGGCGATCGCCGGTGAGCGCGGTGTACCATTTCCCGACGTCTTGCCAGGAATCCATGGAATTTCCGACGGTACCGGCAGCTGGAAAATAGTTGACGACCATACGGCCTTCAATGGACTGGACGGGCGGCATTTCCGCCTCTTCCTCAACCGCGGAGATGTCGCCAAGTTCCCAGTGCAGCTGATTATTGCCGTCTTCTTGCGGCACGACAGGCTCGTGATGAATCCAAGCCGCCTTGTAGCGCCAGCCTGGGGGAAGCTGCAGAATGAACCTTGACTGGCGCACGGGGTCGGGTGATTGAAACCACCAGATATCTTGGAGAATGTAAGGGCGTTCGCGTTGTTCGTATTCGTAGGCGACTGTGGCGCCCGGGTCGGCTGCCGGAATGCGCAAGATCCTGTGCCGCGTGTCGGAATACAAGTCGCCCTCGGTGAGTTGGGTTTCGACTGCGTCCTTCTCCTTGACCTCGAACTCTTTCCCACCGTTGGCGGGAAGGGACCAGGCCCTCATACTAATGACCTTCGTTTCCTTGTCGAACGAAACGTTAAACACGCCCCGGTCCCGCCCGGAGGGCCGGAGAATCCGATACACGCGGCGGTGAATCGAATGGACCTCGCCCGCATCCTTCACGGCGATCGTTGTCTCGTCGTAGAGCAAGACGGCGTTGGTTTCCGCCGAGTACTTCGGGAGTGGATTGGACGCGACTGATCGCATCCATGCCGGCACGTCGGCGCGCGCGGGCGCCGACCACACCAGCGCGACCACAGCCACCGCGGTGAATGCAACGAGATCGCGGGTTCGATTTCCCTTAGTAAGACGAACTCTCGAGCACGACTTGTTGTTCATCTCCGGCCTTCACCTGATTCATGAAACTTCGAAGCTCCCCGTACAACTGGACCGGATACAAGATCCCGGTCAGGCCCATTTTCCGCGTAAGGTGTATCGAAGCACCCTGCTTCTCACACGAGACCTGATAGAAGCCGACATTCGTGGTCCGGTCCTGTGGCGGCGGAACGCTGCCCACCCGCAAAGCGAGTGGCAACTGCATCGTTACATCATCTTCGCCGGTGGATGCGTAGTTGAAATAGACGGGGTAGATCCGGGTCGCATGATCGAACTGCCGCGCAATCGGACTGGCGAATACGCGCTCGGAAAGCAAGAAGCGCCTGCCGGTTGATGTGCCCCACACGCGCATATTCACATTGAATTCCGCCACGAGGGGAGCGCCCGGGCCGTCCCAGTCGGGCGAATTCGTTAGCTCGACCGTTGCACCGGCTGGCACCCAGCTTTTTGCCTCGTCGAGAAGTGATTCCTTGCGCGCCGCATCATCTTCGTCATCGGCGTCGAGTCTTCGGAGCATTGCTTCCTGGCCTGTGAATGTGACCGTGAGCTTCCCCTGAACTTGCCCGTCATCTCCCATCACGAGCTTCGCAACCCGCCGGGTGACGGCATCGGAAGGCTGGGTTGCCGTGGTCATCACGAACTGCCCTCCCTGTTTGTCGAGCTTCAGGCCTGCCACTCCTGTCTCCATCCAGGGCAGCAGGCCGAATGGAGCATACGCGTTTCCGGGATCGAGATAGAGATCCTTGTCACCCAACCGGACGGAAATCACGACATCGTTCAATTGCCGGGTCTCCAGCATTCCCTTGATGAAAAAAAAACGGTTGCGCGTCGAGACGCGAACCACAGATGCGTCAAAGCCAGCCGCGCGCGCCAGTGCACAGAACAAATAATCGACGGCGATTCCGCTTCCCACTCCGCGCTTGAGCACCTCTTCCACATTGTCATTTTCCTTCAGCTTTTCACGCTTTTCTTCCTGCTGGGTTTTCTCTCGCTCGAAGGAAAGGTTGCGGATTTTCTGAACTCGCGCATAGAGTTCGCGGAGCTTGATTTCGGGCGTGTCATCCGCCACAGCGGTGCGGGCAGCTTCTTCCGCCACAAGCTTGTGATGTCCGATGAAGCGCTCAGAAGAGTCGTACCATTTCTTTCCCGCTTCCTTCCAGAATTTGTCCGGATCGGTGGTGCCTTGGTCGGTGTAATACGCGAAATCGACTCGCGCCTTGATCGCCTCTTCCGGCGGCATGTAGTCTTCCTTTTCGAGGGGCGGGACGTTCTGAATGTCGAGGTGAATCATGCCGTCCTTGCCTTTGTCGACAGGACTCGACCGGGGAACCCCGTACGGGATCCACATCACGGCGTAGAGGGGGCTGGGACGAAACGCAAATTTCGCCTGTCGAGTAAATAAATCTCCTTGTACATCCCAGGTATTATCATATAAGTACTCAGCGTTCAAAGACTTTCTGTACTTATATTCAATGATGCAGCCGGCTTCCACTTCGGGGAGGGTGAGTGTCTTCTCCATGACCTTGTATCCGCGCGCTTTTATGATCGTCTTGTCGAGCAGCTTTCCGTTCCACTCTACGACACGGCCGTCGGGACGGATGGTGCGTGCGCGAACATTCGTTACATAGAAGACATCGCGGTCGTAGGGAATTTCGACGTCCGCGTATTTCTTTCCCTCTTCGGTGAATATCTTAATCCGATTGTAGAAATCGTCACGGTTCGCCACGTCGTCCCGGTTGTCTTCCCTGTAGAGATAGATGGCGTGGGCGCCGGGTTTCTCCGGGCTATCTTTGGCAGTCAGGTCGGCGGGATTGATGGGCAGCCAGTCATCAGCGGTCGCGCGTCGCGCACCAGGCAAGCTGCCCAAGACCGCCAGGGTAAGCGCTGCAAAGAAATAGAACGTTCCACGTTTCATCGAGGCGCCTCCGACAGGGCATCAACCTCACAAAACTACCATCACGAAGAGGCGAACTCAGGGTTTCAAGCGCAGATAATCTTCTGGTTCAGCTCGCCGCATCAACCGGTCCTCTACCATACTAATTAATTAAGTGCCCGCGACAATAGCCCACCTGATCTTACCTGTCAATGGCCCCCGAAGATGGCTGATGGGGATGTTTCAGCCAGGGACCGATCGGCGAAAATCTCTGATTTTCTAAGGGTTATTTGGGCCATAATGCCGGGCTAACGCGGAACCGATGGTCCGCGTGGTCTTTGGGACGGGTGCGGGTTTTACTCTAAGCCCGCCAGAATCTGTAGCCCGCCTATAAAAAAGATCGGAATCGGTTGTGGAGGTGATTTTTGACCGAGAAACCCTGGAGTTCGACGGCCCCGCCTGCGGATTTTCGTCCCTACGTGGAAGCGTCCAGCACTCTGACGGAGTTCAGCTTGCGCGCGGTCATTCTAGGCGCGATTTTTGGCGTCTTGTTCGGCGCGGTGTCAGTGTACGTCGGTCTCCGCGCTGGCCTCACGGTTTCCGCATCGATCCCCATCTCTGTGCTTTCGATTTCTATCTTGCGCGCGTTTGGCAGGTCCACAATTCTTGAAAACAACATCGTGCAGACCACAGGTTCCGCGGGCGAGTCGGTCGCTGCCGGGGTCATCTTCACGCTCCCCGCGCTGATTTTCCTTGGCTTTTCGCTGAACACAGAGTACTGGCGAGTTTTTTTCCTCGCGCTGATTGGCGGATGGCTGGGCGTACTATTCATGATCCCGCTGCGGCGCCAGCTCATCGTCAAGGAGCATGGAAACCTGCTCTTTCCCGAGGGCACTGCCTGCGCCGACGTGCTCGTAGCGGGGGATCGTGGAGGCTCGTTTGCCGGCCGAGTTTTCTGGGGACTCGGCATCGGCGGCGTCTATACCTGGCTGATGACGGCCATGAAAATGTGGACCGATCAGCCCGAATACCAGCCGAGTTGGTTTCCGGGTTCGTCGATCCGTACGGCGATCACTTCCGAGTACCTCGGTGTGGGCTTCATCATCGGCCCCAGGATTTCGGGCACGCTCTTTGCCGGCGGTGTTTTTTCCTGGCTCGTGCTGATGCCGGCGATCCGGTTCTTCGGCCAGAACTCGACGGTGCCGCTTTACCCCTCGACGATTCCGATTCCTCAGATGACCCCGGACCAACTTTGGATCACTTACGTACGTCCCATGGGTGCTGGCGCGGTCGCCGCTTCCGGGCTGATCACGCTGATTCGAACGATCCCGACGATCGTCGCTGCCCTCGCTTCCGGGCTCAAAGATGTCCGTGCGCAGCGCGACGGAGCCGCGCCCCAGACCAGCCGGCTCGACCGGGATATTCCGATGAAGTTCGTTCTGATCGGCTCTGTCGTCATTTTGGCGATGATGTGGGCGCTGTTGACGTTCAAGCCGATACCTGGAGCAACGACTGGGTTGTTTGCGAATCTGGTGGCCGCGCTGTTTGTACTTGTGTTCGGATTCTTGTTCGTGACAGTTTCATGCCGCATCTGCGGGTTGATCGGCACGTCATCGAATCCGGTGAGTGGCATGACCATCGCGACCCTGATGGCCACCTGCGCGATGTTCCTGGTGGCAGGTTGGACCGGAGGGGCGTATGCCGCCCTGGCGATCACCATTGGCGGCGTGGTCGCAATCGCCGCGGCCAATGCTGGCGGGACCTCGCAGGACCTGAAGACGGGCTACCTGGTCGGGGCGACTCCGGTGCGGCAGCAGATTGGGTTGATCGTCGGAGTGCTTGCGGCGTCATTCGCCATCGGCGGCACGCTGCTCCTGATGAACAAGGGCCTCGAAAGATATACGCCCGTCGTAATCCCAATCCAGATCGCCCAACTCCCCGAGGGCGTGCGCGTGGAAGCGCAAACATACATGCACTCCGGGAAGAACTACGTGCTGGTCAATTCGCTGGGTTCCAGCGAAGTGCCCGATGGGAAGTACCTCTACGATCCCGGGACACAGCGAATCGAAATCCAATGGATACAGGGCATCGGTGGTGAAAGGGCGCCCGCGCCGCAGGCGCGCCTGATGGCCACGGTCATCAACGGCATACTCACCCAGCGGCTGCCCTGGCGGCTGGTGCTGCTGGGCGTGTTCCTGGTGATTGGTATCGAGTGTCTGGGGGTGCGTTCGCTTTCGTTCGCCGTGGGTTCGTACATTTCGATCGCGACGACGATGGCGATGTTTGCGGGCGGATTGTTGCGCTGGCTCGTCGAGCGCGGTGCGGCGAAAAAGAGCGATGCCGAGAGTGAAGTCAGCCCCGGCTCACTTTATTCGAGCGGATTGATCGCGGCGGGCGGCGTCATAGGCCTGCTGTCGATCGTCATCAAGGTGCTGGAAGACGCGGGGTGGATGAAGCCAGATACGTTCAACGTTGGCTCGCAATGGATCGGCAGCCTGGCGACAAATGGCTGGATGGGGGTCGTGATGTTCCTGCTACTCGCGTCGACGTTGTTTGTGTTTGCGCGGAAGAAACTGGAGTAGGCATAGTTCAGAAATGCGAAGCGTTGGTAGTGTGCCAGTTTCCGAGGATCCCACTTCGGGGGACTCGGACAAAATTCCCGTGTCTGACCCTTCACGTTCAGGGCAAGGGACCCGGTCTTCCACCCAGCCCCAGAAGGCCCTCCGAAATTGTAGCCCGTCCCGGCCGGACCGGAACGCTGATATTTCCTTCCTTTCCTGCATACGGACTGTGGCGTCCCTTTTTTTACCGCCCGGCGAGCGAACTCAATTCACCGCGGGCTTGCAATACGTGAAGGATCGAATCACGCGTGACGATGCCGACAACGCTTCCACCCGCGATCACGGGCATTTGCTGCATGCCGACGTTGCGCATGCGGTCGAGCAGGGAAAGCGCGGGCTCTTCCGGCGCGGCCCAGTGGAGTTTTTCCTTGGGCAGCATGACGGCCTGCACCGAAGTGACGTCCCAATCCTGCTGCGGCACCGAGTGAAGCGCCTCCGCCGTCATGAGGCCGACCAATTGTTCGTGCGCAACCACCAGATGGGCCCGGCGTCCTGTGCGCAGGATTTCCCGCGCGTAGTCCTCGAGTGAAATCTCCCGGCCCACTGTGGGCAGTTCAGCGGTCATGATGTCGGCCACGCGGAGACCCTCGAGCGCCCCGCGAGCATCTGCCTGCGCACGGCTTTGGCGCGCGGTCGTCAGCAGGAACCAGCCGATGAACGCGAGCCACATTCCACTGATCGTGCCCCCGAGTGGCAGATAATTAGTCACGGCGGTCACTGCGCCCAGCGCAATCATCCCGTACGCGACAACCTGGCCACTGCGCGCGGCGATGCGCGTCGAGCGTGAATAGTCCTTCGTGAAACCCCAGATGATGGCCCGAAGAATGCGCCCCCCGTCCAGCGGAAAACCTGGCAACAAATTGAACAGCGCGAGACCGGCATTGATCCCTGCAAGCGATCCGGCAAGAGCCTGGAGTATCCCATTCGTCCCAGCTGCCAAGTAGACGATCCCGAAGCCCCCAGCGAGCAGGAAACTCGAAATCGGGCCGGCCACGGCAATGTTGAACTCCTCGATGGCGCGGGACGGATCGCGGCCGATACGCGCCACCCCGCCGAAAATAAAGAGCGTGATCGAAACCACGGGAATTTTGTAGTGCTTGGCAATGACGCTGTGCGCCATCTCATGAAACACGAGAGAGCCGAAGAAGAGGACGCTGGTCACCAGTCCCAGGCCCCACAACCGCGATTCAGGAATACTGAGGTTGAGCGCTTCGTACTTGGAAACGAAAGAGAGAGCGATCAGGCCAAAAATGAAGAACCAACTCGGATGAAGGAAGATCGGTATCCCGTAGATCCGGCCAATTTGGATTCCCTCGCTGCGCATCGCGGCCCAGTTCCTCAAATACAGTATAGCGCAAGGCGTCCATCGAGTCCTTTCGGCAGCGTTAGGTAGGGCAGGCACTCTTGCCTGTCCGCTTCGATATTGCCGCAGCACATATGGACAGGCAAGAGTGCCTGTCCTACGCAACCTGCCGACGACCAAATTGACCGCGTTCGAGCGTCTACAGTGTGTAGCCTGCGCCACGCCCTGCCCAATTCCAATACCCTGTAAGTACTGCATTTTCAATATGGCAAGAATTGGCGCGTCCCGTGCCACTCCATTGAGCGAGGAATGCAAGGAGGCAACAATGGAAACCTGGATGAGTGGGGCGATTCTGATTGAAGCCACGTTGCTCTCATTTCTAGTGGCGCTGTGGATCGCGTGGATGAGCCTGCGCGGCCTGTTCCGGATGCTGCCAGCCACTAGACCCAATGCAGTTCGAATTCGGTCGGCGGCACATCTGCGGACAGGGGCGATGGATCGCCATTCAGCTTAGGCAATTCTAGGCTCACGTGCGAGTCGAGTGCGGGCACCGGTTCGAGACCGCCAGATTTGAGTTAGGAATTACCTCGACGAGCACGATCAGAGATTCGAGGGGACGGAGGGGAAGGCCATGTTCGCATTAAAGTGGTTGTTGATGGCAGCGGGCGTTGCGATGTTCGGTACCGCAGCGGGAGTGGTTGCGTACGATGTGTACCTGGCGATGCAGTTCCAAAAGCTGATGGGCTCGGGGGAGCTAGGGGCGGCCGGGCAGGCGGGGCCGCGTCGCCCCATGCGTTGGCCGCTCGCCAAGAAGTTGTTTGGATGGGCGTGGGCGCCGCTGCTTGTGGCGTTGAGCATGGTGGTCGTCCCGGAAGGATCAGGCGGAGTTCGAATCAGCCAAATTTCCGGCGTGCAACAGGGAACGCTGTACCCGGGCATACATTTAATCGTACCGCTGGTACAGCGCGTGGCCGTGTATGATCTTCGCGACCACCTGTTCACCACGACGGCGGCGCCTGACGCGGCCAGCAAGAGCGAAATCCTCACTGTTCAGACGCGCGAAGGCCTGACGATCGGCCTTGCCATTTCCGTGCGCTACCGCCTCGATCCCCAGCGGCTCGGCTACATCCACGCGAATCTGGCGCAACCGGTGGACTCCGAAATCGTCGCGCCCGTGGTGTCGACGGCGTTTCGCGATCTCGCGCCCAACTACGTCGTGCGCGAAGTCTTCGCCTCGAAGCGCGATGAGTTTCGCACGAAATCCACGAAGACCATCACCGATCGCCTGGGCTCCGACGGCATCGTCGTGAAAGAAGTCCTCCTGCGTGACGTTCACTTGCCCGCGGAATATGCGAAGGGTCTTGAAGGCCTGCTGCTGAAGGAACAGGAAAGCGAGCGCATGGAATTTGAAACCGAAATCAGCGCGAAACAAGTGCGCATCGCCGAACTCCATGCGGAAGCCGCCAAGGCGCAGCAATTGAAACGCTCTGAGGCAGACGCCGCCTCGCGCGTTATCGCGGCCAAGGCCGAAGCCGACGCGATGCAATATACGCTTCCGCTTAAAAAGAAGCAGATCGAAGAGTCGCGCCTGGAGGCCGAGGCGCGCAAAGAAGCGACCGTGCAGAATGCCGATGCCGCTGCACAGTCAAAAATCACCGATAGCAAAGCGGAAGCGGAGCGTCGGCGCTTGCTTGCCGCAGCCGACGCCGACACGACCCGCCTGGCCGCGGCTGCTAACGCCGACACGATCCGCTTGACCGCGGCGGCCGATTCCGAGCGCCTGCAGCAGGAAGCGGCAGTGCTCAAGCAGAATCCCATGCTGATTCAGAAAATCATCGCCGAACGCCTCTCCGACAAGCTCCAAATCATCATGGTGCCGACCGACGGCCGCAACTTCTTCGCTTCCGACGTCCTGCGCTCCGCATTCGCGGGAGTACCGGGGGCAAACAGCACAGAGGAAGCCGGTCAGGACGCTCCTGCGCCCGCGCGCAAGACGGCGCAGGCAGCAAAGATCAAATGAGATTGAATTCCACCGGCAAAAACCCTTGCGGGCCGCTCGCAGGAATCCGGGACAGGGACCGCCGCCCCTGCGAAGGTTTTTCTAAAGCGGGCGTGACCCAGCCGGTGGTCAGTGCACGAGCCGCGTCCCGACTTTGTCGGGGCGCGGACGTGCGTTCGGCATGGTCGATCAATCGGACTGATACACTTTGCGCAATGCACTGGCGAGGATCGGCATTCCTGCCGTGCGGCTGTGCTATGATTTCTTGTAGTGTTGGCAAACGCGTGGCGTTAGTCTTTGTGCCGCGCGTGGCCGGGCGCAGCACACCGATGACGGGCACCGATCGATTCAACCTCTCGTACAGCACCATCGTGATTTTCTTCGTCCTATTGGGAGCCCCGATAGCGGCGCGGTCCGCGACATTGGATGACTCCGCAAAGGAACTGGCCGGCAAAATCGCTGCGGCAGTTCCGCTTGGAGAAAGCACTTCCATCGTCATGCGGAATATTTCGTCTTTACCACCCGATGAGTTTGCGGGTGTCGAACAGCTGCTCAAAGCTGAATTAGAGAACTTGAAGGTTCACGCTGCCACCACCGGCGCAATCACAGTCAATTTGCGGATTACTTTATCGGAGAACACGAAGGGCCTGCTGTGGAGCGCCGAAATTACTCATGGAGATAGTTCTCAAGCTATAATAATGGCGGTTCCTCGTGCTTCAGAAACTCAGATTGCCTCATATCTGATGCCGATCGTGTTGCGCGGCAAAATAATCTGGGAAGGCCCTGAACAAATCTTGGACGCGGCCACGACCTCCGAAGTTGGCGGACTGACCCATCTCCTATTGCTGCTGCCCGACGGGTTGGCAATTCAGGACATTCCGGGGAGCACCATGAGTACGGTGAGGTTCCCTTCCGCAGGGAATGATACGCGCGATCCACGAGGAAGCCTGGAATTTAATGGCAATGTTGCTTCGGCAGTGTTCCCGTTTCGGGTCTGCGCTATTAACTTGGAAGGACTTCAGCTGATGGAATGTCACGCGTCGGAAGCAAGGGACCTCAATCGTGATGCGGACCCGGCGGACGTGGAGCCGCATGACCACTTGATTCCGGGAAAGGGTACCGAAATGTTGATGCCGCAAAATGGTTGCGGCGCAATCCTTGCCACTAGCTCAAGCGATTACACGAAACCGGATTGGGTGCAAGCGTTCTCGGCAAAGCCGCTGGGCATGGCGATCAGTAATAAATTGGATTTTCCGGGGCCCGTCACGGCCCTCCGTGGCGGTTCGGGGGTGTCCAGAGCCATCGTTCGGAATCTGAAGACAGGCAACTATGAAGCGTATAGCCTTTCCTGCGGGAACTAGGTTGTTTCGGCTGATTGCGGCTCTCATTCTGTTTGGAACGGCTGCAACTTTATTGGCGGCAACGCCCTCCACACGGCCGGCGTATGGCGGAATCTTGCGTGTTCAAAAGAGTGGACGCGTCGTAACCCTTGATCCGCGCCAGTGGCCTTCGGATTCGATCCAGGCCGCCGCGACAGAGCAGCTGGCCTCCCTTGTCTTCGATCGCCTCGCACGCTTGGACGATCACGGTGCAACACAGCCAGCGCTCGCGGTTTCCTGGCAGCATGATATGCAGGCAAAGCGGTGGCAATTCCGCATGCGAGAGGGCGCGAAATTCGCCGATAGTACACCTCTCACTCCGGAAGCGGCTGCTCTTGCGCTTCAGCAATTGCTGGGAAACGAGTTCGACGTGAGTGCAACCTCTGATTCCGTGGTGATCCTGGCGGATCACTCCTTGCCGGACTTGCCCGCGCAACTCGCTACGGGCCGCTACTTTATTTTTCACTCTGCGGCCGACGGGACGCTATTCGGCACGGGACCGTTTCGCGTCACCGAATGGCCCGCAGGAGATGCTCCTACGAAAGTGATTTTGACCGCGAACGAATCCTGCTGGGCGGGGCGGCCATTTGTAGACGGCATTGAAATCACACTGGGAGTGGACTTGCAGAAGCGGGCCAACGTCATCGCCTTCGGCCAGGCCGATGTGGTGGACCTGCCCGCTTCGCAAGTGCGCCTCGTGGGACAACGCGGCGTGCGCACGGTATCCAGTGATCCGGTGGAATTATTCGCACTCCAGTTTGATTTGGCGCGGCCTGCCGTTCAGGATGCGCGTCTCCGAGAGGCAATCTCAGCGGCCGTCGATCGAGCTTCCATTGCGGACGTTGTCTTGCAGCGGCAGGGTGTTCCGGCCGGTGGTCTGTTGCCGAATTGGCTTTCGGGATACGCATTCCTTTTTCCCACGGCACTGGATCTTGCCCGGACAAGAGAGTTGCTCACCGCAATCGGGCGTAAAGTTTCTCGCGCTGCGCCGCTTGTGCTGGTCTATGATTCGGGCGATGACGAAGCGCGCGCCGTGGCTGAGCGCGTCGCCGTCAATTTGAAAGAAGCGGGGATCGGCGTGCAGCTTTCAGCGCAGACAACGGGCAGCGCCACAAAGCCTTGGGCTGGCGACATGCGGCTGGTGCACCAGCGAATCACTTCGCCGGATCCAGCTGTGGCGCTGTCGGGGCTGCTGGATTCACTCGGAGAACCCATACCCGCACTAGATACGCCGCAGCAGGACTACGCCGCCGAGCGCGCACCCATTGATGCATTCCGCGTGATTCCTCTCGTGCATGTCACCGGAAGTTATGGCCTGGGTCCGCAGGTGCGTGATTGGATGACTCCGCGCTGGGGTGGCTGGCGGCTGGAAGATGTCTGGCTCGAGCCGGCGCCTGCGACCGGGGCAACAACGCCATGAGTTTTCGCACCAAACTGCTGGCGCTGTTCACGCTGACGATCGTCACAGCCGTGACGCTCGTGGCCTGGGGCGTGTCGGCCTACACGCGGCGCGCGTTCGAGCTCTTCGATCACCAGCGCACGGACGCGCTGGTGGCGCAATTCCGCCGTGAATATGCGCAGCGCGGAGAAGAAGTCGCGCACCGCGTGCAGGGAATTGCCGACGCCGAAGCCACCATCCGCATGGCCATCGATCTGAGCCGTCCGCAGGCGGATGCTTCGCAGTATTACAACGACGCCCGCGGCATCGCCCAATCGCAGCAGCTCGATTTTCTCGATATCGTCGCCGATAACGGCACGCTGATTTCTTCCGCTGAGTGGCCGGCGCGCTTCGGTTATAAGAACGACTGGGTGACCGCGGAAAAAGACTGGAATTCGCAAGGCGCCTTTCTCGGCCGCGTGGAAATGCCGGACAATGTCGATCTCGGCTTGCTTGCTGTCCGCGCGGTTCGCGTCGGCGAAAAACATTTTTATTTAATTGGCGGGCAGCGGCTGAATCAGGATTTTCTCGCGACACTCGTTCTGCCGGAGAGTATGCGCGCCGTGCTTTATCGAAATCTCGAGCAGGGATTCGTAGCTTCCGAACTTACGGACCTGCACGGCCAGGTGAACCAGGCCGACCTATTCGCGCCGCTGATCACGGAAGTGCAACGAACCCACCGCGAATTGCAAAAGACAATCAACTCGGGCTCGGACAGCGCAGCGGGCTCCGAAACCTTCGACGCGATTCCGCTCCTGGGGCGGGAAGGCGATTTGCTGGGTGTATTGCTGGTGGGAAGCTCACGCCAGGACCTGGTCCAGATGCTGAATTTTATTCGCGCCCTCGCGTTGCTGGTCGCGGGCGGCGTGATTTTGGTTGGCTTGGTTCTCGGGTTGTGGATTTCTGCGCGCGTCACGCACCCCATTGAGCAACTCGCCAAGGGCGCGCGCGAGGTCGCCGCGGGAAACTGGGAGGCGCGCGTCGAAGTGCATTCGCGCGATGA